>Ga0307515_10015615_pt1 | contig 13975 bp, 7 predicted proteins | sample 17_EM_MG_FD_194513 | JGI IMG/M metagenome (GOLD analysis project Ga0307515, IMG submission 194513) | Populus trichocarpa ectomycorrhiza microbial communities from riparian zone in the Pacific Northwest, United States - 17_EM | ecosystem: Host-associated > Plants > Roots > Unclassified | place... | reverse complement strand
GTGGTTATAATCATCTGAATTTCTATTGCATCAAAATATTATTCTTGTTTAACACTATATTAAAACTACACATTCATTAAAAATGTTGAGACTAGTATATATTATATTTTCTTTTCTTTTATGAAATGAAACAACTAATCTCATAAGTTGATGTATGAGAGATACTTGAAATTAATATGTACGTGCTTGTTAAATAACAAGCACACTAAACTAACCCACATGTGAATTTCTATAGAAAGATTCACGTAGTAGTTATTTAAGTAATTTTTATATTTGAGATTACAAAATTATTTTATATAGAGAATATCATGTTTTGATTCTGACCACATGTTACCTTAACTAAAGGTAATAACATAAACTATATAAAAATGTATTTTTAGTGATCAATAGATGACTCATCATCCTAAGTGAATTAAAAAACTATTTTATATGTTCTCAAATAGTATTATTAAAAAATATTTGCGCAAGGTGAAATAAAATTTAAAAAGAGTTTAAAACCTTATTTAAAGAATCAATACCTATGATGTTAATGACTTATATGATTTGACATAGTAAACATGAGAATATGTGATATTTTTCAGGGAGACAAAGTGATATTTTACCATTAATAGAATTATTAGGTTTTTCCTATAAATAAAATGACATACCTTATATTTTTCTTAATTGAAAAAACATAATAGAAATAAAAAGAAAAGAGTTAGAACTCAAGCATAACAATCATTCTCTTCTAAAAGAGTTTATGAGATTTTTGATTTAGTATCTTGTGTAAATTACTGTTAGTGGTAGGATAATATGACAACTAATGGTTTGCAACAAACTAACTTTGAAGAGTTTATCAAAACCTAAGAAAGAGAATTGATCTTGAAATAATCTTTGCACAAACTTTAATCAATGTTATATTGTCTAAAAAATTAAAACTACCACAGAAACCTAACATAACCCCCCTACATGTAAATATTATGAAATTTGGAGAGTAAAATGTAAAAACAAATTACAACAACTTAGAAAAAGTAACTAACCAAAACTATTAAAAAATACTTTTAATGTGGAAAACAGAATAAGTCCAACTCAATCAAATTAAGGATTTTAGGATTTCAATTAAATAAAATGGCAGGTTTTTAGGGAACAACTCATGAGTTTGAAGAGATTTTTTTTATTAACGTGAGTATCCGAGTCAGCTTGAGCGTACTTCAACTAATCCCACATGTCTTGAAGTTAATGATCATGTAAGTCTCCAGTAGTCTTGAGGTTTGTGAGACTCGAACTGGTGACTATTAGAGAACAAATCTAGAACCTGACCAGTTGAACTATACCCATCAGGATTATTTAAAAATAAATTTAACTCAGAGGGTGTAAAATAAAAACAAGCATCAAAATAAAGAAAATATTAGTCATTGGATGTCCATCAAAATGTCCAATAGTTTAGTGGGCTTTGTGCAGTTTAGCCTATAATGTAGAATACACAAAACCCAATTCAGGTGATGGATAAGACTAATCCAGTCAAGTTTGTCCCAAGCATATAGCTATCCAGAATAAGCAAACTGGATAAACTAATTTTTTTTAAAAAATCTCTAAAAACTCGAATCTCTCACAGAAAGCTCTTAACAATGGATTCTCTTGAACTTCCCTCTCTCAATGCTCACAAAATCTCACATTTTAACTTGCCAAAAGAACGAAGCACAAGATTGTTATCAAAAGTGCATCACTTCAACTCTTCAATGCAACCACCCTCTTTGAAACTCAGTCCAACTTATAGAGCTCAACGTTCAGTATGTCAAGTTTCAATCTTTCTTGATTTCTGGTTTATGGACTCCTTTTGTTCTGCTTCTTTTCTTGTTATTTTTATATGGGTTTGTACATTAATTGTCCCTTATTTTTTGCTCTGATTAGCGAAGGAGTGTGATACAAATGCAAGCTGGTGATGAAGACTTTGAATTGAAGCAAATGAGAGACATGGCTGCTGCTAAGAAAAGATGGGATGCTCTGGTATTATTTAAGCATCATAGTTTGTTGTTTATGTTGTCTTAGTATAATGTTACTGGTTTCGACAAGGAAAAGCACGAATCTTGGATTCAATTCTTGTATCATTGTCTCAAGTATTTAGAAAAAAAAAGTGATTTTATTGCTTCGATTTTTAGATGAACCTTCTAAATTCAAGTGATGTGCTTTATGCTTTTAAGTTCGATAAATGTGACTGTTTCGTTATGTGTAGATTAGGGAAGGAAAAGTAAAGATTCTTACACCAAGGGAAGCTGGGTATGCAATTCAACTGTCTAACAAACCTCTACTTGATGTTCGTCCCTCTGTGGAACGGAAAAAGGTAGGATAGCTTTTCTCTTGATGCTTGCTTTTTTAATCCAATTGGGATTTCTATTTGCTTTACTAACTAGTTCTTAACCCAAATTAACATAGATTATGCCAACTTTTATTTGATGAATAGCTAGTATTTGTAACGGTAAATTTCGCAATAGCCATGCTCTATCTGTTTTTATCATTGAAAGCATTATATTGTAATTTTGCCATGTAGAGGTCTTACGTTTTCAATGACTGCTCATATTCTCGCATAATTAACTCATGTTTTGCTTAATCTTTGACAAACTGGTAATTGAATCCTTTTTCTTCCCTCATCCCATTTCCATTTGTTGGAAACTTTTATCATGCTCAATAACTATATGGATGGTATCATCTCTTTCATAATTGAGTTAATGACTTTTCGCCTGTTTGAAGGCATGGGTCAAAGCCTCAACTTGGATTCCAATCTTTGAAGCTGATGATAATTTTGATGCTGGAACTGTTACAAGAAAGGTCACAAATTTTGTGATGGGTATTTCACAATTCCTTCTCTCATATATTTCAGTTTTCGTAGATTATATATTTGTTAAACTCATGAGCTGACCATATGCTTTACATCATGTGTTAACACATCTACCGGGCCCCTGACCAGGAATGTGATGATATTATATGATTGTTATTTGGGCATCACAGATAATAACAATAATAATAATGTTACTTGGGCATAGTAGAATCATCTCAAGTGGTTTGTGTTTTTGTAGGAGGTTGGTGGAGTGGTATGCCTACATTGTCTTATGACAAGTATGTGTTGAATATTGCCATTTTCCTCCCCAAAGTACTTGGTTTTACTTTTTTGTCTGCTTAAAAAATCAGTTCCATATTCATTTGTTTCTTCTTTAACCAGGCAGTTCCTATCAAAGGTTGAGGAGAAGTTCCCAAAAGATGCAGACCTTATTGTTGCATGCCAGAGAGGATTGAGGTGAACTCTTAGTTTAATACAATCACAACTGCAGATATCAATCCATCAACATGCATTTGTAGGAGTGAATTCATTTTGTGTTTGCAATAATTTTTATCATTCCAGAAGAATCATTTTGTTTTAGTTACATGTCAAGCAAGGTTGTGTGAAATATATGGGCAGCAACATGTGATTTCTCACCATGAGTCAGACATGCTACTGTTTTATTTGATGAAACTAGGATATATTATAGCAATCGCATCTTTCAATGTGATTTTATGTCATGGACTTGAACTTGATAGCATGTTCTGCAATAATTTCATCTGAAAGAATGAACTTTTGATTTAGGTAATTGTGAGATTTGATATTCTTCGGATGCCCAAGCAACATTAAACAATTGATTGGATGATGGAGATGAGAATTCCTTTCTTTTCTAACGCAATGTAAGAAGACCATGACACGGACACTAATATATGTGGAAACTTGATGGCTTTAGAGAATTGCTGAACAGTTTGAATCTTATTTAGTGTAGTCAGTCAACATAACATGAAAAAGGGAAAAAAAAGGGGCAGGGGGTAAAAGTAGAGCCAAGTTATTGTTATTCAGTCATGTGTATTTGTTTATGTGGATCTTGATTTACCTTGTGCCTATTCTTGGCCCAGGCTCCATCTATTCTTTGTTGATGCCGGTTAACTTAAGTTGACTAAATAATGCGTTCACTGACCTTAAAAATGCCATACTTAAGGAAAAGAGATATGAGGTGGGAAAATCAATGTAATTGTCATTATATTTGAAATATATTTGCTGGCATCATTTCAACCATAATTTCCTGGCAGATCTCTAGCTGCTTGTGACCTGCTAAACAATGCTGGGTATAGAAACCTTTTTTGGGTCCAAGGGGGTCTTGAGGCTGCTGAAGAAGAGGTATATGCATTTCCAATGTGAAGTTGAACACTCCCTTTCATTCTTATGCATCACCTTCTCATTTTATTTTTTTCACTTTATGCTAATCAAGTAAAGAAATTGAACAAGTTTAACGATTCTGATGTAGGATTTTATCGGTGAAGGTCCTCAGCCCCTTAAGTTTGCTGGAATTGGCGGGGTTTCTGAATTCCTGGGGTATGTCTCATCTTTACCACCTTCTAGTATTTTTCTCCTTGTAAATGTACCTGACAGTCTCAGATATGGATCACTGACACAGTACATGAATAAAATGTCTATCCTGTAATACATAAGTTTTGTCTATGATGGTTTCATGCCCAAATATGTAGCAGATATATCTATGCCTTTCCATGATTATGCATGGTCGAATTCCTGTAAATGCTTGTAAGTTAAATTGGCATTGATTACTCTGGTTGTAAGTAATGGTAATGCTGGTAGTGTTATTCAGTCGTGTATTTGTGTATGTGGATCTTGCTTTACATTGTGCCTGTTCCTGGCCCACGCTCCATCTATAATTTTTTATGCCAGTTAACTTATGTTGACTAAATAATGCATTCACTGACCTTAAAAATTCATACTTTAGGAAAAGAGAGATGAGGTGGGAAAATCAATGCTATTATGGACGATATTTAATGGTAATGCTGGTCTCCCGTGGATCGGCATCACAATCAATTTTAGAAATTTATGAGTTATAGTTATGGTCTGTGACTAAACTGTGTCCTTGTAATTTTGGGTATATCTGCTTGTAGAGATGCTTCAATGCAGGGCGATATATATATATATATTATCATACCTCTGGTACTCTCTTGATGATTTTTTTTTCATGTTAACAATTTCCTATTATGCACTGTAGGTTGACAAATGAATGTCTTTGGCCCTATAATATTTGAAACTGTTATATAATATCTGACCTTTCCATACTTTGAATTTGTTGCTAATTGCCGCATGACTTTCAGCTGGACAGATCAGCAAAGGGCTGCTGCTGCCAAAGAAGGTTGGGGTTATCGCTTATTGTTCTCTGCTCGTCTGGTAATCATATATATATTTTTATCTCCTTTAAAATCATCTGCAAAGTCCAGTTGTTAGATTAGAAAATTAGTGTCTTTGTTTCTGGCACAGGTTGGAATCTTTCTCGTTGCGGATGCCTTGTTTATTGGTGCTCAGCAAGTAGGTCGCTATATTCAGGATCTAAGATCACATTGAGTTGAGCTTGAAGGCACATGATTGATAGATCACATTGAGTTGAGCTTGAAGGCACATGATTGATTCACCAGCATGTTTTTGCATTTCCAGTGACAACATAGACTGAGATTGCATGGGATACCAATTTTGAAGCCAAGAGTAGTGTAGAATGCCAAGTACATACCTCCATCTCATGTCTGTAATGTTCAATCATGTTGTATCTAGGCATGGCTTTATTCCATGTGCTATGATGTATGTGCTCTGAATTATGTCTCGCTATATTCAATTATCTAAGAGAATTGCTCAAGTCCTTATTTATGGAGCTGATAGTTTCTTCTCATAGCTTATTTTTCAATGTCATGGATGTCGTTTACTTTCTTTTTTGAAATGTTAAGAGTCAATCCAGTTCTCAGGCTAAGCAGATCAGGCATTTACTAGTGGCACCATTGTCATTTGTTTGGTATTAATCCTATTTACCCTTAATCTTTTATTTTTAATTTAGTATTTTGTGGCCTGAGGAAATGTATCTAATTTACTGAGACAAGCATTAATCCTTCCAATTTTGTGATTAATTGAAGCTCAAAGGTTACACAACTTATCAGTTGATTATGGTGTTTAGTTTCCAACACCATGGACTAAGTGATACCGGGATGTATAAATATGTAAATATAACCGGTCGCTCATATAAATAATAGTTTTTGCTCATTACTCTATGGTATAAAATCAAACGAACAAATTCATTAATTTATTAATTTAAAGATGCATGGTTGGACAATCTAGAAAGATAATATTTGTGAAAACCATTTGGTATAAGCTTATTTTCCCATCTAAAGAAGAAATGAAAACTTGGCTCAAAGTTGGCCTATAGACCGATTGTAAACAATATAAAGAACTTCACTCATTTACATTGTCAATCGAAACTCAAGTAACTCAACATCAATAGAACTATTAGGGGACACTCCTGTGTCATGTTTTTCTAGTTGAAAAAGACTCATCTTCAGGTCATATGTGTTATCATCACCATAATAAGGAGCTAAGTTAGTCACGTTAAATTTGTCTAGAATGTCTTGATGTGCGGGTAGGTCAATCTTGTAGGTGTTTTCATCAATCCACTTCAGAACCTTAAATGGATCATTAGCTTTAGGTTTAAGCTTAACAAACTTACCTTGTGAAAACCTTCCCTTGTTGAGATGCACCCAAACCAAATCACCTTCTTTGAACTCTAAATACTTACGATGCTTATTAATTGAGCTTGATACTTTTGATTTTGCCTTTCAATCTTATCACAAACTTGTTCATGAAACTTTTTAAGTTGTTTGGCTCTTTCTTCGACATCACCACTGAAATTTTAAATTGTTGAAAGATAAATTAAGTCTAATGGACTCAACGGATTCTGACCATACACAACTTGAAAAGAACTACAACCAGCACTTTGATTAGTAGAATGGTTATAAGCCAATTCATCTTGTGGCAATACAAGATTTCAATCTCAAATATTCTTCTTCACCGAGCTTCTCAAAATACTTCCCGAACATTGATTGATGACTTCAATTTCCCCATCAATTTGTGGATGACAAGTAATGTTAAATTGAAGAAGAGTTCCAAGTTTCCTCTAAAGTGTACATAAAAAATGACTCATGAACTTGGAATTTCGATATGATGTTATTGTTTTCGGGATGCCATAAAGTCTAATAATCTCATTAAAGTATAAATTAATAATATTAGTAGCATCAAGTGTTTTGCTACATGAAGCAAAATGCATTATTTTAGATAAACAATCAACCACCATTATAATTGAATCTTTGTTCCTTGAACTTCTAGGTAAGCCTAACACAAAATCCATGCTGACATATTTCCAAAAAGCTTTAGCTACCAGAAGTGGAGTGTGTAAACCTGAATTATGACCATGTGATTTAGCATATGACATGTCCTACAACGTTGTATGAACCTTGTAGCATCTCTCTTTATTTTTGGCTAAACGAAATTGTCCTCGATAACATTAAATGTTTTGTCTCTCCTAAAGTGTCTACCAAATACATCGTTATGAGCTTCAAACATAATGGCTTCTCTCAAAGAACCTTGAGGAATATATAAATGGTTTTCTTTGAAAAGATAACCCTTCAGCACAACAAAATGCTTGGAAACACCACTTTCGTATTCAACCCATATCTTGCCAAAATCACTATCATGCTTGTAAAGATCTTTCAACACTTTAAAACATGTAATTTCCACTTGCATATTAATCAATAACAAATATCCTCGACTCAAAGCATTAGCAAGAATATTATGAACTCCAGATTTATGCTTAAAAAAAAATGAAAGTTTGTAGAAATTCAACCTATGGGGTATGTCTTCGACTAAGTTTCCTCTAGCTATTAATAAACTTCAAAGCCTTATGATAAGGAAACAACATAAATAGTTTTGGGTGCAAGAATTGACACTAATGGTCTAAAATGCAAACAATGACATAAAACTCCTTGTCATATACTGGATATTTTCTCTATAAATAATTGAGCTTCTTACTATAAAAAGCAATAGGTTTTCTCTCTTTGCTAAGAACAAGTAACCAAAATGTTTTCGTCTATTTAGAAGGTTTGGAAGTAATTCTATGTTTTGAAGAACCTAAAATAATCTTTACACCATCTTTCATAAAAGAAAAGGTATTCTTAAAGCCATTATGCTGAACATTCCTATCATATTTCAATGGATGAATAAGTAAAAAACTACATGCATTCATTAGTATACATCACACCAGACCTGATCAGAATACCTTTTCCCAATAGAAAATGAAACAAAACATCTATTCATTATCTTCCGTTTATGCTTCTTTTCCACCCACCTTAATTTGTAGGGTTAAAGGTGTGCTTTCATCTTGAGCTGTAATTTGATTACCATATCATTAAATACAACATTATCACAAACACCACTATCAATGATCACATCACAAACTCTCCCATTTGCACTATAACATATGTAAAAAATGTTGCAACAAACCCATTCTTTAGTCTCATCATGAACAACACTCAAACTTTGTTGAATGATAAGTAACTCACCTTGATCAACATAACTCACTTCATCTTCTTAATTTGATTTATTCGACAAGTTTTCTACATTTAAAATACTTCTTTGAATTATAACTTGAGGAACCATTTGCTTTAGGACCAACCCCAATACTTCCCTTATTTGGAGCCTTAAAAAAAGGCTTTATTGTTGTAGTACTCTTTGAGAATGAATTACTCCCTCGATTGAAAGAACTCTTCATAGATATCGATTTTCAGCTAGTCTTTTTAACCTCTTTTTGTTGTTTTTCCACATTCAAATAAAGTTTTCTAACATCATTGAATGTCCAATAAGGCTACTACTTAACCACATTAAAAATTTATTCTCTTAACCCACCCAAGTATTAGGTTATTGTTTGCTTTTCAGGCTCAATAATATTGAATTTAAGCATGAACAATTCAAATTCCATCGTATACTCTTTAACGATCAATCCAAATTGCTTCAGATTATAAAACTTGAGAAAAATCTCTTGTCAATAATGTTTAGGTAAGAATCTTTTTTTAAGCTCTTTTTTCATCCTCTTCTAAGACTTAATCTTCTTCTACCCTCACAAGCCCTTTGTTTTTTAAGATTCTCCCACCATAAGAAAGCATATTTTTTGAGTTTAAGAGCCACTAACTTCACTTTTCTATTATCAGGATACTTTTTGAAATAAGAAATCCTTTTAAAAATTTGAAGTCAATCAATGAAATCCTCAGGTTACATTTTCCATTTGAATTCAGGAATATCAACTCTCATGTCAAAATCTTGATAAGGTTTTTTATTCCTTCTTCTTTGATGTTGTGAAGAAGAATTGCCACTAGCATCATGGTGTGGTCTGCGATCGAAAGGATTAGCATCCTCATTATTATTGATAAAGGAACCAATTCCAGTGTTATTCTCATCATCATCGTCGTCATTGTCATCATCTCAATTCTCATATCATTTAAGACGCTTCTAGAGTTGCTGGATTTACCTTTTTATTTCATCCATTTCAAGAATATGGATGTCCCTCTCGAAGTTTTGCATGTGACATCCATTAACAACCATAATTGTAAATTCTAAACTCTGATACCAACATGATATCGGGATGGTATGAATATAGAAATGTAATAGGTCACTCACACAAATAATAATTTCCGCTTATCACCTTAAGGTACAAAACTAAAGAGATACAATAACGAATAAACTCACCACTCTAAAGATACAGATCACTCACTAGTTTAGAGATACAAAGTTAAAGGAATAAGTCCACCACTCAAAAAGAGGATACATAACTTATGGGATTGCTAAAAGACTAAGTCAAAACCTTCTCAATTCAAATTATGCCAAAAGATTTGAATACATGATTTGATTCAACATTATATATTTGGAACAACCCTCTAAGTTTAGAAAAACACCAAAATATCATAATTGAGACCTAAATAAATTACTTTGATAGAAAATTAGGTAAATAACAATTATCACACATTTTTTCTCTTTTAAAAAGCACAAACAGACATTTAGAAATCTTAAAAATTAAAACAGACATAAATTCTTGTAGAAAACTCTAATACATGCATGGTTGGACAATCTAGAAAGATAATATTCTGAACTCATATAGGATAAGCTTATTTTCTCATGCAATAAAAACATGAAAATTCAAGCTCAAAGTTGATTCTTTGGCCGACCATAAATAACAAAAACAATTTCACCAATTTGCATTACGAACCCAAACTCGAGTAATCATTAGGTGACACTCCTATGTCACGGAGTTAATAATAAGTTCAATTTCTTTTACAAGCAAACCATAACTGGCAACTTTTATTTAGAAGAAAATTATTTTTCAAGTTGACTGACAAATAAAAATCTAGACACTTGCGTTAGTTGAAGTGTGGTTTGGCAATGACATGTAGCGGAACTGTCCTGTGCATTGAGATGCCGAAAGCTTCTGTATTATCTATATCCTGAGCTTTGATACCAGGGGGAAGCTCCCAATCAAAGCTGTGGAGGAGTTGAGCTAAAGCAATTTCAACAGTTGCTATTCCAAATGTGATTGCTGGGCAGCTTCTTCTACCAGCTCCAAATGGTATTAGCTCAAAATCTTGCCCCTTGAAGTCTATACTGCTGCCCATAAATCTTTCTGGTTCAAATGTTTCAGGATTTTCCCACAGTTCTGGATCCCTCCCCATTCCCCAGACATTGACATAAATCCGTGTTTTAGCTGGAATGTTGTACCCATCAATGATAACATCTTCTAAAGATTCTCTTGGGACTAAAACTGGAACCGCAGGATGTAATCGAAAGATCTCTTTGATAACAGCTTTCATGTAGTGCAGTCGGGGCAGATCTCTCTCTTGTACAACTATTCTGTCTCCGACAACACTTCGCACTTCAGCTTGTGCTTTCTCCATGACTTGAGGATTCATGATAAGCTCTGTCATTGTCCAATCAAGGGTTATGAAGGTTGTATCAGTTCCTGCAGCAAACATGTCCTGAAACAACAGAACAATAATTATATTCATGAGTTGTAAATTATGTGCGAATGACTCAGTCTACAAGTAATTTGATGTTTGGAACATTGGAATTGAAGGTACAACTAAACCAATGAAATGTTCACTGACCAAGATGACAGCTTTAATATTATCCATGGTGAGAGGCATTTCAGAAGATCCATCCTTTTGAATATCGAGTAGAACGTCAACAAGGTCCTTCTTCTCCTCTTGTTTCCCCTCAGAATTTTGGTGCTCGGTTATTACCTTATCGAAGAACTGATCAAACCGTCTGACGGTGTGCTGGAGTTTCGATTTCATTCCAGTTAGACTGTGCACAAACTCCATTGAAGGAAAATAGTCTCCAAGACTGAATCCTCCAAGCAATGCTTGATAATCATCAAGCATCTTCTGGAACCCGTGCCGATCATACTCTCCTCCTCCAGAGAAATCCCTTCCTAACGCAACCCGACAAAGGACATCATTGGCATATAGTCCAATCATCTTGCTAAGGTTGGTAGTGCCAGGATAAGATTCTGCAATCCGATGAATCAAGCGAGCAACTTCTTCTTCTCTAACAAAGCTGTACCATTGGACACGCTTGGCACTAAGAAGCTCAAGTATGCAAATTTTCCTTATATTCCTCCAGTAAGCACCATATGGAGCAAAAGCAATATCAGTGCAACCATAGAACAAGTGTTTGGCCGAGAAGAGCTGAGGACGGCTAGAGAGTACAAGATCATGGGTTTTCAGAACTTCTTTTGCCAATCGCACTGATGAAATCACTACAGTTGGGATCTCCCCAAGTTGTAAAAATATGATTGGACCATACTTCTTGGCAAGCCATCGGAGAGATATGTGAGGCATGTTACCAAGCTGGTGAAGGTTGCCAATGATTGGCAACTTCGCAGGGCTTGGTGGGAGATTGAGCTTTCTGTTTTTCAGTTTCCCCTTCATGAGAAACTTGAGCGCTACCAAAAGAAAAATAGTTACAAAGAGCAAGGTAGGACTGGAGCTTTCTTTCAGCCATTGTAGAAAAGCCATTAATGGATCTTCCCCCTGGACAATTCTAAGTGGATTGAGTGGGTTTACAGTGTTGACACCACAAATTAAGCCAGACACACCTTTATAAAGGAAGTAATGTGACTGAAATTAAAGTACTATTGCTACAAAGTAAGATCGAACGAATCCTCAAGCAGTGGGTGTAGAGTTTTTTTGTTTTTTTTGTTTTTCTAGCGTAACCTAAGGAGGTGGATGAGATTTGTTGAATGGGATATTGATGTTTAGCCTATTAAGCTAGATGTTAAGGAAAAATCAGAATAAATCAAGAAATTATTATCAAAGCAAGCCTAAGCTTTTCATGTATCTATACTATTTTCCATCTTTCTTGTCTTCTGTGTACTGTTGTGACCTTTATCCGTCTCAACTTGGCTATTCTTGTCCAATAATTTTTATATCAATATAAAAATCTTCAGTGATTTTTACCTTATCATATATATGAAAACCTTATCCCACTTTAATAGTGTGAAATATAATTCTATTCAAATTCAAATTCTCACTTGTGGTGGAAATTAGAGCTCAAAATTTCCAATTTTGTCGTATAGCCACATATTCCAATTTATTCACGTCAATGTTAACATCAAATGAATACCATATCACTCTACGAATTCTTTGAGTTGCTTAGAAAATACTTTTTATATAAAAAAACCCGAAAATATGATAGTTTCTGATCCCATTTAGTAAACTCCTGAAAGGAAGTAACGCATATATGTTTCCATGAACTAAAGAGCATCAAGCTACCTTTGAGCAAATAAGGACTTATCTAGACAAACCTCTAGTATTGGCTCCATCAGAACCTTAAAGCCTTCAAGGCTATAAATTTTAGCAATGTAAGGAGTGATTGGCAGCATGCTACTATAGAAGAACAAAGCAGGATGTTTATAGGTTGTTTATTATCTCAGTTGTATTCTTATAGAGGTTGAAAAGTATTGTTACATACCCACTAGTAATTTTTCTAGTAGATTATAAGATATATATATAAAGCCAATTAATCTTACACGTGAAACTTTGACGCACACCTCAGCTAATATGATGCACACGAGATTCCCTACTAACAATGTTATAAAAATAGTAGCTGAAATTTAATTATGAATGTTTGAACCTGCTGATTTAGATATGTAATCAGGTGTGGAACTGCACTACGCGGCAGGGCAAACTATTTTTTTTATATAAAAAAATAACATCTAGTTATTATAAATATATTTTAAAAAATAAATAAAATTTATGACTCTGGTTATAAAAGTAATTACAATAACCTAGAAAAATTAGTTTTTTTTTTAAAAAAAACAACAATATAGCTCAATTCTCATATCATTAAATATAAAAGGATAAAATTAGATAAAAAAAACTCAAAACTCAATAGTGGTCAACTCGAGTTAACACGACAAACCTTTAACCCTGGAAATCAGTGTTGAGCCAACTCTGGTTATTCTGCCAAGCCCAAATCATGAGATCAGACTAATTTGATAGAGAAAAAGTAAAGAAAATCACAAGGCCCATTTTGTTTTTAAATGTCAGCCTACATTAGCATTTCAAACTCATGGCCCGAGTCATTAGATTTGAAGCATCATATCTGAAAAAACATGAAGCTCGATTCTCAATCAAATTTTGAAAGATAAAATTAAAAACAAAATCTCAATTATACAAAAGGATTAAAAATTAAAAAAAAAATAGAAATTAAAAAAGAAGAAGAACAAGGATCAAAATTTAAGTACAAAATAAATTTTATATTTGATTAAAGGGTGAAATCGAAAAGAAAAATAAATTTAGCAAAAGAACTAAAAAAACAATAAAAAAAATGAGGATCGTAATTGACATAAAAATAATAATAAAATTATTGAAAGGTGAAATTGACAAAAAAAAACTTTCATAAAATAAAAAAAATTAAAAGAATGAGGATCAAATTAATAAAAATAATAAACCATAAATTTGGATTTGAAACCGGAAACAAATAAAATTTTTACAAAAGAACAAAAAAAAATTAAAAATAAAAAGAATAAGGACTAAAGTTGAAATATCAACATAAAAAGAC
>Ga0307515_10015614_pt1 | contig 13977 bp, 13 predicted proteins | sample 17_EM_MG_FD_194513 | JGI IMG/M metagenome (GOLD analysis project Ga0307515, IMG submission 194513) | Populus trichocarpa ectomycorrhiza microbial communities from riparian zone in the Pacific Northwest, United States - 17_EM | ecosystem: Host-associated > Plants > Roots > Unclassified | place... | reverse complement strand
GAGTGTTGGTCTTGCTGTATTGTTTGGGATTGAAGAAAATCCTGAATTTAATTTTGGTATTATACCTAATTTTAGAGTCTATTTTGGTGGTAAAAAAGCAAATGGTTTTTTTATAGAAGGAAATGCAGCAGTTATTTCTTCTGATGGTTATGGCTCTTATTATAAATATGACTATGTCACAGATGTATATACCTATTATGGCAATAAAACGCAGACAAATTTTGGATTAGGAGCTGCTGCTGGTGCTAAATTCCTTACAAAAAATGGTTTTGTCGGTGAGATTTATTTGGGTGCAGGTAGACTATTTGGTGAAAATAATGCTGATGCATATCCGAGAGCGGGTATTACAATTGGTAAAAGATTTTAAAACAAAAAAGTCCCGACCATTTGGTCGGGACTTTTTTATTTATGTCAATTAATTCTTCCCTTTTCCTTTTCCATTCCCATTGTTACCTTTTCCACTATTTCCTTTTCCATTAACAACAGTTACTTTTCCTTTCCCATTGCCATTATATATTTTTTTAGCTTGTCCTGGTGGCAAACCATGTGGATGACCTTTAACAACATAGTATTTTTTATTATTACTATTTTTAATTACCAGTTGTTTGCCTCCATAGTTTTTAAATTTCGCATACTTTACTTTATGAGTATTGTAATTTAAATAAGGTCTATCGCCATTAATTACCACTTTATAGCCATTATACAAGTTATAGTTACTATATCTAGCAGGTAATGAATTATTGAAAATCCAGTTGCCATTACTTAGGTAAACAAATTGTTGTTTTGGTACATAGTAATAACTGTCTACATCAGGTAAATAATAATAATCTACATGATCATAGCCAGTTGGTCCCCATAAAGGTTGCGAGCCTATATTTATATTTACACTAACCTGTGCTTTTGCGTTGCTATTAAATAATAATGCTATTCCAAGCATTGCAACAATTAATAATTTTTTCATTTTATATTTATTTAAGTAATATTTAAATTAATGTCTTCCTTTACCATGACCTCTTGAGTGTTTAAAAGACTTGTTATAATGTTTGTAACTAACATTTTTAACTGAATAATGTCTGTTTGCAGGTCGGTAGCTATTATAATAAGTTCTATGTTGAACAGAAGGCTGTGCTCTATAAACTACCACATTTCTTTTTGGATGATAGTTGTAGTTACGATGATACCTTACATTTCTATCTACATACACTACAGGACGTGCAGGTACGTAATAAGAATTGTAACCATAATAAGCAGGGGTGCCAATGTTCACATTAATACTAACTTGAGCTTTAGCAGGTTGATAAGCAACTGATGCAATTCCTAACATTGCAAATACGATTAATCTTTTCATAGCTTTAAAATTTATGTGTGTACTGGTATCAAATCCAATTCTATGCCATAAGTAATTTGTTACCTGTTTTACAATAAAATTGATGGATATTTATCTATCTTTGACTAGTCATAAAAGACTGTTTTAATACATATTACCCACTAAATGAGTGCAAAAACTACAGCTGAAAATGTAACTTTCGAATTGGTCTCTGGTTTAGAAATACATGTACAGTTAAATACACAATCAAAAATATTTTCTTCTGATAGCGCCACTTTTGGAGCAAAACCTAACGAACATATTTCGCCTGTTTCATTGGCTTTGCCTGGCGCTTTACCAAAATTGAATAAGGAAGTTGTTGCTAAAGCAATTAGAATTGGATTGGCATTAAACTGTGAAATCAATCAGCATAACTTCTTCGACCGTAAGAATTATTTCTACGCAGACTTACCAAAGGGATATCAAATTACTCAAGATAATAGTCCTATTTGTAAAAATGGGTTTCTGAATGTGGTTTTAGCCAATGGCGAAGAAAAAAGAATTGGCATCAATAGGATACATTTAGAGGAAGATGCAGGTAAAAGCTTGCACGACCAAGATGCTAAGTACTCTTATGTAGATTTAAATAGAGCAGGTGTTCCATTAATTGAGATAGTAACCGAGCCAGATATTCGCAGTGCGGAAGAAGCATCAGCTTTGCTAACTGAAATTAGACAGTTAGTACGCCATTTAAATGTAAGTGATGGTAACATGGAAGAAGGCTCATTACGTTGTGATGCTAATATTTCTATTCGTGAAATGGGAACTACTGAATTTGGAACTCGTTGTGAGGTTAAAAACCTAAACTCTATTAGAAACGTACGTAGAGCTATGGAGTTTGAATTTGGCAGACAGGTAGTAGTGATAACAAACGGAGGTAAGATTATTCAGAGTACTTTAAATTTTGATGCAGATAAAGGTACTACATCGCCAATGCGTACAAAAGAGGAGGCCAATGATTACCGTTATTTTCCAGACCCAGATTTACAACCGATTTCTATATCTGATGAGTGGTTAGCTGAAATTAAATCGGCTATGCCCGCCTTACCAAAAGAAATTGCAAAACAATTAATCGCCGATTTTGGCATTAATAAAACGGAAGCAAATTTATTGGCAGAGGACAGAGATTTATACAATTATTTTAATGAAGCTAAACTTGATGTTAAGAATCAAAAGAGTTTGGTTAACTGGTTATTAGGTTCTGTAAGGGCTTTGTTAAATGAAAAAGGTATCAGCATTGCCGATTACAAAGTAAAACCTAATCAGTTAGCTGCTGTTATTAACTTGGTAGATGATAAAAAGGTAAGTCAGGCTAATGCATTGCAACAACTTTTACCTGCTTTAGAAGGAAAAGATGCTGATGTTGAAAGCCTAGCAGCTCAATTAAATTTACTTATTGTTGAAGATAATGATGCCTTATCTGGATTTATAGATGAAGTGTTTGCAAAATATCAACCACAAGTACAGGCATACAAATCTGGCAAAAAAGGCGTTTTAGGTTTGTTTGTTGGTGAGGTAATGAAATTAGCAAAAGGTAAAGCCGACGCCAAGAAAATAAGTGATTCAATCATAGAAAAATTAAAATAAAAGATGAAGAAATTAATATATGTATTAGCCTTAGCAACTGTTTTTACAGCTTGTAAAGACAAAACGAAATTTACTATAGATGGTAAGTTTGAAAATGTTGGTGCAGAAAAGAAAGTATACTTATACGGAATGTCAAGTAACAATATGGTTGTGTTAGATTCGACTACTTTATCTGAAAAAGGTGAGTTTGAATTTAAAGGAGTTGCGCCAGAAGCTGATTTTTATCGGGTAAACAATTGTACTAATGAATACATGTTAATTGCTAAAAATGGAGATGAAATTATTTTAAATGCTGATTTAAATAATAAAAACCACGAATATAAACTTAGGGGTTCTGACGACGCTGAGAAAATAACAGAGTTTAATACTTTAAAAAATACCTATTCGGCAAAAGTAGATACCATTAAAAATGATTTCGAACAAAAAGTAGCAGCAAATCCAGATAGTAGAGAAGCCTTAATACAACAAATTACACCTTCTTATATGGCTGCATTGAAAGAATTAAATGAAGCCATTATCAAATTTGCACAAGAAAATACAAAATCGCTGGTTAGTTTTTATGCCATCAGTTTAATTAATCCACAAGGTAATGAAGCTGCAATGGTTGCTTATGCAGAGAAAGTGGACGAAGAATTAAAGAAAAATTCTGCAGTTAAAACTTTTGTTGAAAAAGTAACTAAGCTAAAAGCAGTACAAGTTGGCCAGCAAGCACCTAATTTTAGTATCAATTCTATTGATGGAAAAACCATTAATTTAACTGATTTTAAAGGAAAATATACTTTAATTGATTTTTGGGCTTCATGGTGCGGACCATGTAGAAATGAAAATCCAAATGTGGTTAAAGCCTACAATAAGTTTAAGGATAGAAATTTTACTATTTTGGGCATTTCTTTAGATAAAGATAAAGCTGCTTGGGCACAAGCAATTAAACAAGATGGCTTAACCTGGACACATGCTAGTGAATTGGCCGACTTTGAAGGTGCTAGTGTAAGGTTATATCAGGTAGAAGCAATACCGGCTTCTTTTCTTATTGACCCAAGTGGAAAAATCATTGCTAGAAACTTAAGAGGAGAAGAATTGGAAACTTTTTTAAACAAGACATTACCCTAAGCCTAACTCAGTGTTAAAATATTTGCCTTGGTTAACAATTTGTTAACCTAGTTTTAACTCAATAGTGCAAATCAATACTTACTTTCGTAATAAATAAAAATAAGCGATGAGCACAGCCAAACAGAAAATATTAATTGTTGATGATGAACCGGATATTTTAGAGCTGATTGAATACAACTTAAAAAAAGAAGGTTATCAAGTATTTTTAGCAAGCAATGGTCAGGAAGGAATTACTGTTGCCAAAAAAGTTCAGCCAGACTTGATTATTTTGGATATCATGATGCCCAAAATGGATGGAATAGAAGCTTGTCGTTTAATGAGAGCTATTCCAGAGTTTAAAAATACTTTCATGGTGTTTTTAACTGCTAGGAGTGAAGAGTACTCTGAAATTGCTGGTTTTAATGTAGGTGCTGATGATTATATCGCCAAACCAATTAAGCCAAGAGCTTTAGTAAGTAGGATAAATGCTATTCTTCGCAGAAATACAAGTGGTGAAGAAGTATCTGATAACAAAGTTGAAATAGGCGATTTAGTAATAGATAGAGAAGCTTACTTGGTTTATCAAAACGGAACTAAAGTTGTTCTTGCTAAAAAAGAATTCGAATTATTGTATCTGTTAGCTTCAAAACCAGGTAAGGTTTATACAAGGGAATCAATCCTTAAAAACATCTGGGAAGATTCAGTTGTGGTAACCAATCGTACCATTGATGTTCACATCCGTAAACTTCGTGAGAAATTAGGCGAAACTTATGTAGCTACTGTAAAAGGTGTTGGTTATAAGTTTGAGTTGTCATAAATTGTTTAGGGGGTTGGAATGTTGGAAAGTTGAAATGTTCAAGCTCAAGTTTTAGCGTGTAAACATAGAGCAACTAAAACCTTCAAACTTTTAAACCTTACAACATTTCAACTCTATTTCCGTACTTTTGCGCTTTACATAACAACACAGCGTGAAGTATCCAATTTTTAAAGACCTTATCTTATTCGAAAACGACGATTACATCGTTGTAAACAAACCTCCTTTCGTAGCTTCATTAGATGAACGTACTGCTGGTGCCGAAGTTAATATCCTTCGCATGGCTAGACAATACTCAGATGATGCACAAGTTTGCCATAGGTTAGATAAAGAGACTTCTGGCGCTATTGTAATCGCTAAAAATCCTGATGCTTACCGCAACTTAGCTATGCAATTTGAGCGTAGAAAAGTTAAAAAGATTTATCACGCTGTAGTAGATGGTCAATGGCAATTTGATAATTTGTTTGTTGATTTACCAATTTTAAACGATGGTAATAAAAATGTAACGATAGATAGGGCAGAAGGCAAACGAGCTGAAACCTATTTCAATACCATACAACACTTTAAACATTATACTTTGGTTGAATGTAAGCCTGTTACAGGCAGAATGCACCAAATCCGTATACACTTAGCTACTCAACGTGCAGCAATTTGTGGCGACCACATGTATAAAGGCAAACCAGTTTTTCTATCTGCGCTTAAAAAAGGCTATCGCATTGCGAAGGATGAAGAAGAACAACCGATAATGAAACGTTTTGCCTTACACGCTAAAGAAATAACATTTAAAGGCTTAGATGAGCAAGATATTCATATTGAAGCTCCATATCCAAAAGATTTTACAACGTTGTTGAAGTTATTGGATAAGTTTGATTCTTAGGTTGTTGTAATGTTAAAAAGTTGTAAAGTTGAAATGTTCAGGATGAATAGCCTTTCAACATTCAAACCTTAAAATCTCTAGTCTAAGTGTCTTGCTAAAACGAAAATTATTGTAAAAGTCTTAGCGAGACGCTTAGACTAGATGCAAATTTTTACAAGTTTATAGTGATAAAAAGTTGTAAAGTCGAAATGTTTATGGTGGGTAACCTTTCAACATTCAAACCTTACAACCTTCCAATTTTTTTACTCCGCTCTTTTCAAGCCAAACTTCTCAATTTTACTATACAAGTGACTACGTTGAATTTCAATGTCATCAGCTGTTTTAGAAACATTCCAATTGTTCTTTTCTAATTTAAACTTGATGAATTCCTTCTCTGCGAAATCTTTATAATCTTGGAAGTTAGAGAATTTCTCATAATTGATCGCAGAACCACCAGAAGATCCATTTCCGCCACCAGCTACTGCGGTTCCAATATTTGTTCCACCAGTTGGATTTGCAAAAGCAATTACATCATTTTCAGTAATCGTTTTATCGCTCAAAATGATTAAACGTTCAATCATATTATGCAATTCTCTCACGTTACCAGTCCAAGGCAAGGCTTTTAAAGCTTCCATTGCGCCATCGCTAATCTTTTTAACAGGCATACCATAATCACCACAAATTTCATCTAAGAAGTTTTGTGCAATTACAGGAATATCGTCCGTTCTTTCTGTTAAATGCGGCACATGGATATTGATCACATTTAATCGATGGTATAAATCCATACGGAAATTACCTAGCTCAATTTCTTTCAATAAATCTTTATTGGTTGCCGCTAAAACACGAACGTTAACTTCTTGTTCTTTCTCGCCACCAACCTTGGTAATTTTATGTTCTTGCAAAGCTCTTAATACTTTCGCTTGAGCCGAAAGACTCATGTCTCCAATCTCATCTAAAAATAAAGTGCCGCCATTAGCCAATTCAAATTTACCAATACGTTGTTTCACAGCAGAAGTAAATGAACCTTTCTCGTGACCAAATAATTCACTTTCAATTAATTCTGATGGAATTGCTGCACAGTTAACCTCAATTAGAGGTGCATCAGCTCTGTTAGATTTTTCGTGAATCCATCTAGCAACCAGTTCTTTACCACTACCATTTGCGCCAGTAATTAATACCCTAGCTTCGGTAGGTGCCACACGTTCAATCGTTTCTTTAATTTTACTGATACTGTCAGATTCACCAAGAATATTTCGTGTTTTGCTAACCCTGCGTTTTAAGACTTTGGTTTCGGTAACTAAAGTTCCTCTATCTAATGCATTGCGAACCGTAATTAATAACCTGTTTAAATCAGGTGGTTTCGAAACAAAATCGAAAGCTCCTTTTTTACTCGCTTCTATTGCAGTTTCTACGGTTCCATGCCCAGATATCATGATAAATGGAAGGTCTGGTTTCATTAAAAGTGCATTTTCTAACACTTCCATACCATCCATTTTATTCATCTTGATATCGCACAAGACTAAATCGTAATTATTTTTTTTAATGAGTTCTAATCCGTCAATGCCATTGTCAATGTCATCTACTTCGTAGCTTTCGTATTCTAAAATTTCTCGAAGAGTGCTTCTTATCGCTCTCTCGTCGTCAATTATAAGCAGTTTTGCCATAGTTAGTAGGTATACAATTATATAAGAATGCTAATATATTATTTTTTGTTTAATGTATAGTTTTTTATACAGTTTATAAACGTTAAAACAGGTTAAAGGTTTTTTTAGATGTGAGAATTGAGATATAAGACTGGATAACTAATGCACTATCGGTTGGTGTCTCACCGACCGAAACAAGATTGATTGGTAAGAAAGTTTTGTGTTCTTAGTGTCTTTGTGGTTAAATAATCATTATGTTTCTTGAAAATGAATGTCAGCATCAGTTGGCAAGAGCGGTACTGCTGTCCGCTTTACTTCTGGGTAGCCACAAAGGCAACCCCTACGTGTTCGCTGCCATCAGGTTTATTAAACTTTGGGTTGTGCTGCTATGAGGGGTTTTACTTGCACAAGCCTTAGTTAAATAGCCCTAATTGTAGCGGTATCCTGTTTTTGTCATCCTGAGCTTGTCGAAGGACAAAAAAAGATATAGTGAAAAGTGGGAGCGACATTAAAGAAAGCATTGCTATTGCGCTTCAAAAAAAGAAAAAAATGCAAGCCTATAAGCCGGGTTCTGTTCCTGATAAATCAGTTTTCTATCATTAATCTAATATAAATGTTGCCATTTATCTTTAACGACCTACCCACTAACATCGGACGAAGCAGCCCTACATGCGTTAGCCTATTTGGTCTTTCAACTCCCGGGGTTTACCAAAACACTAATCGCTTAGCGAGTTCGTGAGCTCTTACCTCACGTTTTCACCCTTACCCCGATAAATCGTGGCGGTATATTCTCTGTGGCACTATTCCGTCATTCAGGTTTTCAATCCTAAATGCCTTCCCGTTAGGAAGCGAGATGCTCTATGTTGCCCGGACTTTCCTCCTTACCATTAAGATACGGCGATAGAACGGCTTGCATTTTTTTGTAAAGATAGGTTTTTAAGCCGAAAAGCTTAAAAAAGTTGGGAGGCTGGAGTTAAAAGTTTGGAGTTAACCTGCGAAACTCCAAACTCTCAACTCAAAACTATTTGCAACCCTCCAAATCCGTAGCTACTTGCTCAAACTTGTACATTCCCTGTTTGTTGCCAAATGAATTGGTAATATAAACTATGATTTTAGCTAAATCGATGTTTTCAATTTGTTTAAACGCTGGCATTTTACCATTATATTTTTTTCCATTAATCACCATTGGTTTATTTGAGCCATTTTTAATGATACAAGCCAATTGCGCTTTATTTTCCTTTAAAAAAACAGTATCAGTTAATGCAGGATATAGTTCACCTAAACCTTCTCCATTTGCACTGTGGCAATTCTGACAATATTTAATGTACAAGTCTTTACCACCAGAAAGGTATTTTGCTTGTTCCATTTCCGCTGCATTTTGACAGGAATAAATGATACAGCAAATGACAATAGAAAAAATAGAAAGTAAAATGGTTTTGCGCATTATTTTTCTTCTGCTATCAACGTTTTTAAGTCTTCTTTAAGCTTGGCAACTTGTTCTTCTTTTGTCCCATCATAAGCACCACGCATTCTTTTTTCCTTATCAATTAATACTAACCAGCCTTGGTGCATGTAACCATCTGGTGCTGTTTTATCTTCTCCAACAACGGTTAGATAACTTTTTTCTGCTAATGAATAAACTTCTTCTTTAGGACCATAAACAAATTGCCATTTTTTAGTATCAACACCTAGTTTTTGGGCGTAATTTTTTAAAATTGAAGGTTTATCATATTTGAAATCTATGGTATGAGATAAAAACATCACATCTGGATTGTTTTTATATTCATCATAAACAGTTTTCAAATTTCTATGCATGATAGGGCAAATGGTAGTGCAAGAAGTAAAGAAAAAGTCTGCTATGTAAATTTTTCCTTTAAAAGCATCTTGCGTTAGGTAAGTGCTATCCTGATTTAAGAATTTGAAGTTTGGAATGGTTTGGTAAATGGTATCTACTTTTTCGTTTCCATCTGCATCTTTTGTTATTTGTGCTTCGCGTTGACCGTAAATAGGTAGTTTTTTATCGCTATTACAAGCATAAAAGCAAATGCTTAAACTTAATAAAGTAGCGATGGCAATAGTGTTTTTAATTTTTATCATGATGATTGAAATTGGTTACAAACATACGTTAAACCCTAATAAAGTTTAACGTATGTGTGTAAGATTTGTTAAGATTTAAGTAAATAATATAATTGATTAATGTTGTAGGTTATGCCCAAATAGATTTTAGCTGAACTTTGTGGATGGTCTGTTTTGGCTTGCCAAGCATTTTTTTGCAAACCTACATTTAGTGCAATATTTTTATAATATAAATCTGCCCCAATACCAGTCATTAAGTTATTCATTTCGTGTTCGCCTGTTTTTACTCTTTTGTAAGTTTCGCCAGCAGAATTTTCATAAAAAAACTGAACTGATGGCGTTACCTGCCAATTTTTGCTGATTTTTTGAGTGTAAAACAGGTTTAAAAATGTTGTACTGCTATTGGCAATTCCTTCTTGTTCACTATTATCCCCATTTATTTTATAGGAAGTATTAATGCTCATTCCGAATTTTTTGTAGCCAATTAAGTAATTAGCATAAACAAATCCATCGGTACTGCCAGTTCCGGGTTGCATTAAAGCAGAATATCTGATACCTGAATTTGTTTTAATGTCATTTTTTCCGCTAGGTAATTTAATGCCTGCACCTACAATTAAACGCTGATTAAAAGTTGATTGGTCTAATTTTCTAATCAAGTGATAACCTGCATAAAGATTTACATCGCCCATTCCAGAAATGGAAGAAGTATTTCCATTATATCTTTCGCTGTTTGAATTGTAAGGAATAATGGCATTTAATTCAATTCTTCGGTGTACAAAATACCTGCCTCTAACTTCCATTGATCGGTATAGTTCATAATCGCTGGGATTGTTATTGTGGCCAGTCAGGGGAGCGGTTTTATCATCTTTTGGAAAAAAGAAACGGCTATCTTTTGGAAAAGTATAATGGGTTTGTCCATGATAACCGCTAAAGGAACGATAGCGATATAATAAGCCAAAACTACTTTGGTTATCATAAGGTGTTAGTCCCATGAAACAACCACAAATATCACAAGCAGAAGCGCTTATTGAAATTGTAAGTAGGACTAAAAGTATAATATTAATTTTCACTGAATATTTTATTTTTGATAAATTCATCATCTGTTAATGTTTTTAAAAAACTTATAATTTGTTGTTTTTGGGTATTAGATAGGGTAATACCTAGCTGCGAATTCTTGGAAAGGGAAACATCAAGATTTTCATTCTGTTGCACACCCGTATTATAATGTTCTAATACTTTTTCTAGCGTATTAAAACGACCATCATGCATGTAAGGAGATGATAACTCGATGTTTCTTAAAGTCGGAATCCTAAATTTTCCTTTGTCAGTAGCTAGACCAGTTATCGTTTTGCGCCCTTCATCAACACTGTTTAAATCTAATCCGTTATTGATGTAGTTTAGATTAGTAAATAAAGGCTCGGTATGGCAATTGGCACATTTATCCTTAAATAGTTGGTAGCCTTGCTGTTCTTCAGTAGTAAAAACAGTTTCCTTTCTAATCACTTTATCGTATTTGCTGTTTGCAGAAACCATTGCTGCTGTAAACTGAGTTAAAGCCCTCAAAAGGTTTTGCGAATTGATGGTTGCTGAACCAAAAGCATCTTTAAAAAGACTAGGGTAGGGAGCTGTGTTATTTAAGAAAGTGACGATTGTATTTAAGTCGCTTCCCATTTCGCATACATCTGTTATAGCATTAATGGGTACAATTTCCAAGTTTTTAGCACCACCATCCCAAAAGAATTCTCGTTGCCAAGCTAGGTTAAACAATACTGGTGCATTTCTTTTCCCTAAACAATTGTTAACCCCGTGACTTACTTTATGGTCTAGGTTTGCAAAACCTGCAAATTGTTGGTGACAACTGCCGCAGGATATTGATTTATCTGCCGATAATCGAGCATCATAAAATAGTTTTTTGCCTAAGGCAAAGCCATTATTAGTTAAGATATTTCCATTGAATTTGTATACCGCATCTGGAAAGTTAGTAGGAACCACAAACCGAATTTCTTCAGTTTGTGGTTTAACTATTTCAGTTTTACTACAGGCATACAACATCCCCATACTTGCTATAAGTATGAAGTATATTTTTAAATGCCTCATGGTTAATTGTGTATGTGTTCAAATTCGAATAAACCATTTACATAATTATCTGCAACAATTACAGAATTTGCACCGCCCATGGTAAAGTTTAGGTTAGCAAAGCTGATGGTTTGTTTTCCTTTAAATAAACTTCCTGCATTTACAATAAAATGGACTTGAGGTTTTTTATCGGCTCTAATTCTTAGCGGATTTCCAGTACTAAAATCACTGCTATAAGTTCTAATGGTGTTGTTTGGGTCTACAATTCCACCGATGTGAAAAGTTAATGATTTGTCTGTTGCAGTAGATTGTGGCGATGTTCCTTCAAATTTCACGAAGATGTAACCACTGTTCCAAGTCCAGAACATTCCTAAAGCTGGATCTAATGCACCAGTTTGTGCACCTGCCAAATTCCGCTCTTTATCTACACCAATAGTAAAAGATATTTTGGTATAATCTCCTGTTGGAATGTCTTTAAGGTTATTTAATAAAGAACTTGGTTTTGCTGCATCCATTAAAATATAACTTTCTGGAATTGCATAAACAGAACCATCTGTTTTGGTGAGTTTGATGTTACTAACATAATATTTAAATGTAGAAATATTGAAACTATCGCCATTGGCATTGGTGTAATTCTGAGTGTTTAATAGTAGTGGAGTACCATTTACCTGATTTTCGAATTCTAAGGTAAAAGTTCCTTTTTCGGCTGTATTAATGGTTTCATCTTTTTTACAAGAAGTAAATACGATAGTTAAAACCGCAAAAAGTGCGATTGATATATTTTTGATATTCATTATTTGAAATTTTAAAAAAATGTAGAGTTATGTCATAGCAAAGCTGATGCTAAGGCATAATGTTAAATTGTGTTAATGATTGACGTCACCCTGAATTTTTCAGTAGCTTTTATTGATTTTTGCCTTCAAGAAAGCTTCGCTGTTTATTTCAGGGTCTATAATGCATAACAGATGCTGAAATAAATTCAGCACGACATAATTAGAAAGATGTCTTAAACCAGCTTAGGCGGTTGGAAAATAGAGAGAGAAGTTTTTATTGGTTTTTTTTGCAAGTAGTTAGTTGCAAAAAGTTCAATGGGTAATTCGTAAACTGGTGCTAACAAGCTAGCCGTAACTGGTGCTACAGTTTCGATAATTCGTTTTAAATTATCTTGGTCGTGTTTGTTCTTTTGGTCCAGTTCTTTCAGTTTGATATCCATGAAACATTTACCTTCACAATGAAGTTCGTGGTTATCTTTATTGGTACAAAGTACGGTAGAGATGTATTGTTTGTTAAGGATATATGATGATGATAAAATCCAATAGTTAAAACAGTTGGTTAAAATTCCAACCAAAAGAAAGATGGCTATAAACTGCTTACAGATTTTCATCGCGGCAAAACTAAACATTTTTACGCCTCAATTAAAGCAAAAACTGTATATTAATTTCCGAAATATGAATACCATCAAAATCATTCTTTTTAGCGGTTTATTAGTGGCTAGTTCTTCGCTTTTTGCGCAAGAAAATACTGGCAATCAAGTCATCATTAAAGCAACGGATAAACACGAGGACATTATTCGTAAAGCAGCCAATGTAAAACCGTCTACCAGACAATTACGATGGCAACAGCTAGAACTCACTGCTTTTTTCCATTTTGGTGTTAATACTTTTACCAATAGAGAGTGGGGAGATGGAAAGGAAGACCCTAAAATTTTTAACCCTACTAAACTTGATGCTCGCCAGTGGGTAAGAACGATGAAAGAGGCGGGCTTTAAACAAGTGATTTTAACTGCAAAACATCACGATGGTTTTTGTTTATGGCCTAGTAAGTTTACTGAACATAGTGTTAAAAATAGTCCTTGGAAAGATGGAAAAGGGGATGTTGTAAAAGAAGTGGCTGCTGCTTGTAAAGAATACAAAATTGGTTTTGGTGTTTATTTATCTCCTTGGGATAGGAACCATAAGGATTATGGAGATAGTAAAATTTATAATGAATATTTTGTAAACCAGTTAACGGAACTGCTAAGCAATTATGGGAAAGTAGATGAAGTTTGGTTTGACGGCGCAAATGGAACCGGACCAAATGGTAAAAAGCCTGTTTATGATTTTGCCAATTGGTACAAGCTGATTAGAAAACTACAACCATCGGCTACAATTGCAGTTATGGGACCAGATGTGCGTTGGGTAGGAACTGAAAGTGGTTATGGGCGTGAAACGGAATGGAGTGTTTTACCTGCAGATGAAAATATGTTAAAAGCAATTGCCGATAATTCTCAAAAGGAAGTAGCTTTTGTCCCTGCTGGCGATAAAATGGGTGAGGATTTAGGTAGTCGCTCGAAGATTTTAAATGCTAAGGGTTTAGTTTGGTACCCGGCAGAGACTGATGTATCCATTCGTGATGGTTGGTTTTATCATCCGGAACAAGATAATAAAGTGAAAACACCAGAGAAATTGATGGATATCTATTTTTCATCAGT
>Ga0307515_10015613_pt1 | contig 13977 bp, 11 predicted proteins | sample 17_EM_MG_FD_194513 | JGI IMG/M metagenome (GOLD analysis project Ga0307515, IMG submission 194513) | Populus trichocarpa ectomycorrhiza microbial communities from riparian zone in the Pacific Northwest, United States - 17_EM | ecosystem: Host-associated > Plants > Roots > Unclassified | place... | reverse complement strand
GCGCAGTTTGCTCAATCGTTCAATCGTGTCGGAAATAGATCGCATGTTGCCTCCTGGCGGCCGCGAGCAGAGAGCGCCGGAGACCCAACGCGGTGCGTGCCAAAAGGTTGCTGCGCTGCACAAATATTGGCGCCTGGGATATTGTTCGGAATCCAAGAGTACTTGTCGCAGGCGATGACCCGCAGAATCGAGTTTGCATGGTAAGATAGCTCAATCATGAGCGTCCAGTTCCATAAATCTGCTTATCTTATTTCCACTACCATATTGATATAACATAGAACATACTCGAGGGGACCCCTCTCCTCTTCCCAGAAACACTGTTGCGGACTGAAGGTCGACGGTGAGGTCGCCCGCATTGGATGGTTCGATGCGTTGGCTTTAGGCGCTCGCTGCACACTTGCTATCGCTGTCATTATGATTCCGTCTACTTCTGCTTTCCAGCGATCTAACCGACGCGGGGATGTCGGCCCGCGCCGAGAGCGGAACTCCGGGCAATCCAGGGCGAGCTAGAGTTTACATCCCCAATCCCAACCCCTTGTTGAGGCTCCGCTTCAACTCATACTGACGCGACAGCTCAGCCCGCTGCGCCCGATCGGCAATGCGGGCAACATCCTTGATGCGGTCAAGCTTGGCTGAAACCTCTGGCCCAAGCCGCAGGTTTTCCATCTTCAAGCCCCGGGGATCGGCACTGCCAAACCGCTGTTCGAGTGCATTGACCACCTTCTTGGCCTCCTCGATCGCCTGCTTTCCTTCCGGCGTCCCCGATATCTGTTCGAGGAATTTCGGCTTTTCGGCCTGGGGCAGGCCATCGAGTTGCTTCAGAAGGGCCTCGCTGCGAGGTGTCAGGCCCGGCACCTCGACGAGATCCCGCTTCTCGCGGTTCCAGGTTTCCGCCTGGCGCTCGGCCTCCAGCCGCCGCTCCCAGGTCCGCCCGGCCGACGCAACGTGATTGCTGAGCGCCTTGGCATAGTGACGCGCCGCCTTCCGCCCCTTGTTCTCACCCAGAAGCCCTGACTTGCCCCGCAGCTCCCCAAACTGCTCAGGTCGATCTGAAACCGATTTCGCCAGCGCCTGCCCCTCCATGCCCTTGTCCACGATGGCAACGCTAAGCGTGGCGGCAACACCATCCGGATCGGCATAGACGTTGCGACCGACGGAGCACACCGCCTCCATGGACCGCTCAAAGTCCGGCCGCGCCTTCTCACGAGCCACATCCTCGATGCTGCGCGAATGTTTCGTCAACGCCGGCACAAGCGGCTCGACTTTCTCCGCCGGCCCCTCGACACCCTGCCCGCTCCGTTGCGCGGGTGCTGAGGGCTGAAGATCGGCCTGCGAGCGAACGCGCTCATCCTTCGCGCTGTAGTGAGCCGCAGGCCGATCTGCAGCCCGGTCAGGCGAGGGGCCAACGGCAATCTCGCTCCGGACGCCAAACTCTTCCGCAAGCCCCCGCCGCTCGGCAAAGGCACTGACATAATCGAGCGTGGTTTCCTTCGCCCCCGATCGGCCCATGCTGGCGCTGAGCTCCTTCATGTCCTTCATCTCGTCACGGCCGGCATAAAGCTGCACACTGTCACGATGCCGCGTCATTGCCACATAGGTCAGATGCCGATCCATTGTACCGGACGCCATGACGAAGGCACGATCGACCGTCGCTCCTTGGGATTTATGGATCGTCGTCGCGTAGCCGTGATCAAAGGCTTGGTAACTATTCACCGGTATGGATACGGAACGGGCATTGTTCTGCCCTGCGCCGTCGAGACGTATTTGTAGTGCGTCCGGCTCGACGGCCTCAACCGTTCCCAGCATGCCGTTTTTCACACCAAGGTCCCGATTGTTTTCCAGCAGCACGATCCGGTCGCTTGGCGCGAATGACCGCTTGCCGTCATTGGTCTGGAATATGAGCTCTCCACCCTCTTCGCCGCGCCCCAGCCGATGGCTGTCCTGAAGCGATAGGCGAATATCCGCATTGATCGCCCGGACATCGACGCGGCGATGCGCCAATGCAATTCGCGATCCGGATGACCGCTCATTCAGATCGGACAGGTAGTCACGCACCAGACCGGCGCGCGCCTCGTCCCTATTCTCCGAGAATTTTACAGCACCGCGGTCCGCGTAGGCGGCAAGTCCCTCGCCCGTCCGATGCGTCGCAAACGCAATCGACGCCTCCCGCTGCCAGCCCTCATTCTGCCGGCGGATTTCCGAAAGCTCGACCGCTCCGATGCGCTCGGCAATTGCTCGGAACGGAGACCCCGCCCCGATCGCCTGAAGCTGCTCATGATCGCCAACAAGAACAAGCTTGGCCCCACGCGCCTCGGCCTCCTTCACGAACCGCGCCAACTGCCGGCTTCCGACCATGCCCGCCTCATCGATGACGAGAACATCACCCTTGCCGAGTTGTCCCCTTCCGGCCTGCCAGCCATACTCCCACGACGCCAAGGTGCGCGAGACAATACCAGAAGACTCCTCCAGCCCCTCCGCCGCCTTGCCCGCCAAAGCCGCACCATGAACCCGATACCCCTGCCGCTCCCAGGCATCGCGTGCGGCGGCAAGCATGGTGGACTTGCCAGCGCCGGCAAAGCCAATCACCGCCGCCACTTGCTCGGGCCCGGTGATATGCTGAATGGCGACGCGCTGCTCCTGGCTCAAACCGGAACGCTCGATCACCCGCTCGCGATTGGCCAGCAGCATTTCGCCGCGTTCGACTTTTCCGGAAAGTGAATCCGCAGTTCTTGCCTTGATCGCATCGTCCTGTAGGCTCATTGCCCGATCGACATGATGTCGGTTAACGCCATGGCTGGAGGACTGTCCCATCCGGCCGGCACTCGCGGCCATGGCGTGCTCGATCTCCAGCATTTCACGCGTCGAGTATCGCGCCAGTTCACCGTTCTGCTCGGGCTGCAACTCGACCAAAGCGGGCGATGCCATCACTGCCGCAAACGCATTCCGAAAACCTTGCATATCGTCGATATAGCGATGCAGCGCCCGCGCCACATCGTGCCGGTCGAACACGCTCTTCTCGTCAGTCAGGATCGACAGAACCTGCTCCGGTTTCTCCCGGATCAGTTCCGCGTTTCGGCGTGCTGCCTTCTCGTCGATCCGCGTCCTTGAAACGTCCAGCCCACGCCGATCCATCTGCGAGGCAAAGACACCCATATGCTCGGTCGGCTCGACCTCCAGCCCGCGCTCCTGGTGCGAGCGATGATCGATCCGGACGTCGAGCCCTGCCCGCACCAAATGACGGTTGGCGTGGTTTTCCCAGGCCTGGCGGATATCGCGAAGCTGCATATGCGAGGTCGGCTGGTAATGGTTCAGCAGCCACTTGTTCTCCCGCTCGATCAACGTCTTTTCGCCAAGCCCATCGGGACCGACCATCCGCGTCGTCATCAGCACATGGGCATGGACATTGCGGACGTCGCCTTCCGTGTGCGGCTGGTGAATGGCAAAGTCCACCGCGGCGCCGTAGCGGTTCGCAAGATCAAGGGCAAAGTCCCGTGTCAGCGAAAGCCTCTGCTCCGCATTCAGCTCATGCGGAAGTCCGATTTCGAACTCGCGGGCGACCCGCGCATCCTTGCGTTTCTCGGCATGCTCGACCGCATTCCACAGGCGAGACCGATCAAGCGCCCAATCCGCTTCGACGCCTTCCGGCAAAACGATCTCGGCATGCTCGACACCCTTCGTGCACCAGGCCATCGCGCTCATTCAGCATCATTGTTGCAGTCCGATAGGCGGCAGCAGCCACGGCGCTGCGGCCGCCGCTGCGGGCTATCGGCTTCATGCTGCAATGATAAATTGCCAAATGCCGTTCTCCGAATTGCAAATGAGGATATCAAGCACTGAGTTGCCCCGCAACTCGTAAGTGCGCCCTTGTATCTTCACTCGCTTCGCTCCCTCCGTCGGGATATTGCAAGACGCACCAAAACCAGTACATATTTAGGGTTGTTCCAGACGACACAATTTGTAGCCTCCTTGAATGGCATGGAGGTCTAAATGGCAACCGAAAATTCCGGGACACTGGCGCTGCTGATCGACGGCGATAACGCTTCGCCAAAGATCGTCATTGGTCTCATGGCCGAGATCGCCAACTACGGGACGGCGAGCGTCAAGCGCATCTACGGCGACTGGACTGGCCCCAACCTCAAAGGCTGGAAGGAATGCCTGCTCGAACATTCTATCCAGCCCATTCAGCAGTTCGCCTATACGACCGGAAAGAACGCCACCGATGGCGCGATGATCATCGACGCCATGGACCTGCTCTACACCGGCCGCTTCTCCGGCTTCTGCATTGTTTCCAGCGACAGCGATTTTGCCCGGCTTGCTGCCCGCATCCGTGAACAGGCGGTCACGGTCTATGGGTTCGGTGAACGAAAAACTCCGCGTCCCTTCATCACCGCTTGCGACAAGTTCGTCTATTTCGACGTGCTCAATGCAACGGCTGAAGATATCGAAGAGGCAGTCGTTCCCGCTCCTCGAAAGCCAGCAGAAGCCAAGCCTGCTGTCGCAAAAGCCGCGCCCAAGAAGGCGGGGCTGGATAAGGCAGCGCTGGCGATGGTGGCCAAGGCCATCATCGCCACGGCCGACGAAGACGGGCGAGCCCATTTGGGTGGCGTCGGCGCACATCTTGCCAAACAGGCGCCCGACTTTGATGCACGCAACTACGGCTTCCCCAGGCTGAGCGATCTCATCAAAGCTTCTGGCATCGTCGATGTCGAGCGCGCCGCAGACAACCCAAAAACAATTCTGGTTCGTCTCAGGAAGACCTCGGCCGGCAGTACCAAATGAAAGGATGAAGATGGCGCGAAAAACGATCGAACAGCGCATCTCCGAACTGGAAGAACGCAAGAAGATGCTCAAGGCCCGTTTGGGAAAACAGGAGCGTGCCCAGGACACCCGGCGCAAGGTTCTCCTTGGCGCACTTGTGCTGCATCGGCTGGAGCATTCCAACGATGCAGACTTCACCCGGCGCCTCGGCGACTGGCTACGCAAGGAGCTGCCCGGGTTCCTCACCCGTGATGGCGACAAGGCCCTGTTCGACGATATTCTCCAACCGGCCTCATCGCCGGAAGGGACTGACCAATTTTCTGGCGAAGCTTCCGGGCAAGGGTCTGGCTATGGTCATACGGAATGACGGTTCCGATGCTCCTCAAATCGATCGCCAAGGCTCCAGTCCTCGCCGTCGCGTCCATCATCGTCGGCATCCTGTTCTCTGCGCTGCTGCTGCTCGCCAACTTTCTCATCCATCTGATCGTCGGCCTTGAGCACGGGCAGATCAGCCAGCTCGTTCAGATCGTCGCCAAATATCTGCCGCTCGTGTTCGGTGTGGGAGGATTGCTTTCACCATTCATGACGGATGCTCCCATCGCCTCCGTGTTCGGCTCTGCCCGTTGGGCGACAGACAAAGAGCTACAGAAGCTCTCTGCAACGGAGGACGGCCTGCTGATCGGTCGCGATCCGCAGACCGACGCGCTGCTGCGTTATGACGGACCGGCCCATCTGCTGACCATGGCGCCGACGCGAACCGGCAAGGGTGTCGGCACCATCATTCCTAATCTGCTGACTGCCGAGCGTTCTCTGATCTGCATCGATCCAAAGGGAGAAAACGCCCGGGTCACCGGTCGCGCGCGAGAACAATTCGGGCCGGTTCATATCCTCGATCCATTCGGCGTCACGGGCAAACAGTCCTCTTCCTTCAATCCTCTCGATATGCTCGATCCCGACGGGCTCGATGTGGCGGAAGATGCCAATACGCTGGCCGACGCGCTCGTGTTCGATGAACCAGGCATGGCGGGTGACGCGCATTGGAATGAAGAAGCCAAGGCGCTCATCGCCGGGCTGATCCTCAAGATTGTCGTGGCGGAGTCGCCAGGGCGCCGGCACCTCGGAACCTTGCGCGAATATCTGACGCTGGCGCCAGAGCGGTTCTCCGGAATTCTGGCCCGAATGCAGGACATGGATGAGGCCAGCGGACTGATCGCACGCGCCGCCAACCGTCACCTTGGCAAGTCCGATCGGGAGGCGGCCGGCGTTCTGTCCGCCGCCCAACGTCACACCCATTTCCTCGACAGTCCGCGCATGACCGGAGTCCTTAGCCGATCGGAGTTCCGCTTCGCCGATCTCAAGCGCAACAACGTCACGGTGTTTCTGGTCCTGCCGCCTGATCGGCTGTCCACCTATTCCAGATGGCTGCGGCTTCTGATCACCCAGAGCCTCACCGACATGGCGCGCGAGGCCGTCTCCCCTGCCCGTCCGGTGCTCTATCTGCTCGACGAGTTCGCGGCTCTCGGCCATCTGGCTCCGGTGGAACGCGCCATGGGCCTAATGGCCGGCTATGGCGTCCAGCTCTGGCCGATCCTCCAGGACACTCACCAGCTGCGTGCCACCTATGGACAACGTGCAGGCACATTCTTGTCGAATGCCGCCGTACTCCAGGTGTTCGGTGTCAATGATATCGACACGGCCGAACTCATTGCCCGCTCGATCGGCAAGACCGACGCACAGTATGTCACCCGGTCCTGGAGCGAGGGCAAAAGTTCATCCTCGGAACACATCTCGGCCCGCGACCTCATCAATGCCGACGAAATCATGCGGCTACCGGAAGACAGGATGATACTGCTCAGACAGGGGCAACGGCCGGCATGGGTCCGTAAGCTCCGGTATTACGCCGATCCGGAATTTAACGGGGCCTTTGATCCGGCATGACCAACGAAACCGAACATCTAACGAAAACGCTGGCATTCACCCTCGGCGTCATCCTCGATAGCGATGCGCAGAAACGCCAGCGTATCGCTTTGGCCTATCAGGAAGCCGAACTGCTCGTGGCAACGATCCCGTTGGACAACGGCGACGCCCGACCCCGCATCGAAGCCTGCGTCAAACGCTTCGATCGCTACAAAGCCGCAGGAGACGTTGCCTGCGCCGGATGGATGCTGAAAGCCGTCCAGGAACGCGTCGAAGAACGAAAATCTACGCGGATGGAGAAAGCTGCAAAAGGTGATCGACCAGGCGAGCAAGCTTTTACCGCTGGCCGCCCCTACGCGTCACTGAGGCGCTGCACGCAATCTCGGCGCGGACCGGCATTACTTCGCCACCGCTTTACCGAACCTGCTCTCCGCGAATGATGATTCCATCGCATTCTAATTTTCGGAATCTAGGCCAAGTGATTTTACGGGAAACATGTCTTCCCCATAATGGTGAAGCCGAGTGTGATGCCGTCGGCATAGCCAACGGACCTGCAGTGGCTTCTCGTATTGGTCGTGATGCGCGTCGACCGCGTCGCTACCGCAGACCTCACAGGACTGTCGTTCCAGTTGCCCCGCTTTCAGTGCTCTCTGGACCGCCAAATGGGCGTCATATTTGATGGGGTTTGCCCGACGCCAGTCGGCCTGCCGTGTTTCACTCTCTGTCATGAAGTAGCCCAGTCATATTGTTTCGAGTGGCGGTCAGGGCGAGGCCGCCGGTTCGTGAGATATAACATAGGCAGTTGGGAACACCCACCTTCCCGCCTCCGTCGGCCTAATCTTTTGGTTTGGAGAAGCGGACCCCGACGCCACCGCCATTTTCTGGGATGAACTCGATGCCTGCGGCCTCAAACGCGATGCGCAGTGCCTCAAGCGTCGCGGGATAGCTTGGACGACCAGCTTCAATCCGAGTCACGGTAGCCGCCGTGACGTTAGCCCGGCTTGCCAGATCGCGAACACCCCATCTCAGTGCAGCTCTCGCCATTCGGACTTGATCGGCGCTCAACATTATAACCTTGACATAATCTTTGTATGATTCAAACTAGCTGCGACCAACATTTGGTCACTGCAGCCACGCAGGTGCTTGCGACACCTTACGTGGCCTGACCGCAATTCAAGCTTTAGGGAGCTCGGATCATGGCTGATTCTGAGAATAGCAGAACTTTGCCCGCAATCACCCGCAGAAAAATGCTTTTTGCGACAACGGCCTATCTAACCGCCCTGACGGACCATACCGCCCATGGCGCAGCGCACCCGTGCAGTGATCAAGAAACCAATGCCCGTGAAAACGTGTTGGCACTTTGGCGCGTTTGGTACGACGCACATGAAGAAGGAAAAAGGCTTTGTCACCAGCGACAGAGGCTGGAAACGGAAGTTTTGAAATCTGCCGGCGGTTTTCCAGTGATAAGGCTGGAGATACCAGGCGAGGACAAACCCGTCGTCGTGCAAACTTACCACGAAATCGATACCCTGTTACCGGGGGATACAATGTCGGAAGCAAGGAAGGCGGCCAAAGCTGAATTGGCGGCCAGTATCAAGAAATGGAACGCCGCCGATGAACTGCTCGGCTATAGCAGGACCCGTGATGCCGAAACCCAATTGGCCGGCGTTGAAGAAGCTTCGGCGAAGTCCCTTTGGGAGGCGCCCTCCCACACAACCTCAGACATCATTGCCAAGCTTCATGCGATTATTGAAACCGAGGACCCTGGCTCTCACTTCAAAGAAAGGCCATGGCCGCAGTTGCGGATGATCCTCGCCGATCTCGTCCGCATTGGACGCTCCGCATGATCATCAATATCCTTCCTCTTGTCATGCCCCTCGCATCGTTATACCTTTCTGCAAATAAGGTATAACAGTTTGAATGTGATCCATGAAACAGATCGACATGATGTATCAGACGATGCTCGCCGAACTTGGGCAACGCTCAATAGATGCCGCCTGGGCGGCCGACTTTCCGCCGGACGGGCGATTTACTCCTGTCACGGTAAAACAGAGGCGCTATTGGTACTTCGACCGCCCGGACGGGGCGGGCGGTCGAAGTCGTCGGTATGTCGGTCCTGCAGATGATCCGGAAATCGCATCGCGCGTCGAAACCTTCAAAGCTGAGAAGGACGATCTCCGCGCACGACGGCGCATGGTCTCCTCCCTCACCCGCGAAGGCGGCATGATCGCGGCCGACCGCATGTCAGGCGATATCGTTGAGGCTCTGGCTACCGCGGGCCTCTTCCGGTTGCGTGCGGTTCTGATCGGAACCGTGGCCTTCCAAACCTACGCCGGGATCCTGGGGGTGCGACTGCCCATGGCCGCAATACTCACCGGTGATGCCGACATAGCGCAGGACTATGCCATCTCCGCCGAGGTCGGAGACACCCTCGCCCCTATCATCGACATATTGCAGGCGGTGGATCCCACATTCCGGGCAGTTCCGCATGTCTCCGGAGCAGCAGCGTCGTCCGCATTTCAGACGGCTTCCGGCTACAGGGTCGAATTCCTGACGTCGAACCGGGGATCGGACGACCATATCGATCAGCCCGCAAGAATGCCTGCCCTCGGCGGTGCCAGTGCTGACCCGCTTCGCTTTCTCGATTTCCTGATCCGAGATCCTGTTCGGACGATATTGCTCCACAAGTCCGGTGTCCCTGTGACAGTCCCAGACCCTGCCCGGTACGCTGTCCATAAGCTGATCGTCGCCTCACGTCGACGCAAAGATGGGCTGAGCGCCTTAAAGCGCGAAAAGGATATCCGACAGGCAGAGCTTCTCGTCGAAGCTCTACAGCACACACGCCGCATTTCCGACCTGGCGCTCGTCTATAACGAGGCATGGGAGCGTGGCGAACGATGGCAGGCTGCAATCCGTGCGGGCGCGGCCATGCTATCAGATCAGAGCCGCGACCGCCTCAGGGACTGTCTCAGGACAGGGGCAATCGATATTGGTGAAAACGTCACCATGCCGTTCTAAGGAAATCCCGTTCAGACGGTCCCACTGCGCGCTTTGAGCGTGCAAATTTGATTGGGTGATCGGCCTCGCGGACCTCAATGTTGCCAGCGGTATAAGACCAAATGAATAAGCCGGGCATAGGGCTGCATCGTCCTCATCGTCCTCATCGTCCTCCCTCTGTTGTCGGGATCGTGGGCATTGTCCCTAACCCGCCTTTGACACAGCAGAACCATTCGCACGCAACAGCGCCATCAACATCGGACCAAGCGAGAATTCGCCGGCCGCCGCTCGTCGTGTGAGATCCCGCAGATATCCGCCGGCGGAATTGATCTGCCCTCCCCTCTCCAGGATGCAAGCCATCGCCGCGGCCGCATTTTCCGGCCCCATGATTTCGCAGGCCTCCTGGTACGCCGATGGACTGACGCCGAGCATCGACCGCACCACGACAGCCGCCGCCATCAGGTCGCGCCAGTTCGCCACGGCACCTCCCGGCCCGTACATCGCGATCTCGGGGCACGCCCTCAACACCATGCCAAGCGGGAAAGCTTTTATCGGCTCACTCGCCGGTCTGATGGCTTGGCTCGATTTTACCCCCTGCTTCGGTTCGGAGCGAGGTTCAGATTCATTGATGGAATCGGTATTTGAATTCTGTATGTGACGCTCAATTTGAATATCATTGGTGTCTGTTTTTTCTACATTTACCTGCATTTCCAACAGATTGACGATTTCCTCGCGGAGCATCTCCATTTCGTCGACAACGGGCGCCAGATCGCCGATCTGCGGCGTGCTTGGCAAGCGGGCGAGAAGGCCGATAAAGAGCGCCTCGATCATCCCCCAGTCCCCGGATGCCCCCTCCTCCATGGCAGCTGAGATCAGCTTGCGAACATCCCGCTTGCAAAGCGATAGTCGCTCCTTGACGAGCCGAAGGGCCTTGCGATCGGCGGCAACTTGCTGGGCCATGTGGGCGAGTTCGTCTGCGCGGGCACGTAACGGCGCCAAGTTGAAGCCGAAGGCGTGCTCGATCGTACCGGCCTTGTCCTTGCGCGCGTAGCGCTTCCCGTTCGGACTATCCTTGCGGATGATCAGGCCAGCGTCGACGAGCACCGCCAGGTGACGGCGCAAGGTGCTGCCGGTGATACCATGCGCACGGACCGTCAACTGATTGTTCGAGGGGAACACGACCAGTTCTCTCTCTCCGTCCAGGCTCTGCTCCGGATAGAACGACAACAGCGCGTTGAGCACCGACAGCGCTCGGTCCGTGACACCGAGTACAGCTCGAGCCTCGCAGGCATCGCGAAACACTTTCCACTTATCGACCGATCGATTGGTCTTCGGTTCAGACGTTGCCAGTTGCCTTTTCACCAAGGCAAGAGTCATCGGCCGCCGCCCAAAGGGCGTCGTCACACTTCCAATCTGCATTTTCTTCACCTTTCAAAAGGCAAAAGAAATCTGCTCACCAAAACGATGCCAAAAACTCTTGACTGGGATTCGTGGAAATGCGATTCTCGATCTTGCTTAAGGAATTGAGAGGGGCTTCCACGACGGAAACGTTTTGGGGGCCTTTTTCTTTTGTAGCGGTCTCTCCTTCTCGACCGGTTGATCTTATGACAGCCTCACTCTTCAGCGAGTGGAGTCGTCCTGATTATTGTACTCGCGCAGCAGATCCGGCATCCGTTCCGCCAGCCAGCACGCGAAAGCATTTTCCTGCTTCGGAATGGTCACGGTCGTTCCAGACCACGTGCGTTTCATGCGGCCAAAGACCCTATCGCCAACAGTAAAGTCGATCACCTCATCCGGGCTTGCCTCGCTCGGCTTGTCGGGCGTGCCGCTGGCGACGCGTGTGGCCTGTGCGATCCGTTCCAAACTGTCCGCCTTCTGAAACTCGACTGTTTGAACAAGCTTGCGAACAAGCTCTATCTTGCTTGAGTCTCTCAGCAACTCCGCAAAGGCCGTCCATTTAGGGCGACCAATGCCCTTTGCCCTGCCTATAGCGAAAACGATGTCTTCCGGGATCACATCGGTGACACGGAAGAGGTGAGACACTGCGGCCTCAGACAGGCCGAGGATCGGGCATATGGCGCGATGGGACAGCCCGGCACTTTTCAGCTGCACGGCCCACATTGCCTGTTCGATCCAGGTTAGGTTTTCCCTGACGCCATTTTCGAGGGACTGTTCCTCGATCAACTGGCGGTCCGTCAATTCGCGGACATAGGCCTTGATCTTGATGGTTTCCGGCCGCTCGGCGCCCACCATCAAGGCCCTGATCGCGGCCCAGCGACGGTACCCATAGGCCAGTTGATAGTGATCTCTCTTGGTGGGATGCGGTCGCACCAGCACAGGGATCTTTTGCCCTTCGCTCGCAATCGACATTTTGAGAGCGTCCAGATCCTTCTCCGCCTCTTCGTCATTGTCGAAGCGATCCTTGTAGGGAGAGCGCTCCAGCTTATCCGGATCGAGAGAAATGATGCTGTCTTCAGTCAGTTGAGTCAGCGCTCGCCCCACATTGGAAATCACGGGAGACGAATGGCGCCGGGTCAACAGAGACTTTTCTGACGCTTCCGCAGTCGAGGCGGAATCGCCGCGACTTTCAGCGTCAGCCATTCTTTGAAGGATGCTTTTTTTCATGTGCTACGCCCCCAAACCTTATGGATCAGGCCAAGAATTTCGAAGTTGACGCGATCGGCACTTTCGATGGCCCGCTTCAGTGCCTCGCGGCCGACTTCGCCGGCTTCCAGTTCGTAAAGGGTCTTCTTGGCAACCGCGGCCCCGGCGATGGCCGTGGACTCAAGCGCTTCCGACACCAGCACGTCGTCGCCAAACAGCCGGCGCATGACGCCAGACATGTATTTTTGCGGACCATCGTTCGGGTTCACACGTGTCAGCAGGAACCGGAAGAAATCATGCTCGAACTTCGCACCGAACTGCCCGAGAACTTCCGAGAGATCCGAGATCATGATTAGGAACTGGTTGCACGAGGCGACATCAAGCATGGCGGGATGAACGGTGATGATCAAAGACGTCGCCGCGTAGAGGGCCGCAAGCGTCGAATATCCGAGCGACGGGGGTGTATCGATGATCACTATATCGTACCGATCGTCGACGCTCGCCAGGGCATTGCTCAGGCGCTCAAAAAACAGGCCAAGATCATCTCGGTTTTTTGAGGTCAGATAAGTCGGGGTGTCGAACTCGAAATCCATGAGCTCAAGATTTCCCGGCACGAGATCGACGCCGGGGAAATAGGTCGGCCGGATAATATCCGCCAGCGAGCGCCGCTCATTGTCATATCGAATGGCCGCATATGTGGTTTCGTTTTCGCCAAGATCGAATTCTGGCTGAATACCGAATAGTGCTGTCATTGACGCCTGCGGGTCAAGATCGAGGCATAGAACACGGTAACCCTGGAGGCCAAGGAAGTGGGCCAGATGAATGGATGTTGTCGTCTTCGAGCTGCCGCCTTTGAAGTTCGCGGTCGCAATCACCTGGAGTTTTTCACCCTTGCGGCGATGAGGCAACAATTCTCCGGCGTCGTCAGGACGTAGTGCCGCGAGAAACGAACGCAGCTCCTTTACTTGGTCTACGGTATAGGTCCGGCGGTTGTTGTCCGCCCTTTCCGGCATTGGTCCCTTCCCTTCGATCGTCAGTTGTCGAAGAGTGCTTTCAGGAACTTTTAATAGCCGGACAAGATCGAGTGTGGAAAATGTCCGGGCGAACGTCTTCTGCGCCGAAGGCGGATAGACGGCTTCGCGCATGTCGTTGAGTTCTGCAGAGAGTTCGAAGTATAGACTCCAATTTTCGATGCAGTATCTCTGACGTTTTGAGAAGCCGGTTGAAGCATTCTATCCTCTTGACGGTTATGACCACGTTACGAGATCATTACCGTCAGACATGACAGAGAGACTCCGATTCTTCAAGGAGTTTTTGGTGAATGAAATGTTAACGCGCATCGCCGCGAATGCTCGGACTTTACAGTTGTAAAGATCGGCCTGGAAGAGGCTTTTGTGCTCCCCTCGCCGTGACATTAGGTGCCTAAAACGACAACAGGCATAAAGGCGTCAACCCACCTCCAACGGACGTAATTAGCCATTTCCTTCGGCACAGTCTCTTCAGCGGCAATTTCGACTCCAACCATAACCGGCCAGAGGCCTCGCCACTACCTTCGTCACCAGCGGGTTATAGCTACTCCAGCGCGAGTATCCCCTTCGCGTAAGGGTTCTCGGCTTCAAAACGGCACGCCTCTTCTTCGTCTTAGTAGGGAGCAAGCTTGCCCGCTTGCGATAGGTTTTCCATCATCTCACAGCGGCGCAC
>Ga0307515_10015612_pt1 | contig 13977 bp, 10 predicted proteins | sample 17_EM_MG_FD_194513 | JGI IMG/M metagenome (GOLD analysis project Ga0307515, IMG submission 194513) | Populus trichocarpa ectomycorrhiza microbial communities from riparian zone in the Pacific Northwest, United States - 17_EM | ecosystem: Host-associated > Plants > Roots > Unclassified | place... | reverse complement strand
ATTATTTATAGGATTGCTATTTTTTTTTTTAAAACAACTAAAGATACCTAGAGCGAAAAAATAACGAAAATACCACTCAAACTCAAATTGGTTGTTGCTTAATTTTTTTAAAAACTAGCCATTACTTATTTAACAATAATTACAACAATGCCATAATTTACATATATAAGAACATTTCTCCCCTTTTCTCATGTCACTACTAGCCAATTTCACCAGCAAATTAGCCCCTTCCCACACCTTTTACAACATCAACAAACATCACACTCTCATCAATTTCAGTTGCTGTCACCAACAAATTTTAGCCATTCCCCACACCTTTTCTAGCAACAACAAACTTCACATTTCCCTCACCATTTTCAACTACTAGAAATATCAAATTGCTGACCAGCCAAAATCTTACATTTCATTCCTGCAATTTCTCTTAACAATTCGAACCACAACAACATCAAAATCCATACTTTCCACCACCATTTACATCATTTAGAGTCAACAACCAACTCATCAACATCTAAATTGTCCAACAATAAAACAAATCCATACTTTCCACCACCATTTACATCATTTAGAGTCAACAACCAACTCATCAACATCTAAATTGTCCAACAATAAAACAAGCCAAACTGTGTAACAATCAAGCAAGCCAAACTATATTATTAATGTTGAAGAAATGAAATATAGTCAATGTATTGCTTATATACCATACGAAACACTATAAAAACATGCAAAAACATTTATAATTGACATATAAATATCCGAAGCATGCAAATAACAAGCGTGCACATAATAAACACCCACAAACATTTAAAATTGACATGGTACCTAAAATGATCCACAAATATTCCATCCATCATAAAACACTTAACAATATAAACTATCAACAAATCTTAAATTTCAAAAGGCAACAATCTTCATCTATATTCCTCAAGGGATGCATCTAGTTTGGGTTGAGTGTTGAGAGGATACATCGGTTTATAGTTTAAAAAAGACATTGATAAGTTAATGTAAAGTTTTGAATAATAATGATAATTCATAATGCATATTTAGATAAAGACATTGATAAGTTAATGTAAAGTTTTGAATAATAATGATAATTCATAATGCATATTTAGGTGAATCTCCTGTGTTTGTATTGTGGGTTGAGAGGAAGATGTGTCAGCACCATTACTTTCACCCATGCCAGCTCTTCCACCTCATGAATCTCCTGTCCATCTTGTAGCATTATCGTTTCCTCTTCTAGAACCACTGGTTCTTCATGTAACAACATTGGTGTACTATTCCAATAGCTTTTGATCCTCTTCTACTAGCATTGGATCCCCTAGATCCCCTCTAAGAACTAGTGGACCCTCTTCACCACCACTATCGGATCCTCTCCCACCTCTAGATACTCTAAAACTAGTAATCTATTCAGCAATATCTCTTTGACATGTCCTTGAATTATGGCCATGCTGGTTACAAATGTTGCGCCCAAGTGTAGAAGCCCCTTTTCCTTACAGTATCATATTGATCTTCTCCTTCTTCCTTGCGTCTATTTTTCCTTTGTTTATCCACACTCCTTTTGAGGTCTGGTGGTAGAACAATGACATCTCTTTTGGTAGGAACTATGTCTGCTTCTGGTAAAGGGTTATATTAATCTCAGAGTATGTTTTCCTTAATTTTTCAATTGTTTAGCACAAATGGCACAAATGACATAAATCATCTCTGTTTAGCACAAATGGCATAAATCTTCTGTCAATTATCTTGTGATGCGCATAAGGCACCATATGTCTACGAGAATTGTCATTCACCATAAGAGCATTGTTGTTTATCCAATTCAACACAAACTCTGTTTGGTTGTATTCATAAGAAGAGGCTGGAATAATTCCCATGTTTCTAGCTTTCTCAATAGATCTATCAACCAATTTTCTAACACAGGGAGTTGTCTTTGTTTCCCAAGATATAGCTTGTGCATATCTATCATGAAATCTTGCCATAGTTTCGACCTAATTTTCCCAAGTAACAAAACAATTGACATACTCCTGTACTTCTTAATCTAACTATTGAAAGACTGCCAAATTGTTTATTACATTTTTCACCTTTTTTTCATGGTCAAATAAATGCTTAGCTCATGTCTCATGAGGGATGTGATTCAACTAATTGAAAGCTTCTTTGCAACATCCTTAAATGTCCTTTACGTAGCTTTTGAAATTGAGGCTTGTATGGGCTTTGAAGCACCCCAAAACCCTATTTTCACTCCCAAGCCTTTTGAAGCTTGTATAGGCTTGTATATGGACCCTTGAGATGGCATCCATCAATCTCAATGAATGACTTACATCCATTAACAAATCCTTCATTCATTGCTTTCAAACATATATAAACTCGTTGGAACTTCCATGGTGAATGCACATTGCAATTGTAATTAGGGTGGATTGTGTTGCTTCAATAATTGGATATATCTTGGGAGTCTCTTAAAAGACTCCTTATAGCTTCTTTTAACAAACCTTTTGCCTTTGTCATGGCCCTCCAAATTGCATAGGGTGTGGTTTAATCTCATATCTATCATCCAAATTGTATCCAAGTCTTCATTTGAGATGTTAGGATCAACATTGATAACTAGTAGTAGCTTCCTAGATGTTCAAGTTGAATTTGCAGCTTTTATATTGGTAGGCCGAATACAACTATGCTCATCTCTTAATGATTTTACCATGAATTGATAGCTACCAGGAAGGAGCTAAGCATATATATGCCAAGCACACCCATCAACCATACATTTGACTCTAACCTTCTTTTTCTAATTGATATATCTTTTTACATGATATTCATGCTTAACTTCATATTCTCTTAACACATCCTTGAAGCGTTTTACATTAGTGAACAATTGATATTCTTCAAACTTAATTGATCCATCCTCTCCAATCTTAAATCTCTTACATTTAAAACCTTGAGTAAGATCCGCCTTGTTTTTTACTTCTTACGCTTACATCCTCATTATCTTGATATCTTCTTCATCACTGCTATTACTCAATTCATTCTTGAAACTAGATGCACCATCCACATCAGCATCAGCTTGTAAGTTGTCAATCCACTCATCTTCATCTACGTTAACAAATTCAAATCCTTCCTTGTTTGAAGGAATGTAATCATCATTGATATCCTCTTCACCATCCATATCAGCACTCATAATATCCTCCCGCATCATCATTATCACTCACATCAGCTCCCATATCACCTCCCATGTCAGCACCCCCATTATCACTAGCACCACCAACATTAGCACCCACATCATCATCGTAATCAACAAGTAATGTTATTTTATTGCTTTTATAATCATCATTTCCAACAAAATATTTAATAGACATATTGTCATTGTGTTTGCTTGTATAACACTGGGGCATTCTCATTGTGATAGGAGCAACATCATGATCAACATCAATATGCAAATGAATTTCTTCTTTCCCTTCTTGTTCATGCATGCTCAACACTTGTAATGTCGAGGCATCGTAAAAAAATGTATTTCCTTTATCATCCCTTGTCTAAAAGCCATGTTTGTCTATGTCATATATTTGCTTGCAAAAAAATAGTATGTCAATGTAAGAGATATATTTATAATATATATCTTGCATAACATACTTTGCTGCCATGATGAACAATAACAATTGGCATTTTGTAACATGCAAGGATAAAGCATGAGTTTATTAAACAAAGAAAATTCAAATTAGAGATTTTTGCATGGTAACTCGTAAGCTACAATATGAATTTTCTTTAGGCTTTCCAAACATAGCAACTGGTTATGCTCAATAAAGCTTAGACAAAGATAAAAATCAATTGAACTCTTTTAAGTAAATATCTTACATTTAGGATTTTGGTGAACGGTAACACTATTTGTCGGTTTCTTGATTTTTTTTTTAGGGATTTGAAAGATGCTGTAGTGATTGCTTTTCCACCACCAAAAACATGTTTGAGATTCTAATATTCTTTCAGTTTTGTAAAAGAATTGAATTTCTTAGGGTTTTTTCATCCATCAGGATTAATGTTTTCCGCTCCTAAAATTTTGATTTTCTTTAGTTGAATTGAGTAATTAACAATGTTTCACAGACAACAAATGCACTAACGATAACAATAATCAAGTAAATAGCAATTATCTCGATTCGATTTAAAAAGGGAACATACCTGTTCCTGGTCTCTTTAATGTAAGCAATGAGAGATTCCCACCACCTATGTTCTATTAGCCCCATTACATGAGACAAAACTTGTTAATAACAGATTTCAAGAAATCATGCTTGATCTTTTGTTGTTTAAGTGAAATAATCGTGCTTGATTTGAGACAGAGAGAGAGAGAGAGAGTGATAGATGCAGTTCATGAGAGAGAGAGATTTGTGTCGTTTGTTCTGTCATTTGTGAGTTTTCAGTTATAATATATATAAAGGTAAGATGAACATATCACCTGATTTGAAATTCTGCATTGATCCAGGATGTAAAGTGTAGTTTTTCAAATTATACAGGTGAAGTGTATTTTGCACCAACTATAGGATGTTAAATGTAATTTTCTTATTAAATAATTAGAATACAAAAAAATGTTATATTTTTTAAATTAAAGATATTAATGAGAAAAAGGAAACTTTTATTAACAAATAATTTTGTTTTCATGGAATTTAAATTATTAATCTTATAAAAAATATTAGTGCCATGTAATTAAGTTAAAAAAATTAAAGGGTTTCTATATCTTTATTTGTGCGATTGTGTTTGGTTAGTGTTAAAATCTATGTGGCATTTGTTGGTGTATGTGATCCCCAATCTATTTTATTAAAATGAATGCATTAGATTTTGAGTCAAGTATCAAGATTTTTCTTGTTGCTTGAAAATATGTTATCACCATGTCAAAAAAAAAACTGGCTTGACCAATGGCATAGCACGGGCCAATTATCCAATGTTTTCTGTAAGTGATGAAATCACACTATTGATTTTGTAAAAGTATTAAAAACTTAGCAAGTGTCAGGAAAAACAAACTGAAAGGAAAATACTGTCTATGGTCGTACAATAGTCTTTTTAGTTCTACTATTTGTCTATTTTTGAAAACTTGGTGCTAATAATTTGTAGCAGAGAGACATAGTTTGAGAGGAAAATACCATCCACATTCATTGCACTACATAAATGAGAAGTGGAGAAGCGATGTGTATTGTTGCTTTTATGGAGTTTGATTATTCAGGAAACCTGAACTGTCATCTGGAAATACAATCTGAGAGGAAAAGTTGGCCTTTGAAGGACCACTACATCCTGATCTTCAAAAAATCTACTTTTGGTGATTTGAGGGGAAACCTGAACTGTTGCTTTTATGGAGTTTGATTTTTCAGGAAACCTGAACTGTCATCTGGAAATACAATCTAAGATGCAAAGTTGCAATAGCCTTTGCAGGACCACTGCATTCTGATCTTCTAAAAATCTATATTTGAAGGTTCTCTTTTGTGATGCTTGATAATTGTATGTGCAAATGCAGTAATCATATCAGTAATCAGCAGGTCCTGGAAATTCCTAAACCATTGATGTAGACTAGCACCTAAAAAGTTGTGTACACTTGGTACACATTTTAAGATGAAACAATTATTCATCCCTCATGTAAATGTTTGATTAAGGTGGGGTCTTAAGTCTTATTCTGTGCATTGCCAGTGTGTCAGGAATATGACCAGTACACATTGAATGTAGCTTTTTGGCCATCTTCATCTGCTTGCCTTTTTAAATTCAACAGGACAATCAATTTTTTTGGATGATAGGTTATCTAGACAATGCTGAACAAAGTGCTTTCATCAATTAATTGTTTATTTCTTTCTTCTTTTTTTCCTTGGTAATTCTCTTGCCTGATTAACAACTTGAAAAGAAAAAGGTTTCCTGCTTATCTGATTAACTATGGTGGTAAAGAATTCGTAATTTTATGGACTGTCTGCTGCTGTTGATGCCTGCACATTAAGGATCTCTCTCTCTCATTTTCTTACTGTATATGTATGACTACATCAGGATGCAACGGAATAAGGGTCAATTTACTTCTGCCAAGAAGTCTGAGGGAGGATATGGCTGGGATGGTGTTCAGGATTCAGGACTAGATGATAGCCAACAAGAAACCTCGTAAGTTGCTATATCCTTAATTAGTGAAATATATCCTGAAAGGACTTTTATTGCTTACTTGGTTGAGTAATCGTATCTTTTGTGTCCTTGTCTAGGTGTACGCATTGTGGCACTAATTCAAAATCCACCCCAATGATGCGGCGTGGTCCATCTGGTCCAAGGTCACTTTGCAATGCCTGTGGGCTTTTTTGGGCAAACAGGGTATCTATTCTATTGAACTCTATAAAATGTGGACATACGCATGCTTTCATAACTCGTCCCTTTTTATATTGTTATTGCTTTCGTGCAAAGTGTGTGTATACATTCTCAGTGCAGAGATAAGGGCCAGGCATTTGCTATTTGGAAAAAAATAATGATTGTTTAGTATCTATTGTTATGTTTGCCATTTATTATCAAGTCAGTACAATAGCTTTCAGTTCTGTACATACTGTGTGAAAACTTGCATGTGATTGTTTGATGGATATTGTGTTTGCTTGTCCCTTCCCTCCCTTTCAAATATAGCTTGTCACTGTTGATTATGGTTGGAAGTTTAGGTATATGTTGATACATTGCCATTGATATAAGAGTCAGACTTTTATTTTTGTGCACATCCTCTTAATTGCATATGATGCAGACAGTTTGATAAATGATGGATTGATAACAAGGTCAAGATAATAATACTTTCATTTTTGTAAATCGTGTGTCAAAAAGGAATTGACTTAGAAATGCTAATGGAATGAGTGGAGGAAAGAAAATTTACAGAGAAAAAAAAGAAGATTTAATAACCCAGGAGGAAAAAAACTAGATGTTATAATTCACCAAATAATATTGGACTATGTAGGAGGTGGAATTAGGGATGAAAAGAAGCCCAGTGGCTGCAAGCTTGCTGTTCAAGACTCTGAGCATGGCAGTGTCGGGCAAATAAAATTTTATGAGCTCAAAAGCAATGAGATTGTCTGGTGACTACCTGGCAAGCTCATGAGTCAAGATACAGTGAAGCAAACAAGCCCTCTGATATGAGGCTTTAAAATAAGCTTGTGTTAAAGCCCATGCCATGCTTTAATGTATTTGTAAGGTGGAGGGTGGGAACACTTACAATTGGTAGTCATATCAACTCTTGAATTTGGATTATGTCTAGATCTTCTAGGGTCATCAGCTGGTTTCTGTCAATTCACGGAAGTGGTCATTTTTATGAATTGATGAGGGTTTTTTGTTTTGGTGGGATTTATGCTTAAAAAGAATTAGGTCTACTGAGATTGTTTTTGGCTTCTCAAGAACTTTGAATTCTAGCCATTGCAATGAAGCATAATACCAGATAATGGAGGTGGTGTAGCTATAGCTTATTGAAGAAGGATAAGGGCATCCTGTTGGGTGATTTGGAAAATGTTCGGAATATATGAAGCTGGGTTAGTGAGACAAGAAGTGTGATCTATGATAGCATGTAAGAGTAAGAGGAGGTCTAGGGTTAGATTAATATCTAGAAATAAGATTCACTGTATTCGCAACGAGGTTTGCCAATTTGGAGTTTGGATACACATTTTGTTATGATGGTGAGGATAGAGTGTGGACTATGGAAGTGCATCACTAGGTGAGATCATCAGTGATACCATATAATGCTTTGAGGTTTGCCCCTCGACATCCTTGTGTGGATATGCATTATTTTGGAATTAGACTCCTGATTCGATGGTTTTGGCATGTATGCTTTACTGTTTTAAACCATCTGATTTTAACCATTGCTTTTTGTGTGGAAGTCTGTTCTTGTTTGCTGCACTTTAACTTCTATCTGCATGCTACAATTCACTGGAAATTTGTCTCAGCTGTAATGCTCTCTCAAATAATGCTCACCTCACCAAAGTGCAATCCTTAGCTTGGTTTCATGCCCATCCAATTGACTGATGCATCCGTTAGTTGTTGACCTTAAATAAACAGAACATTATGCAACCCGCCTTACTCAAACAACAGACATTGAATTCTGCATTTGACTTATAAAACTCTGCAGGGAACTTTGAGAGACCTCACCAAGAAAACGGATCATTCTGCTACTCTGATTGAGCAGGTATACTCCTTATCTGCATAAAGTTGTATAAGTATCTTCATGAAATGTAAATGTGGTTCTTGTCTTCTTCTTTTTCAATTCATTTAGGGTGAAGCTGAAGCCAATGATTCGGACTCTGGAACTGCCATTGATACAGACAACAATCTTGTTACTTACGCAAATGGTGGTGATACAGCCTTAATAACAGAGCATTGACTGTGTTTCTGAGTTGCATTTAAAGAATGGCTATAGCAGTCGGCATCAATTAAAGTTGAAGGTTTTCTAGTAATTAATTCCAGCTTGTCCAGTGGAATGTACAGATGTTATAGTGCCATCATCATCAATACATGAAGTTATCTCGTCCTTACCTTTGTAGTGCATGAGATTTACCTCTATAGGATTCTACTCTGGATGTATCACATAGAAGTTTCGATGATGTAGCTTGCTGGTTATATATAGTACCAAATGCTTTAATTAATACTACCAAATACTTTAATCAATATGCTTTAATTAATACTACCAAATGCTTTAATCAATATGCAAATAACTTCACGCGATCACATGTGGGGCTTTTCCATTTTCTTGAAATGAAGACACTCAGGGAAAGAATAAACGAAGGTTTTCTTCAATATCCGAGCCCATTCGTACGACCTCGGAAGAAGTTGTCACCTTAAAAAACAATGTCAGCTTCACCGGAACGCTAGCCGCTCTCCATGCCATTTCTAAGGTTATGGTTGGTATGAATTATTAATTTTTCTATCTGAGTGTTGTTACTTTGTTTTTACTATTAAAATACATGAATTTTTATTCCTTTTAAGTTCAATCTTTTAATTATTTATTTGAGAATATTTCAATTGATGTATACCCTTACCTTTAGTTTCTTTGTTAATCCAAAATCTATTTATTGTTATTTTTTAATTTGTTCAATTCAAAAATTAAAATTAAAATTAGTATTCCTTAAGAAATAGATTTTAGATTCATTCAATTTCTTAAAGTTAAAAAATTAGCAATAGAAGTATAAATCTAGAATATGGTTTATTGTGATACTCCATCACTATTTATTAGTTTGTTTTTTAATAAATTTCCCATATAAAGTCACTAAGTGGAAACATCAATTATTAATTAAAAAAAAAATACTAAATTAATAAACTATTGGAAGTTGAGACAAATTAAATAAAAAACTAAGAGCATAGACAAAAATAAAAATAAAAGTATTATAGAAATAAACTAGATAGGTGGCACTTTTCATTGAAGGATGATATTAAAGTCAACATGTTTTAAAGCAAAAATAATTATGTGACTCAAGTTATAAATCTTAATACTAAAAGATAGATAAAATGAAACTGAAAAAAAAAATGCCCCAATCAAATCCGAGAAAGTATGATAAAATTATAATTCAGATCATGAGACTGATATTTTTATAGAAAACATATAGAAAAAATAAAATAAAAACTCAATATTTAATAAACTCAAAGTCAAAGATTGAAATTGAGAGAGAAAATAGATGTAAAAAAAATTAAAAAATAAGACCAATATCAACCCGGGCTAATATCTCATACCCATGACTCGACTTATGAGACGAGAATGACCGCATTGATAAAAGTAATGAAGCCCAATTCTCAACAATTCAATTATGAAGGTTGAAAATCAAAAAAGAAAATCAATTTTTTTAAAGGATACAAAAAAAAATAAAATTAAAACAATGAGGAACAAATTTGATGTAAAAAATAAAATAAAATAAAATAATGTAAAAAGCCATGAGCTAATCCGAGATAGCATGACAAATGTGTGACCTAGACCACAAGGTTAGGTTAACGTCATAGAAAGAACAAAAAAAAAATAAAGGTGTTTAATATTTAATAAACCCAATGTTAAATGATAAAGTTGAAAAATAAAATCGGTGAAAAAAAGACATAAAGAAAAGACTGATATTAATTCGGGTTAAAATTTTATACTCTTGGGGAGTCATGAGATTGAGATCATCAAAAAAATTAATGAAGCTCAATTCTAAACAAATCAAATATTGAAGGATGAAATTGAAAAAAATATTTAAAAAAGAACTAAGGCAAAAAAAAAAAGAATTAAAAGAATAAGGGTCAAATTTGATATAAAATTAAGTTAAATTAAATGATAAGGGATAAAACTGAAAAATAATTTTTTTAAAAAATAACAACTAAAAGAACAATGATCAAATTTGATATCAATACCAGATAGAACAAAATACCAAGGAAAGAAATTGAAAAAATAATCAGTAAAAAAAGGATTCAAAACAAACAAAGAGCAATTAAAAGAATGAAGGTCATAATTGAAATAAAAATAAAATGGAGGGCAACTTTTAATTTTGGTGGAATAACATTTTCCGAGGGGAAGAGAGAGAAAATGAGGGGGGAGAAAAAAAATCCAATCACTGCCTAACGACCACGAGATGCCTTACATGCGCCACCTTTGTGGATGCGTCGTCAATAGAGATGACATTTGCCTGTTTTTAGCTATAGAGAGGTGCTCCACGTGCCGCCTAAAGAGCGCAAGTGCCTCCTACACTCTAGCGTGTGTGCTACTCGGACCAACAACTTTTCTTTTCTTTTTTTGTTTAATTTATATATAAAAAAGCCTAAGTGTTCATGATCCCACGTGATAATAACAAAATATCTATAACAAAGGACCAAAAGCCCCTTGACCTAAGCTATAGACTTTTGTTATTCTAATGGTAACTTAGTAATTATACTATGCTGAGAAAAATAGAAAACTGAAAATGCCCCCACCTAAATTGTTAAGCAAATTTAACTTTTAAGGATATTTTAGGTATTATACTATGCAAATAAAAGGTTAAAAAATCATTCTACCCCTATTCAATCTAGTAATAACAAATGGATCCCGTGAAAAAGATAATTTTTTTTTTCCTAGAAGCAAGTTAAATAGTTTCAATTATGGAGAGCAACATGATAATTTTACTATGCAAATCCATAGCATATTATAAGTATTTGCACAATAAATTCTTGATCAATTTTAACTTTTGTTTTAATTAAAAAGTTTATGTATGCTTGACAAACATGCCATCATATTGCATGTCAATCAAATGGCTATGCTAAAATAAAATAGATGGAATCTAATGAAAATAATTAATCAGAAAAAAATTAAAAGTTCACACATCCAAGTAAAAAAAAAAAAAAAAAGTAAAAAAATCTCAACTAAAAATTTTTGAAAAACTTATGAATTGAAAATGTTTCTAACTCATCAATAAAGTTCTATTTCACCTTAAAAAAAAATCATCTCCACCAAAAGCTAGCCATTTTCCATGCCTTTACTAAGGTTATGTTTGATATGATTTAATCAAAAGTTGAATGTTTTGATTTTGAACTTATGAATCTTAACTTATCTTACATTCATTTAAAAGAACAATTATTCTTGAGTCTTTTTACAAAACATATTTGTTTATTAAAATTATTTTAACTCATTTTTGTTTCAAGTTATTTATGAAAAATAACTTTTGAATTAAAATTCAAAGTCAAATTTTTTGCTAAATGAATTCTAAAAACATAGTTGTAAAGACCTAGTATTCAAAAGTTAATTTTTTATAATTAACTTCTAAAAAAATGAGTAAAACAAGTTACTTTAGGTGTTTGATATATAATGGTTTAAAGGAATTTTTTTTTTGAAGAAAATAGATAGTATAAGTTAAAATAATAAGTAAAAATATTAACAACTTTTTATTAAAACAAAAATCTTAACTCAATTTTGTAACAAACTTTTAATTGGAGTCAAAATGCATTCTTCACTAAGCATATTACTTTAGTCAAAAGTTAAAAACCTAACTTAAATCAAAATTCAGAAGTTATATGAAACATACACAACTTAAATATATATTCATGATCATTATTTTTTATTTTGTATAATCTTTTATGTTTCCTTTTTAAAAACTAGGTTCTTTTAAGGATTTGTTTTTAATAAATAACATAGTAAACTCAAAATATTAACGAAATAAAATAGTTTGAAAAATAATTGGTGAAATAGTACAATTTGCATATGTCATCTATTAAATATTCTAATTTTAAAATGCTATAACTTACAATGTCGTGATTGTGAATCGTGACAGGTCATGCAATTTAACCTAGCTTATTCTTCTTCTCCCCCTCACAATTACAGCTCCTTTTTATAAAAACCTGTCATTTACACCATCTTTCTCTCTATAAAAAACCAGTCAAAACCATCTCATAGCCTTAAAACACACCAAAAAATCATTGTGTTGAGCATCAAAACTGACGCCTAAAGCATCGCCACCACTCCCTAAGGTATGAGTACCAAACTGCCACCACTCCCCAATTGAAAAAAGCAAGGTAAACAACCTACATTTATATTTTGTGTATTTCATATTTAATTTATGTTTAATTCGTGTTTGCTTGAAATTAGGGTTTAATTTGAAAATTAGGTTTGTTTGAAATTAGAGTTTGATTGAATTGTGTTAAATTAGCCATGAATTTATGTAATTAGGGTTGATTTCATGCAATTAAGCATGAAAATAACATGAATTAAGTTTAATTGTGATCAATTATTCTTTGCATTGATTTTTTTGGTAAGTTACCGAAATTGAGGATTTTGATTGAATTGTGTTAAATTAATTATGAATTTGTGCAATTACAATTTATTTCATGCAATTGAATATGAAAATAACATGAATTAGGTTGAGTTTTGATCATTTATGTTTTGCTTTGATTTTTTAGGTAAGTTGCTAAAATTGAAGATTTTGATTGATTTGTGTTAAATTGACCGGAATCAATTTTTTTTTTCTACAGAATGTCTTATAACATTTTTATGTTATGTCATTATGGTGTTACTGTTGCTCCTTATATGAGCAATAATATCACTTACAATGGCGGAAGCAACGTATTGTTGAATGACAATTTAGATATGTCCTTTATGGATGTTAAACAAGCTATATGTCATGAACTTGAGTGAAATTATAATGATATTGAAGTCGATATAACTTGGAAGTGTAAAGTTGGGGAACAATAGTATTATTTGTTACCAATTGCATATGATGTTAGAATTAAGACAATGCTTGATTTTTTTTATATTTAATATGGATTGAACACGATGAAATTGTATGTGGGTAGTGAATCAACACTACCCCTTCTTTGATACAATTTAAATCAGCATCTGTATCAAACAAGGTAATTGTTTCTAGTTTGTAATCTTCTGAAAAAACTAGAGTAGTTTTTATCAAACATTTAAAAAATCTTCAGGAATATGTTTGATGTGTGACAATGCATGATCTAATGTATGGGTCTCAGGGGTTTGATCTTCTGATTCTGGTTCAAAATCTGAGTGATTTTCAATCTTAGACAAGAGGTGTTGTAATATGGCTGAGTCTTTCTGTTGGGCTTATCTAAGGGTTTGTAACTCAGATTTAAAGATATTAATTTCTGACTGTAATTCTGGGATAGTAGCTATGGGTTTGGATTTTATTTTCTTGTTGAGCATTTTTGTAAGGTCATATGTGTTGGTACTGGTTGTAGGTAGAATGGAATGGTTTTAGATAGGCCAAGGTGTCAAAGGTTTGTTGAAATTATTCAACAATTTATCTAAATAGGATTTTTGTAATTAGGGATCATCCAGTCTTTTGATGGCTTCAAGGATGAATTCTTAGTCTCTGGTTAAAACATTGAGTTGTTTTGAGTGGGATGAGGTCTCGAATCAGAACTAGCAGTTGCCAATTCATCAATTTGGAAAGTTTCTTTAGAAGTATCTGAAGGGTTTGATTTAGTATCAAAAGATTCAATGAAGAGGCTTTGATTTGGTTGATCATCTCTTCATTTATTTGGAGCTCATGTAGTTTTGTATTGACTTTGCAGAATCGGAAAGTATGACCTTTC
>Ga0307515_10015611_pt1 | contig 13977 bp, 8 predicted proteins | sample 17_EM_MG_FD_194513 | JGI IMG/M metagenome (GOLD analysis project Ga0307515, IMG submission 194513) | Populus trichocarpa ectomycorrhiza microbial communities from riparian zone in the Pacific Northwest, United States - 17_EM | ecosystem: Host-associated > Plants > Roots > Unclassified | place... | reverse complement strand
CCCATGCCATGCAATGAATTTTGTGTGGTTTCTAATTTGCGTAGTGATGAAGTTTGAAAATTCAAAATGCTCATGAACGTGAGTTTGTTAAATGTTTGGATTCAGAATGATTAGATGTTAATGTTTTATTCTTGAAAGGTCTAGAAGTTGATGATTATTGATAGAAGATTTAATGCTGATAAAATAGTTTTCTTCTTATGAGATTTAAAAATTATTCAACGATAAAATCATTATTTTTTAATAAAAATTATAATAAATAAAAGATTAAGTTTTAAAGTTTTAAGAATAAAAATATTTTGTTCTTAGTTATGTATGATAAATGTTCGGTAAGAATAAGAATACAAATAGAGAATATATATATATAATTAGACTCGAGTATATTTAAATTTAATGTGTAGTTGAATCCAAAAATATTGAGTCTGGAAATAATATCAGGGTAAAATTTAATATGATTCAATATTAAAAATTATTATATCTCTGATTTAGTTGCAAAGAGAGATTAAAGTTTCAAATCTTTTCTTCAAAAAACTTACTTTAAAAAATAACTAGTTATAAAAAAAGAAAGATAAAATAGCATATGCTAGTGATAATTAATTTAGCATCTATGGTGATATTACAAATTCTGTGTCCCATTAATTTTTAATTTTAACTGCTATATTACAATACAAACTAAAACACCTACATATTTCACTATAGATAACTACATTTTTTTTTTAATTTTCATATTTTTATTTATATCTTTCTATGTCTATATTTTTATTGATTATCTTGGTTATTGGTTATTTTTAAACTAACTAAGTTAATTAAATTATATTGCGACAATTTAATTTAAAATTCAGGTTAGGTAAAGAATTATATTGAGAAGTTATAAGATTGATTTTTTGGGTTAAATTTAAAAATACTATCAAGAAATTTCTTACAACCTAAACTTTTTTTTTTATTTTTTTTTGGTCTAGTCCATAGCATAAGATAAACGGGTTATCTAATTATTATGGGTTGTATAGTCTTGCCTATTGAAAAACTAAAAAAAAAAAAGATATTTCAAAAAGAAAAAGAAAAAGAAAAAGAGAGAGGGTACGACTTAGAAATTGCGTAGACTTCCCCTGGGCATAATAAAGAACAATTTTATGAATTGGAATTGAAGTTCTAGACTTCCAGGAAATGGTCAGGAGTCATTACTGGTTGGCCAAACAACCTCGCCGCCGCCAAACGCGCTTTGTCGCTCACCATTTCGACAATAAAATCACTCAATGACAAGGCAGTAGAGCTATCCTCTCCCCTCCTCAGGCCTTCAAGTTTCTGTTGCTGCAATAGAAACAACCCAAGAATATATAAAACAAGCCATGGAAGCAGCAGCAGCAGCAGCAACCTTCACTGGTCACAAGAGAAGCTCCTCCTTTAGTCTCCGTTGCCCCAGTCTCAATTTCCTTCGCCTCCGCCGCATCTTTGATCTTTTCGACAAGAATGGCGATGGCATGATCACCATCGAGGAAATTAGTCAGGCACTCAGCCTTCTTGGCCTCGAGGCTGACTTCTCTGACCTTGAATTCACCATCAAATCTCACATCAAGCCTGGCAGCTCTGGCCTTTCTTTCGAAGATTTTGTCTCCCTTCATCAATCATTGGACAGCAGTTTCTTTGGTTACGATAATATTGCATCCGAGGAGGAGGCTGCAAATGATATCGGAGATCAGGCTAGGATGAGACAGGAGGAATCTGATTTGTCAGAGGCATTCAAGGTTTTCGACGAGGATGGGGATGGTTACATATCAGCACACGAATTGCAAGTCGTGTTGAGGAAGTTGGGATTGCCTGAAGCCAAAGAGATTGACAGAATTCATCAGATGATCACCTCTGTCGACCGTAACCAAGATGGTCGTGTTGATTTCTTTGAATTCAAGGACATGATGAGGAGCGTTCTTGTTAGGAGCTGATCTTGACGATTCATCTTCACGATCTTAATCCTCTCTGAACTTCCTTTTTTATTTTTGTTTCGTTTCTTTTTGCTATCTTTTCTGTTGTCAATTAGTCCTATGATTTCCATATGCATGAACTAGAAACGTGAATCAATCACTGGCATGTCGTCCCAATGGTGTTCAGACTTCATGTTTGTATATGTTAATAATGAATGTGCCATGGTTGGTTTTGACGTTTCAGGATTTATTTCACTATTCCTATGCAGCTTATCTTTTAGATCCCATCATGCCTAAGCAAATTTCTCTCTCGGCCTTGCATCTTCTAAGATGAAGTTTAGGCACACGTAGAGAGACAGCCAAGTTTTATTTGTTTAATGCCCAGAGCATCGGGTCCTGTTCGAAATGCAGCTTTAAGCTGACCGCTTGGATGACTTTGTCAAAGATTTACAACCAATGACATTTATGAATTGATTCATACAATTCCTGTTTAAAAAATAAAAAAAGGGGGGGGGGGGGGGGTTTGACCTTTCCAGAAGGGGATATGCAACAGCGATCTTCAATTTTTGACCTGTTTCTTGTCAAGCAATCCAATATTGTTTTATCATAGTTTTTCACCATAATATATATTAATTATAAGAAAGAGACTAGTAGCTTGACAAAGTCGAAATAAAATAATAATAATTAAATTAAGTTGGACATTATGATTGTTATATCTTGATCTTTTAAATGACTTGGGATGATCCCACGAATACGAATGGTCCATTACAAGATTTAAAATGAAAACATTGAAAGAAGTATTGAGTGGTCTGGTTGTATAAATTTTAGCCAAAGACTGAATTTAAGGATTCTTTGGAGCATCAAACAAAGGTCTTAATATATATTTAATCTATATGCAAGAAGGGCTTAATCCACCTTTATTTGAGCTATGAAGTTTCAACACCAAGACTGTTAATTTAGTATCAGTTTTAACCAACCTTGTTATTTGATGTTTCCATGTTTTTAATGGATTTCTAACTAGTTTTGGATTTTCTATTATATATGGGAACATTAATTATTTTCTTTAAATATTAGGATTTATTATTTTTATTTTATTTCCTTGCCAGGTGAGGAGAAAACACGACAAAAAAAAAAACAAAAGAATCCAAGTTGATGTAGGAAACACATGTGACGACAAGGTTTCCTTGTTGTGCAAGGAGAATAATTCAGCAACTTAATTGTGTTTTTTAATATTGAAAGGATATTAAAAGGTTGCAAAGAAAAGCATTAAAGATAATATCATTTTCCTTTCAAAAAAATGATAAATACAATGCTCATATCAAAATCCTATTCAAACTTGGAAACCAAATGGGCAACAACTTCTCCTTTAATTTCTAGGATTATTTAGCAGCATTATCGACTATAAATAAGTTTTGTATTAGACCTATAATGTTTTCTTTTTTCCTTCTCTTCTCACGATATATAAAGACTTATGAGCTTTATTTTTATTTTATCAGCTGCAACTTCAAGCTTGTTTAGGCTTAATTAATACTTTGTTTTCATCTAAGATCAAATGCTTGCTTGGATCAAGGTTGAAGTTTACTAGAAAAGGTTTTAGTTAGTTTTTGTAAGTGGGTCAATTCAACCTATAAAGGTAGATCCATTAGGGTTAATTTCTCATAACTATTTAAACATATGTAAGCCTAAAATTCAACATCTTTAACGAATAAAACTTTTGGACTTTTCAGTTTTAAAGTGTAAGAGAGATTCTTGTATTCTTTGGTTCTTGAACGAATTGAATCTGACTTATCGAAGTTTGATTGGCTTCGTGGCGTCATTCGACTTCATTCCAATAGTGTTGGTGTCTTGGGACATGTTTTATTGTGTCACACTCCTATCAGATCTCTTTTGGCCTTTTGATATCATATCTCAATCTTAATTGTGGGTTGCGTGACAACGTAATCATGAGATCTTTAAATTTTGACTTGTTTCTTGTCAAGCAATCCAATATTGTTTTATCATAGATTTTCACCATAATATTTATTAATTATAAGAAAGAGACTAGTAGCCTGATAAAGTCGAAATAAATTAAAATTTATTAAATTAATTTATTAATATAGTTAACACGATAGTATGATTGTTATATCATGATATTTTAAATGATTTGGGAACACAAGAAAAGTGATGTGGATCAGCCCATAAATATTAAAGACCTATTATACATTCTAAATAGATTCATCACAAGATTCAAAATAAAAAATATTGAAAGAAGTATTGAATGAACTAATTGTACAAGTTTTGGTCAAGACTGAATTTGAGGATTCATGAAGCATCAAATAGAGGCCTTAATACATTTAATCTATGTGCAAGAGGGGTCAAATTCACCCTTATTTGGGCCATGGAGTTTCAACATCAAGACTATCAATTTTGTATCAGTTTCAACCATCTTTGTTATATGATGTTTTTATGAGTTTTGTGGATTCCTAACTAGTTTTGAATTTTTTTTATTATAGACGGAACATTAATTATTTTCTTTAAATATTAAGATTTATTATTTTTATTTTTATTCAATTCTAGAAGAATTTCAAGTATGGAAATGGATTTGAGGTAGATAATAAATCCCTTGTTCAACTTTAAGATTCTATATCAGATGAGATATAATCATTGGTGATTGGTGTGTTTGTGTTGGGCTTGCTTGCTTGCTTATGTTTTCAGAAAAACATGAAGCAAATGCAGGACTGCAGGAAAAAACTGGGGAGATTGTCTGTGATTTCTAGGACACAAAAACTAAGATTCCTGAAGCAAATATATATGAGAAGATGCCAGTAATAAAACAACAGGATGGAGCCATGCATACATGCTAGCTCCACTTGGAAAACGTCATCAAACCACCTCAATTCCAGGGTTCATTTGATTAATTTCTCCGGTCAATTTGGTTAGATCAAGGAACGAATAAGACAGTCAACAAAGAGACTTTAGGTCCACAAAACGTAGTCTCGAAGTCTCCAACATCACACACACGGCAAATGGGGCAGTTGAATTCAGCGTTTTTATTACACAATTCTGCACCGAGCACCAGGGGTGGGATCCGCCATCTCTTGGAAACTCTCCGACGACATCGTACCTTGTTTCAGCGTACAAATCATCTTCAATCAGCATTATAGTCTCACATTAATTCATACGAAAAATGATGATATGCTGCCAAGTGTCAATGCTAGATGATGTGAAACCAGACCAGAGTCTCCCTTGTCCTTACTTGTAACATGATGCTATGATGTGTCGCTAATTAAGAGATTGCAAATAACTATTATGAGAATCAGATTATTTGTTGCTTGTTATCACTGAATTCTTAATAATTAAATGCTGAAATTGATATGTTGAATGCTAAAAATTACTGATTTTTTTTTATCTGAGTCGTTTTGATTTGTTAATATTAAAAATAAATTAAAAAATAATAATGGGTTAAGAGGTCATTATCTACAACGACAATGGAAAACAAGACACAACCAAATCTGCAAACGTAAGATGGGATGGTTCTTCTGAGAAGCGAATATTGAATCACGGAGGTTGTGGGATTTTGAGGTTTGTTAAACCAGAAAAAACACAAGCCCGAGTGTTCCAACCCTCAACACATGAATTTATTAGAATAACAGAGCCTAAAATGATGATATAACCATTGGCGCTGTCTGATATGGACCAGGGCTATATTTAGATATTCACTCTTCAACCAAAACCCATACCAAGAAGGTTAAAGCTTATAGCTAATTCGCAAGATTTCTTAGATTAAATCAAATCTACCCTGGCTTAGTCACCTCCATGCACATGGGTTTCCATCCTCCAAACCAACAGCCTCTGATCTTTATGATCTGTATTGATTTGTTTTCTATTATAGCTTCAAGGTTATTATCATCATAAATATCTGTAAAGAATCTTATGCATCGCAATTATCTCAAGAATCTTGTTCAGCTCTAGTTTTGGGCCTAGGGGTATTTGCTGATCAGTAACATGGCAAATATCACATACAGAGATCCAGAGCTGGAAGAGAGTTTCTCCTTCAGTGGCTGCTATGACTTCAACTCACCATTCCAATCAATCTTCTTCGATGAGAGCGACGACGAGAGCTACATTGAAATAGCCCTTGAACCCTCCCTGAAAAATGGTCATGGAGGTATTAATTGCTGGGCTGATGAGGAAATGGAGCTACGTATATCATTTTCATCTAGTGCTCCCTTCCAAGAACTCTCCACCAAAAAAATCAGTAATGAGCATGAGTCTGCGGCCACAATGCCATCGTCTCCATCATCAACAACATTCACAATGAGCTCTTCTTCTCCTTCCATGGAGAGTGGTCAACGGGATGCACAAATGGGGTCCAAGGCTTCTTCTTCTACTTGTAGAGCCCAAAAGGCCATTAAAAAGAAGGTGCAGTTCCCTAAAGTGAACAGTTTTCTCAATATGTTAAAGCCCAGTTTGACGGTATCATCAGAGGCCGATGATGGAAATGGCCGTCCGGCTAACAACAATCATTTGGAGCTTGTAAGCAGCAGGTATTTTCTATATTTTCTCATTTTCATTCTGTCTTTCTTTTCTTTTCTTTTTCCTTTTTTTTTTTGAGATGCAACAACAAATTGTGCCCCCCCTTTTTTTTTTCCCAAGAAATGGTCGTGTTCAATATCAGAATTTAGAAAACAAAATGGCCCACAATCACTAATTTTATGTGGATGGGCCGTGGGTGGTCCATTTCAGATTTTGAGTTTTAGGCTAATCACATGTCCTAATTTAGCCCATGATCTCCTCTGTTACAATTGACAGCGTTAGAAGTATGGTGTATTTAAAAAGTGTTTTTAACTCTTTTTTTTTTATTCAAAATTAATTTTTTTATAATTTTAAATTATTTTAATATGATGATGATAAAAATAAATCTTTTAAAATAAAAAAAAATTATCTTAAAATATTTTCAAATAAAAAATATTTTGAAAAGAAACCACTACTATAATTCCAAACACTGAAATAACAAAAATAAAGTGTAGATTTAGTTTCTCAAATATTTATGTTTGATTCTTGAATTTTATCAAGCTAGAAAATTTAGATATCTTCCATCAATCGGTAAAACCAGTTTTAAATGGCTGAAACACATGTAACTAATCAATACAATGGGTATAGATTGTATTGACAAATAATTTAAATTTATTTATATGTGATTATTATAGGCATTGAATATAATAATTATCACTGATCACTGGCCGTGTTGATTTCCTGTTTCAAATCTATCATAGCACCATGAAAGGATCAAAGGCAACGGCCATGAGCAGTAATGGGATCGTGATGAAGTTCTTGATCAAATTTCGAACCTTGAAGATTCGAACTCTGCTTGCATCATTTATGAAGTCCTGCCAAGTGATTAACTCCCCCCAAGAGCCGAGGAATACTGGGACACACCAGAAGCTAATGAATCCATTTGATAAATGGTTTGCGCCAGGAAGTAGCAGCAGCAACGTCTACTCAAACAACCTCTTTGGAGACGGTGAGAGGTCAGGAGTATTGGAGATGAAAATGGATACAGTTAGAGCAGTTGTGGAAACGATGAGTAGCAGCAGCAGCATTGGTCGCGAAGATAGAAAATTTAGAAGTTGCCCAAGCCCTACAAAATCCTCCCCAGTTCATCAAGAACTCTCAAGTGATGATCAGAATCATAAAATATGTGCTAAAGATAACTCAATTCAGGCGGCTATTGCTCATTGTAAGAGATCATTTGGTCCAAAAATTGTCTGATTTTGTCTTCTTTAAATTTGTCCTAGAGGCATGTTGGAATTTATGTATCTTTGTGAGAATTTTACCCTTGTTTTGACCTCCCAACGTTAATGGTCTCTCGTGGAGTTTAAGAGTGTGTTTGGTAGCGAGGTTGCGTCTGTATTTTTAACAAAACACAGATGCAACCCATTTGGTAAAGAAAAAAAACAATTTACTATTCATGGGACCCACGGCATTTCAGTGTCCAAAACGCAGGAGAAAAAAAAGCAGACGAATGTTGCTTCCTGCGCCCTTCATGCTAATTAATTAGCACGAACAATGTAGCATGGCTACACTGTTCCGGTTGGACCGGTTCCTGCCAGACCGGTTCCGGTTCAAAGCTCAAAAATACATTGAACCAGGTTCGACCCAGTAAAATAAAAAATAAAAATTATTTTTTATTTTTTAATTGTGTTTTATTCAAAAAAACTAGTGTTTAACATTATTCAATGACACTGCATAAATTAGACAGAGATCGTTTGATGACGTAACATTTATAGAATTTGATCGCAATTCCAATTTATTCCTAATTATATTTTACCTGATGTTGTTGCGTGCTTAAAAAACAAAAAATATTGTAGTCCTTGTCGTATGTATTTCTTACGTGATGGAATTGTAGATAGTTTAATGGAACAATAAAAAATATTTTATATAAAATATTATTTATTTCATGATGTAATAACAATAGTTAAATCTACAATATTTAAATTAAAAACCATCAATATTAATATATTTTTTTAAAATTATTTTATAACCTCAATTTCAAAAGCATTATTAACCAAACACATTAAACTACCTTTTTTTTTCAACCTCAATTTCAACCACAGTTTTAACCAAACATATATTTTTTCAAACCAACCTCAACTAAAAGTACTTTTTATAAAATAACTTTTTTCAAACCACAAGCACAACAACAACCGCAATACCAAACACACCCTAAGTCTTGTATATACCCATTTTCTTCCGAGAAAAATTTGAGATTATACCCGCTAGATTTATTTTTTGGCAGATCATGCCAACTTATTAAATAATAATAATAATTTAACCCAGTCATACCATTAGTTTTTGTGTCTCCACGAATACACACACAAGTATTATCTAGTGATAACTTTGAGGGTATAACTCAACTGATTAAATTTTAGGTTTGCTTTTCAAAGGTCACCAGTTCGAGTGCCACAAATCTTAGGGTCACTAGAGGTTTATATTGTCGTTAACTTCAAAGTTTCGGGGAATTAATCGAGATGCACGTAAGTTGACTCGGATAGCCACAGTTAAAAAAAAGAGTATTACCTAGCCATTGATGAGCTTGGCGACACTTATAATTATTTTGTGTTGTAATGATGATAATTTAACTCATTTTAGTTATTATTATTCCGATAATAATTATAACTAAAATGAGTTTAATTTTTGGATTTTACCAAATATTACGGATAATATCAAAAGAATTCAAAAACAAATTAATGAATAAAATAAGTGCAATTTTTGTAAGATAAATAAAAACGAATGGTGCTTTTCAGGATCCCACAAAAATGCTGGGGGATCCTAAGAGGTATCGGACTATGGTAAAAAAATAATTAGTAATTAAAATTTTAGAAAGCAGATGATAGAAATGAATAAAGGTCAATTCTTGAATATAAGTAATCGTTATTTTGAACGAGTGTTTTGGGGGGAAGTACTGAAATCTTTTCCAAACATAAGTAAATTCCTGAATCCTAATTAATTCTAGATAATGCAGACCAAAATTCATTGATTCTAATAGATTTTAGGTATTTATTGAGATTAATTAGGTGACCAATTACACCTAGAAAATAAACTAATGGTGGCGACTCTTTTATTTTTCCCTTTTCTTGTCTGCGACGGTTCCACGTGCCCTCGGGTCCGGGCATGTTATCACAAGTTGCACATCTTAATGTTGCAAATATTAATTAGTTTTTTGGGTATTAATAATTACATGAACGTACGACTTTAAGCTGGATTAATATTTAATCCTTAACTTAAAGAAAAATGCTACGAGTAAATCCAAGTTAGAATGACAACCTTGTAATCTTGGTACTTAAGGCCAAGGTTATTAAAATCTTGTTTTTAACTCATAAAATCGTACGATTTTAAGAGTTAGTGTATGTTATCGTGTTAAATCGGTTTATAAACTCGAAAAATGGTAAAATCATAGCAAAATCGTATAAAAACATTGAAATCTGCTGAAAACGTTTAAAATCGCGTTTTTGAACCCTGTTTTACGTGTTTAAAAGGAATATATATATACACTACAGTTTGCACTACAGTAAGTCAATAACAACACCAAAAAGTAAAAAACCGTCTCCCAGCGCCTCTCTTTCTCAATGTCCTTCTAGTTCCAGTTTTCCAATCCAAACTTTCAATTTTCAAATTCAAAACAAATTATCTCTGCAACATTTAAGTAAGTTACCATCCATTTCCATCTCTCCGTAACTTACCAATTTCCAAATTCCACTTTTATACAATCTACCTCTCTTTCCATCTCTTCAATTTCCATCTGAGTATGTCTCTAGAATATATGCATCTGCTGGTAGATGGGCTAATGTCTCTAGAATGAGAGTGAAGATGAAACAGGGAGGACTTGTGAAATAACCAGGATCCAGTTGGGTAGTTTTGAGGGGAAAGAAACATGAGTTTCTTTCTGCAGACAGATCCCATCCTCTAAGTGAGAGAATATATGAAAAGCTGGACTGGTTGGGAAAAAAGTTGAAGGAATTTGGTTATATTCCTGATAAAAAATTTGCTCTACATGATGTCGAGGATCAGCAGAAGGAAGTGATGTTGTCTTTTCACAGTGAGAAGCTTGCTATTGCGTTTGTGCTAGTTAGCACCGTGGAGGGTAGCACAATAACAGTCATGAAGAATCTTCGTGTATCTGAGGATTGTCACTCTGTTATTGAGCTTATGTCAAAGATTGTAGGACGCAAGATTGTTGTCAGAGATTCTGGCTGCTTTCACCACTTCAAGAATGGCATTTGTTCTTGCAGTGATTATTGGTAGCACTATTAGGGTTTTTTCCTTGTTAAATCTGCTGGATCAATGTGCTGATTTGGGATGCCTATAGGCACATTAAAGCATCTTCATGATGACCAAAACAAACATTTTGAAGAGGAAAAGAATAGAATTACGCAGATAAATTTTAAGATTTTATATGAATTTTTATTTGAATTGTGTATTTTAAAATGCTTGAACTATGCATGAATTTTTATTTGAAGCATGTATTTTAAGGTGCTTGAACTATATATGAAAAAAAATTCCTTACGATTTTACAATCCGATTTTATTTTGCATTTTCCGTGAAGTGTCAAAAATGCGTTTTTGACAACCTTGCTTAAGGCTGAGCTAACTTGAATTATCCTGCCAAACTCGCGATTCAAGTTATGATTGGTATAACCCGTTTAAAAAAGAAAACGATGAAAATCATAAATTTTAATTTTTTAAAAAAAGCCAATGTCAACCCGTTATATCTTTTTCAACTCGTGACTTTAGTCATTAGACTAAAAATATCTTATCTGAAAAATTTATGAAATTTAATTCTCAATCAATCAAATATTGAAGGATGAAATTGAAAAAAAAATAATGTACAAAAGAATTTAAAATAAAAAATTAAAATTAAAAAAATAAGTATCAGAAATACAAATAAATTTTTTTATTTAAGGGAGGGGTGCAGTCTTAAATTTAAATACCGCGGCTAATAAATCCAACGCTAATAAAAAGGGTGGAAAATGCATTCAACGGAGATAACATTGAAGTGAACAACTTAGAGAAAGGAAGCATATATTATATTGCCGCTTGTGTACTTCCTTATTGTTATTAGACTTCAATCATCTCGTGACTCTACCAAATCACCAACTTATTTTATCTTTCTTTTGTAACAAAAATGTGTTCTATACCAAATTATCAATAAAATTTTCATGGTTTTGATTTTAAAATTCTTATTTACTTTATGGGATTACCTATCTATATGTCTCGTTCAAACAACCTTTTCTTGGAAGGTATGTGACGAGGTCCTAAAATCCAAGATGCTTAGAAATAAAGCTGATGTGTTAGATAATCAGTTAATCTCTTAATTCAAATAATCTAATTTATTTTTTTAGCCAAGGTATCTAATGACTTGATATGAAAAACTTAGGTGGTTGGTAATTGATAACTAATGGTATCTGGTAAGCTAAAGTGACTTGTAGCTTGTACCTGTAAAATATATCATTTGATGGATATCGAGACTCTTATATGTTTAAATCAATAACTTTATATAGAGAGAAAGTACAATGATATTTTAGAAAGATAGATTCTAAAAATATGTATACTGAAAATGTTAAGAAAGAGAAGATTTTGAACCTTGAGTTTAAAGGATTCATGATATATTTATAACTCATGAGTCTTGTCTTTTTGTGAAGAGAATAGACTAAAGTGTAATTTCATCTTTGTGATATTTTGAGTTGTATTTTACTCAAAATAATATGTATTGGATCAATATAAAATACTAAGAGACCCTCGTGGGGTCTTAAAAAAAAAGAAATTGCCAATAATCAACTATAAAAAAAGAGACACCAATATCATATTCAAGACGAGAAGAAAGAAAAGCCACCTGGAGACTAACTATTACTCCATCATGGATACTGATCCACCACCGGAAAGAGCTTACCGAGACGATTCTAACACTACTACGAAAGACTACATGATGACAACGAAAGAGATCGCATGCGCCACCAGAGCAACGACCCCGAAAGCTAACCAAATAAAATATCATGAAGTATCATGCTTATATTAAGGCAATTTACTTAATTTAATTCGAAACCATTTTTAATGAAAAGCTAAATTGAACAAAGAATGATAAATAAAAAGTCTTGAGATAACCCAAGTCCTTTTCAAAATTAGTGAAAAATCCTATAGAAAGAAAATAAAAAAAAATAGCAAAGTCCAATCTCCAATCAAATATAATACTTAAGGATGAAACTGAAAAAACATAAGTTTAGAAAAGAAAAAAAAATGCACCCGAACAAATCTCTTAAATCTTGGTTAATCTTTCAAATTTATAACCCGTTAAATCCTAGACTTGAGGTTAATAAAGAATATCAATTTAATATTGAGGATGAAGTTACAAAACAAATATTAATTTAAAGAATTTACAAAAGTAAAAAAAATAGCAATAAAAAATGAAGGAGGATGAAATTATAAAAAAATCAATTTTAAAAATGATCTAAAATAAAATAAATAGAAATTAAAAGAATGAGGACCAAATCTGACAAATAAAAAAAATAAAAAAGATGAAATTGAAAAAAAAATCAATTTCATAAATTAATTCAAATAAAAAAATATTAATTAAAAGAACACAAACCAAATCCGAAAGAAAAAATAAGTGGAAAGTGATATTTTAAAGGTCATACATGAAAATCAAGAAATAAAGAAAAAAAAAAGCTAACAAGAGGGAATTACACCATCTACGTCGTTCAAGGAGCCCTATCATGATGATTTAAAAAACACCAAGGAATGATGTTTTTGGCCAGCTACCGCACGTGTCGCTTGAACATAACAATGTTGCTTACTTGTTGGCGCATACAATACATGTGCTAGCTGCTTTTTTTCTTTTACATGCGCACACACTAGATTGCTACTCAGACCACAGACCACTTGATTGTAAAAAAAAAAGAGATGAAAATGCAAATAAGTCCTTTGGGCAAGCTTAAGAAATTTTAATTTTAAAATCAATGTAGTCATTTAAGTGTGTGGTGAAAATTTATTTGAAGGAAAATTAAGTAATTATACCGCGCAAAAAATATGAAAAGAATAAATTGTTTTCGACCGTCTTCGATCAATGTTATAATGGTCAATAAACTTGTGAAAAGACTCTATTATTTCCAAACAAATCAATAATTTAATTTTTTTTTTAGAATGATAAAATAGTAATTTTATTGTTTCAATTCAAAATAAATCAAGACATTTCTGCAATACTTTTCCCATTAACCTTAATGTTTTTGTTAATTTTATTTATTTCGTGTACAGATAGGTGCAGATCCTACAGTAACTGAACTGACTAACTGTCTAAATTGCTACGTAACGTATACGATGTAGAGTTTATAGACAATTTTATTTAGTTGTTTCCTTGCAGCTTCCTCACGTTGGCAGTGGAGAGGAAATGCGTGGATTATTCCACTCGACAGAGGCCCACCCCCTCCCTGTTTCTCCTGGATTTAGTCCATTCTTGGCCATGAAAGGTGGAAGATATCAACGATTAAGCAAATAGTTGGAGAAAATATAATTAAGGTGGGACTTTGAACCTC
>Ga0307515_10015610_pt1 | contig 13977 bp, 5 predicted proteins | sample 17_EM_MG_FD_194513 | JGI IMG/M metagenome (GOLD analysis project Ga0307515, IMG submission 194513) | Populus trichocarpa ectomycorrhiza microbial communities from riparian zone in the Pacific Northwest, United States - 17_EM | ecosystem: Host-associated > Plants > Roots > Unclassified | place... | reverse complement strand
ATTTAATTCTTTTTTTTTTAAAAAAAAAAAAAGGAGTTCGAAACTAAGTTTTGAGTAAACTTTTAAGGTATGCCATCTAAACTTAATATTGAATTTATTTTTTTCTGTTTACTGATTGTATATTGAATATTTTTTATTGAAATGATGTGTGTGTGTGTGTGTGTGTATTATTATATTTTTTTAAAACTTATTAAACTTTTAAATTTTCGTAGACTTAATAATTTCTTGAATAGCAAACACATGCATCCATGCACATGGGTAACATGAAAGATTAAAAAATTATAAATCATAGAATATAAATAGAATATATTATGTTAAGATATTATTAATATGCTGTTGTCCTGGTCAATCATTTAATATCTCAAAAACACTATAATAAGATTTAACCAAACATTATTTTTCTGCTTTAGATATTTGTAAGAATAATACAATAATCAATTACCAAACACTATTTTTAACAAGACATCATATAATACAATAATCAAAGTGCAATGTATTTATGCCATAGCTTCTATCCCTTTAGAATTTTATATCTGTATATATATTAAAAAAATAAAATCCCCCCTCTAGTTTTTCTTTTTCCTTCATTTCTTTTGTGTTCATTGAAATTTTGTGGGTCACTTTGTACTGGTATACTTATAATTAATTTGGATTTAGAAAAAAAAAAAAAGAAGTTAAATACGTGATTGAAAAAAAAGCAAAATTATTCTCTTACGATTTTTTTCTTCTTCAGCATGTGATTGACATGCTTGAGACCTGATTATCATATAAAGAAAAAGGAGAGGGCTAAACACAAAGTAAATGGCAAAATAACACCATACGACCCTCTTAAAATGTGAAAGAATTAGAATCTCTTTCTTGTCAGCCAATCAAAACCTTTCAACAACTCAACAACCAATCAAACGAGCACAAATCTAAATAACAGAAACTGCTTAATTTCTCCAAAATAACTGAACGTATCACTGAGGTTAAATCAAGTTCAGATTAGTATAGAATGGCAGCAGCCTCCTGTCAATCTCTCAAAATAACTCACAAAAGAAGTAGCCATACCGGCATAATCAGCATTAGCGAAATTATTAAACATACAAAACAATGCACAAATAGGGCCAACAGATCTAAGCCACCATGGTTGAATATTTGAAAGCTGCAACTGATATGGCCAGCAAGAAACTACGAGTATGAACATCACATGATTCGCATTCTTTTATCCAGCTTCAATTTCTACTATGGGGTCAACCAAGAAAAGCCCTAATCATCTTTTTGTTTGAAGTCATAGAGCTGCCATTATAAATTCCACTATACTATATAAGATACTTCCTCCTGTCTTACAAACACAGACAAGACTGGTTCTTTAAGATAGCAACTGCTACCATAGTCTTCATACAATAGTGTGCAACAAATTATCAGTCCACTAAAATATATACAAAATTGTCTAAATGTTTGTCTTCAGGACAACTATATGAATGTACAAACTATTAACATATCCAAATTGCCTTACTCTGCTACCACATATGCATATCAATAATAGTGGTATATACCACACACTCACCAGATTGATCACCCAAGACCATCTTTAAGGCTACCAATTTCAAAGCATGAAAAACAGAACAGGGCAAGCCAAAGAAATTTGAAAATGACTATCGACATGGACTTTCAAGAGAGAGAAGGCCGCCACTATCAACCATAAAAACACTGTCAAGTAAAAAAGAAACAGTGCTTTTGAATTATACGTTCAACTTCAACAAGTCTTTGACAAGTACAAAAACCTAGAAGGGCAATATAGACATGGAAAATTGTACTCCCCCTAGAGATTTTCAATGTAAAAGAACTAGAGTGAGATCACTTGATCATCAGTAGTCCACGGCAACAGCCGACCAATTATATGGGAAGAAAAAGGATTGGACAAAGAGTGGATTATTCAGATTAAAGAGGATAGCATGTTTATATTTATAACAATGCGTAAGAGAAACCATGATTTTGGATTACACTGCGAAAGGGTTAGTGCTGCTTTATGAAGTCAAGTGATGAAGTGCTCAAGCCTGAAGCCTGCAATTAGAGTGCCCAGGTTCAAGACCCCTCATTCTTAAAAAAAAAAAATGATGTATCGAACCCAAGATGGAAAGTCTACCACTCTGACAATTGAGCCCAACCTAGAATATTTTCAATTCAAAGAACTAGAATAAGAGCAGCTGATTGTGAACTTTCTGACATAACTGAAAATATAGAGAAAAAAGGAAAAGGAGAAGGTTGGATTGGTCAGATTTAACCAAGAGCATTTTTATATTTTAAGATTGCGCAAACAGTTGCAATAAATATGGCTCATGTTTGCAGTGGAAATCTGTGGACACGAGTAGCAGCACACTACTTCCAAGTTCCAACAATCTTAGTAGAGTTGGTATAGCGACTAGAGGATGTTTTAGGACATGGGAGCGCTTTCTATTGGTGAAACAAGCATCACCAACTTAGAGAAGCTTGCATATAGTGGCATACACAAGAAAAATAATGGACCGACCCACATTCCCAGTCAGAAGAATCACCATAAAAAGAAATCAGTGACTGCCTATAACCCAAGAAACTATCTCAATACAAGATACAGAAAAGTTTGCTGCTGAAGAAAGCACAAACCAAGTTGTTCCAGAATAAATAGCTGACTGGTGAATATGGACCCTCACTGTTCAAACACAACAGTTAAGCAAGTACATTCATGTGATTTGTACCCAAGGAAACCTAAAAGCTGGAAAAATGATATTTGGAGTAAATTTTACAGGGATTTTTTAAAACGAACCCTGAAAGATTTTGATATAATAAATTGCTAGAAATACAAGTTAAAACGGGAATAAAGCCCAGAAACTAAACGATATGCAGCAAGTTGACAATTTAATCTCTACAATGAACTCTTCACAGACAGAAAGAGGACATGAGATTCTGAAATGAAGAAAAGAGGATGAAGAAAGACTGGGCTCCATAAGCAAGAGTGAATGCCTATTATGATGCCATACTATCAATTCAAAACAGAGGAAATCGAGTAGAGATTCATCACAAATGCAACAACTTGCATCGTCAGTAGAAAAGATCCCTCCTAAAAGAAGTAGAGAATGAGATTGCACGGCCAGAAAACAACACACATACATTATGAGTTTGGCAATATGGTTTCCTGAAAGTAATTCCTGGGGTGATCAGGAAATCAGAGTATAAAAACTGCTGGAAATAAGATGGACTTCCCACAGCTTAATGATAGGACCTGGTAAAACAAAACGAAAGGAAAGAACCTACAATGTTCTAAGATCTGCAGATGGAAGAATCAATCATGCAAACATCGACAGGAACCTATCACCAGGGATATTAAACCACTTGCATATCTTCCTGTTTGATCTTCATAGGCATGTTTATAAGAAACAGGAAGATTCCAGCTATCGAAGCCTAGAAAACGAAGTCAACTAAAGATGAAACCTGATGAGGCTAAGGAAACATTTGAGGAAGATGGGAAGAGAATTCCAAGATTTTTACTATTCACCTTCAAATATCTGGAAATATTGTCAAGGCTTAAGTGGCCATAATAAATGCCTGGATCAAGTTTTCAGCAGCCTGTTTTTGCTCCGGTTTGCCAGATATATAAGCAATACGATCACCCCTTGCAGACTTGGCATCAGAGATTTCTATCATTGCTCCTGATATCTGAAATGTCGTGAAACATAAAAAAGGAAAGAAAAAAAACTGATACCCATGAGAACTCCATCCAATCAAAGCAGATTGAGAGCAATGATAGGGGAAAAAAGCATTGATAAAAGCAGATTTCAAAATATTTTCTGAACATTATCAATGTACAAACAAATGAAAATTTTAGAGAAGATGCATATATTAAGCCAATATTCACAACTTTTGTATCCCATGTTTGTTATTTTTTAAAATTAAATAGAAGTAATATGAAGATCAAATGCTTGTATTATGATAAGCATAATAACAAAATATCATTGCACAACCTCTAGCTGACTTGAAAATTTTTGGTCTATTAAATGTATTATGACCAGGTACTGCATCCCCGCTTTTCTCAAGAAGAAACTTTAACAATCCAAACAGTGATCATTACTACATACTAATTAATCTGTTGTGCCCTGAAGCTACTGTGTAGCAACTTGAAAACAAATAAACATATGATACGGAGGAAGCAAGGTATGGTGGTGGACTGTTAATAGCCTTACATGAGGGACCAAACCAAGCAAAGGCATTAGTGATACTGCCAACAAGTATCTCGCGAGTTGGCAAACTGTTTTCACAATCCAAACACCATATCCAATAATTTAGAGTCATGAATGCTGGATTGCTAACTTCTTTCCTTTCTTTTGCGAGTGGAATATTTCAATAGATTTTTACATAACCAGCCTCAGTAAGATATACTTCTTCATGGCTGCAGATATCCACATTTGCCACCAAACTATAAGGCCATAATTAAAAAAACAAATACCTAGCATGAATCTACCACACACTCACGCTATTTATTAATTTTTAATAAGCCAAGCAAAGCTATTACTGATAGCCAACAAGCATCTGGTGAGTTGGCAAACTGTATTCACAATCCAAACACCGTACCCCATAATTCACTGTCATGAATGCTGGATAGCTAACTTCCTTTCTTATGTGAGTGGAATAGTTCAATAGATTTTTACTTAACAAACCTTAGTAAGATATACTCGTTGTTGGTTGCAGATATCCACATTTTCCACTAGACTAAAAGGCCATAATTAAAAAACAAATCCCTGGCACGAATCTACCACACAATCATGTTATTTATTAATTTATAACAAGCCACAGAAATGTACCATCACTACAAATAGTTATTGCACCCTTCTCATAAAATACAAGAGTAATTCACTAAAATTCCCTAGGAAAGATCCAGGAAGAAAGACAAAAGGGATGAACAAACCTTTCGGATGTTGGCTATATTTGCTCCTCCTTTACCAATCACTTTACCAACTGCATTAGCAGGCACCAGCATTTCAAGAGTTGAGGGTGGAGGCAATCTGCATAAGTGCAGGAAATCAGCTTGCATGAGCAGTATAGAAGTCAAAGAAAACAAAATTCAGGGCTTTCAAGAGCACAATGTACTAACCCTTCATACAGCTTAGACAAAGAATACGAGGCCAGAGAACCATAGCTATTTTCTCCCATCTAATAAGGAAAAAAAACTGGGAAATATGAACGCCATATGAAGCAAGAAAAGAAATAATAAAAAAAACCCATTAAAAACTGCAGCAATCTCTAGTAAATGAATATCATTGGCGCAGTTTTAACAAAGCCTCATAAGGCCACACTCCTAAATGCTTCTGATGGAGAAAGATTTATGTAGCATTTGATGCACGGGCTGGAAGTGGAACCCCAGTTTTACTGGTGTTCAGCACAAGGAACAAGTTTTTAATCATTTTAAACCAGCTTTTTTTCCCACCTTCCCCCGTGCTACAACCTTATCCCTCTTATCCTGTGCAGTCCTGCTTAATCTTGTCTCGGTAAATGCTCCCTTAGGGAGTAATCTCTTACCACATTTTTTTAATAGTGTCAGATTTTTGGTAGTGTTCTTTGCTTTTTGAAATGAGTCATGGGTTGTGTGCAATTCAGAGTATCAGGTTTGTTTTATGATTTCTTGTGTGAGGTTCAGTAGATGGAAGGACAGTGAGATCTGGCGATTCTATGCTGTTTCTTCTGTTTTTTTTGTATCCAGATAAAGAGAAATCCTAGGGTTTCCAAGTATATGCCTTTCCATCCAACAAAGAGTTCAAATATTGTAGTGTCTTTTCCATATTCAGGGGCAGGGAAAGAGGGGGTGTTTTGCAGCAGATATCAGCAAGACTGAAGCAATCTTTTACATTCAGAATCTCTTCGCTGTTATTTTCCTGCTAGAGGATGATTGATGCAGTCAAGAAAATGAACTATTGAAGTTTTACTTATAATTTTATTCGTTCCAGGATTTTCTTTTTTTCCTGGGATTTAGGAATTTACTATTATTAGGACTCCTTTTGTATTTTATTTTAATAAAGATTTTTTTTCTTCATTAGTTTAGGACACTTTAGGATTTTGTTGTTGCTGTATGAGCACAATTATTATACATTTTGGAGTATTTTATGATAAAAAAAAATTAGAAATTCAGTTTCAACTTTTAGAGTTGGATTCCTCTTGTTTATATTCTATCTTCCTATTGTCTTAAACCAATTGGCATCGAAGCAAGATAAACAAGTATCAAACCATGAGGCATCAACCTCACAACACTAGAGGAAATCCACCTCTAAAAGTTGAAACTGAAATTCACGATTTATTACCATAAATGGCTTCTCCAAAATACAAAATATTTGTGCTTGCATAGTCACACCAAAACCTTACAGAATAATAAGTTAGAGAAGGAATCAAATTTCCTACTAAATTAAAATACTAAAATGCCATAACAATAATAAATTCCAAGGAAAAATCAATATATCCTAAATAATAACAGAGCTCTAAGAAACTAAAACTAACGAATCAAAAGCAAAACTGCAACAGTCCATTTTCTTGACATCATCAATGACCTATTCTCCAGTTATCTTATAGAAATAATTATTTTATCTTAAATTGATTTTACCAAAGAGATGGAACATTTAATGTAGATCAAAAAAATAAAAGTGAAGGAGCATTTGAAATGATCAATTTATCATTCTCCTAACTCACAGTAATGGCCCTCCATCAACTGCATGGTCCGAAACTCCAAAATCAATGTACCATAAAACTTCATACTAATTTTGAAAAGAATACTAAATAACAACTATCATGACCAAAGAAGTTGAATAGAAATTTCACCACCAGCTACATACCGGTAAGGATCCATATCCATAAAGGCTGCTTGATGAAAACAGGCCCAAACCACTGCCACTTTCAGCCCTCTGATCATAACCCATTGGAACAACTGGAGGAACAGAAGGCAGGATAGATGGTATAGAAATACCAGCATGAACAGGGTAGACAGAATCAGTACCAACAGAAGAATTCAGACCACCATCCTTTTCTTTCAATACATCATCTCTGAGCCTTAGAACAATCTGGACAAGTGCATCTCTCACACTACCAACTTCTCCAGCCACCTATCAAGGAACAAGGTCAACCCCAAAAAGTATTTCCAATTGAAAAGGATAAGCAAGAAACGAGGTTAAGTTCAGAAATCAGACCTCAACAAGTTCATCATTACTATCAGCACACTTAAGTTTATCCACTTTTGAGATGCAGACATCAGCATTAGTTCTCTTTCGAATTTCATTTACAATTGCACCGCTTTTTCCTATGATACACCCAATAACTTTAGATGGAACAAGGAATCGAATGCCAACAATGTCATTGTCTTCATCATTAATCTTTCCTTGAAGCAATAAAATAGCTTCAACTGCCATGGATTTCAAATCATCGGGAGACTGCCAAATGGTAAACATGGATAAATTAAACCCAACATATATCATGAGATATATAAGCATATTGATAAGCCATATCCAAAGCCCACACAGCATTTGCCATATAGGTAAAATTGAACAAGTTTTGCAAACTTAAGCCACTTTTCACAGAATAAAAACGAATCCAAAATTGTGATGGAAATCATAAATTACTTGTTTTATTTGTTTAGCTCAGTGACAATGGACAAAAATCGATATCCACGCTGAACTCTAGAGACTGCAATATGACATATGCTGTTGTTCATTAAAAAAGTGCAGGTTGGCATTCCCATTTAAGTAATCTTCAAAGACAATTCAACTCTCTAAAGCTCTAGAAGAATTGTACATTTGATGCTCTCTTTAACAACATCTCTATACAAATCAATGCAGAAACATGCAGGGCTCTTGCATCAACTCAAAAGAAACAAATCATAAACAAAGGTAAACCATACCTCAGTTGCAATGACTGTAATAATACACTCATCTCGATCAGCCTTAGTGTCATCAACCTCAATACGAGCACCACTAACCTGCCTTATGCTTTTAATGGTACTCCCTCCCTTGCCAATGACACGCCCAATCTTGTCAAATGGGCATAATAGTCGTATAATTAACTCAGATCTAGAGGTGTTGCCAAAACTGGGAACTACAGGGACTGTGGATGAATAAATGGGCCAAGAACTCCTCATATCCCCATAACCCTGAAACTCCGGTATATGTGTAGCGCCTAAGATTGGTGGAACAGATCTAGAAGAAACAATTGGATCTGCATTTGGATAGAATCCACCCGGTTGATAAATAGGGACATCTGATGATATAATGATGCTTGGAGGAGCTTCTGGTACAGTTGTCTCAAGGGGAATTTCTTCTTTTGGACTGAACTTATACATGATTGCAGAAACTGCAAACAATGCTTTCTTCACTGCTTCTGATTCACCAGTTATCTGTTCATAAGACAAATTTAACTCTTGAACCCCTCAAACATCAACCTTTACAAATTGCTAAAGAGAAGCATGGAAAAGCATTACACATTCTTAAGGAAAAGAAACAAAAAATCACATGTGAATTAATTCATAGACGGAGACAAAATCCTTAATTTTCAAGATAAAGAAGCTGCACAGTTCAAAAAACACTATGATTCTCCAGCTATGTTAATGATACATGTAACAATATGAAAAGAACTCATATATAATAAACTCACAAGAATACACATTTTTTATGTTGTCCCACAAAAAGCATCAACAGGCACTTGGCTTGCAATTTGGATCCAAAATTCAACTTAACTAAAGTAACTGCATCCTTAGCCTTAGTGACACTGACATCAGTCTCAAGCTGAAGAATCTAGGTTTGAAACCTCTATCTGCCATCTTAAGCTTTAGTGCAGCATGAACACAGCCTAGAGATCATCTACAAAAGTTGTTCAGGAGTTTGGATTCCATCATGATCAATGGCAATTCACACAAACAGAACAGAATGAGAATTTCATGATGAAAGTGAAAGAGCACCTAGATTTTTTAAGCCCTCAATGAACCTTACAGTAAACAGCCTTTTAAATAACAGTTTGCATTTTTGTTGGGCTTTTCCTCAAGGAAAAACAATTTCAACTGTTAAAAGATACACACACATTTTGAGAGAAAAAAACAATATAGAAGACAAATTAGAAGCTAATAATTAGAATTTGATTAATTTTTAACAGATAAATTCAGCATGAATAACCTCAACAATAAATCAGAAGGAAATTAAAGTCCCATGTACTAACCAGAAGAAAGTTGTCAAAGTCCATAGCACATGAGTGAGTTGGATCAGAGGCATCTTTGGCAGTGATTTTAATGTTGGCTCTGGTCTTGCTTCTCAATTTCTTTATAGTTGCCCCAGCCTTACCAATAATATTTGCAGACTGGCTAGTTGGGACAAGAATTTGGCATTCCTTCTTATCTCTGCATCTCTTGTCAGAGTCCCCAAGAGCTGCAACAGCATTTGAAATTGCAGCATGAACTTTAAGAAGAGCATCTTGTGCAGGACACAAAGGGTCAGCCTGATGGAAATCATCGTCAACATCAGCATCTCCCTTCTCCTTGACATTGCAATAAATTGTTATGACCCTATACATGGCACCTGGAAACGGGTCCACCACCTTAACTCTCGCCCTCGACTCATTCCTTATGGAATTGATGACTTTTCCACTTTTACCAATGACACTTCCAATAACCTCATCAGGGCATAGTATTCTATACACAACCAGTTCATCATTATCAGTACCTTTATTATCTTTGTGCCTCTTCTGATTATTGGTATCCCCATCATAATCTCTTTGGGGACGCGATCGTTTGCCACTCTCCACCATTTATTACTATTACTATTACTATTATTATTGAAATACCTGAAACAATTAGATAGAAGCAATTTAATAAATAGTTCATCCATCACATACAATCATGGTTTTTATATTTGATTATCACAAAAAGAAAAAAATTACTTTGAAAATACTTATCAATCCCTTCACTGTCTTACATTATCTCAGCATGCATCAAATACATAAAAAATCATAGCAAAAAAGCAAAAAGAAACTAATCTGTAACAGTTCCAGTATCCAATCAAAGAAAAAAAAACAAAAATTGCTTTTGGAATGGAAAATTACGAAAAGCAGAGCAGATAAACCCAATGAAATTTAAAGCTAAGAAAAAACGTACCTGTTATAGTGAGTTGAATGAAGGGGAGGGAAATATATATTATTATAAATAAACCCTAATGATGAGCGCGGAGAGAGAGAGAGAGAGAGAGAGAGAGGACAATGAAAAAGAAAAAAAATAAGGGAAAGAGACGGGCAAGAGGTTGTTTTCTTTTTATCTTTGAAAATGTGTCTGCATGGCATTTTAAAAAATGTGTTTATGTGAAGAAAAAAAACAATAAATGATGATTTTTTTTATAGTATTTATGTCCTTATATTAAAAATCAAAGAAAATTTAAAAAAAAAATTTTAATATATTTACAATTAAAAAATTACATTTGAAAAGTATCATATACTATAGTTTTCACGTATATTAATTAATATTATATTTAAAATTATGATAAAGATTATTTTTTAAAATGTTTTTTACTTGAAAATATATCAAAATAATATATTTTTTATTTTAAAATTTATTTTTAATATCAACACATCAAAATAATTCAAAAATTATTAAAAAATTAATTTAAAGTGAAAAATATAAATTTTAACAAAAATCATATTCAATCTCAATTTCAAACAAACTTTAAATATATATTTGATATTATTATAGCTTTTAAGATTTTAGCTAGAAAAAATAGTTTTTTCATAAAAATATTTTAAATGAAAGTTTTGAGTACAAGTCAAGTAAAATTTTGGTATAATAATTAAATACAAATTTTCTAATTTGTGATTAAAACAAAATTAATTTCAATCAGATCTTATTATACTACTAACAAATCAAGCCGAAACCTCCTTAAGACTCATCTACTTACTTTACTCATTAACCCAAAAATTACTTTGTTTATTTTTTTATCTTGTTCTTTAAGGTTGTTTTTTTTCTCTTAACAACGTAAGATAGTTTTTAAATAAATTATAATGTAGTTCCTACTAAATGCATGTGTTACATTGTAAATCGAACCAAAATATTTTGAATATATAAAAAATGTTTAGTTTACATTAAACTTTTTTATAATGTTATTAAATTTAATTTAGTAAAATAATTTTAAATTCTCCTGATTTGATTTCTTATCTAGCTTAAAATTCAAATCAAATCTTAAAAGAGTTACCCTAACATGACCCAATCAACTTGAAGATTTCAAAAAATAACTTGGAATACCACTAAAAATATAGTTTGACTTTTAAAAAAAATTATTTTAATATATTTGCAAGCAAAAAATTACTTTTAAAAAGCATCATACATTACAGCATCACATACATACTAATAAGGTGTTTAAGAGTGTAGTAAATATTACTTTTTAAAATGTTTTTTACTTGGAAATGCATCAAAATAATTTTTTTTTTATTTTTAAAATTTTATTTTAAATATCAACACATCAAAACGATCCAAAAATATTTAAAAAATAATTTGAAGTGAAAAAAATAAATTTTGACAAAAAACATGTTCAATCTCAATTTCAAACAGACTTTAAATATGTGTTTGACATTGATATAATTTTAAAGATTTTAGCTAGAAAAAATAGATTTTTTATAAGAATATTTTAAATGAAAGTTTTTAGTACAAGTCATGTAAAATTTTGGTATAATGATTAAATAAACACTTTCTAATTTGTGATTAGAAAAAAATTAATTTCAATCATATCTCATCACACTGATAAAAAAAACCAAGCCAAAACCTCTTTCAGACTCATCTAATATTTTTTAAGTAAATTATAACATAGTTGCTACTAGATGGTGCGTGCTACACTGTGAATCGAATCAAAATATTTTGAATGTTAAAAAAATGTTTAGTTCACATGAAACTTTTTGACAGTATTATTAAATTGGACCCAACAAATCAACTTTAAAATATCTTGATTTGACTTTCTTATCTAGCTTGGAATTCAAATCAAATCGTAAAGGAGTTACCTCGATATAATTCAATCAATTTGAAGGCTTCAAAAATAACTTGGAATACCGCTTAAAACATAGTTTGAATTTTTTAAAAAAAAATCCAACATGACATTTAAAAAAAACATTGAGATGGTGATATATGAATCGACTCGGGTCAACTCGTCAAACTCACAACCCGTATCATGGACTCCACCAGGTTTAATTACTTTTTTTATAAACTATTTTTTATTTAATTACTAGATAAAAAATTGATCACCGAAAAATTAAACTTCAATCAATTACAACTTTATATAAAGCAAATTGAAATAAATTATAAAAGCTAAATTATTAACAAACTTTTTTTAACTAGGAAACAAAAGGATAGTATTTATGCTTTACAAAATAAATTAAGAAATATGTGCACTGATAAATAAAAAATAATTGTTAAAACTAATTAAATATTAAAGCGAGAAGGCACATGCAAATGTTTTTAACAAATGATTTTTATTTTTATAAAAACATTATACAAATGTAGTTAATTAGTAGAAAATATAAGAGGTAAAAAATTCAAGACAAATCAAAATAGTATTTTTGACATATCATACAACTAAAAATATATAAATATATAAATATTAAAAAAAAAAAAGCTAATTCAATAGAAATAATTAATGGAAAAGGATAAAAAAATTAAAAAATAGTGAAAAAAAAATAGTAGGTATTGATGGTCCAAGTCCACACGTCTGTCCTTAATAAAAAAACCTACACTTGCCTAGGTTTTTTTTTTTTATTTTCCACTCCTTTTTTTTTTTGCAAGATGGAAGCCGGATGTCTATTATTAGATATTTTTATCACATCTGATGATCTTAAATCAGAATTCAAGTTTTTAGATTAAAAAACCTAATTTTAAGTTATTTTTACTTAAAAACAATTAAAATCATAAAACCCTTTATAAACCACTTATCAATCCTAAAATCACTTTTTTAAAAAAAATCAATAGCATAAATAAATCTAAACAAAACCTGATTTATATTTATAGGAGAGATCCTTCATTATCAAACTTTTATCATTGAATGAAACTCGTTAACACTAAGAACAATAAGAATTAAATGTTAAGAAAATGAATCTTTAAACCAAAACTAAAATTATAAAAATTAAAGGGATAGTAAAGTAAGAAAAAGGAAAATAGATGGACTAAACAAAACTTTTTTTTCTAGTGAATTTGAGATTAACCATGGGATCTCTTCTTATTTTAAACCTTTTCCTCTTTTGTTAAATTTTTCTTTCCTTAACAAGTTTTAATAGACTGGTCATTAATTTGGACATAAAAGGCTATAAATGAAAGAAAAATAAAATTGAGGATAAAAATGAAAAATATTTTGAGTTACTAAGAATTTCTACCGTGTTTTATCTTGACATTTTAGTATATTTTGTAATCTTTTTTAAAAAATAAAAAATTATTTAGTTGGTTCATTTTGTTTTATATATTATTTAGGTGGTTAACATTTGGGCTCTTAGACGACACGTTTTTAGTCTTTTTTGCTCAAAATAATTAGGATCAGACAACAAGTTGTTTATCTCTTTTAAAAATAATAATGAAAGAATAAAACTAATCAAGGTGTGTGGCTTGAGCTTGAAAGCCCACCCATGCATTTGAGCTCTTCCTTATAATGGGCCAGACATGCTGGGTCATAGGCTCGCATGCCTCTCGGTTCTTTTTAGTCTTTTTTTTTTACTTTTAAATTTTATACTAGGTTAAATACAAGTTCAAGAGAGAAAAATTATTGAGCCTAGTTGAGTTCATGACCCGAATTACAGGTTTGACGGGTTAAACCACAACGCTCAAGTTATCATTATTTTCTTCTATTTTTGTATTTTTTAATTGATACTTTTTTTAAAATACTTTTTTTAATTTAACCCCCCTCTCATATGAAGTTTTTTTGTGTGCTTATTTAATTTTTTTTAATAGAGTTTTTATAATATTTGAAGAGATTATTCTAATTC
>Ga0307515_10015609_pt1 | contig 13977 bp, 10 predicted proteins | sample 17_EM_MG_FD_194513 | JGI IMG/M metagenome (GOLD analysis project Ga0307515, IMG submission 194513) | Populus trichocarpa ectomycorrhiza microbial communities from riparian zone in the Pacific Northwest, United States - 17_EM | ecosystem: Host-associated > Plants > Roots > Unclassified | place... | reverse complement strand
CGGCCGGAGCGGGGCGCGTCCCCGACGGTCAATGGCCGGGGCGGCCCGTCGCAACGGTCGTGAGTGGTCGGTCAGCGGCCACTCACGACCGGACCGGCAGCGTCGACAGGCCGCGCAGCGTGGTCGTCGGATTCCAGGCCGGGGTGCCGTTCAGTGCCAGGCCCGGGAGCCGGCGGGCCAGCTCGCGGAACACGATGCGGCCTTCGAGACGGGCCAGCGGTGCGCCCAGGCAGAAGTGGATGCCCTGGCCGAACGCGAGGTGCTTGCCCAGCGTTCGCGCCGGGTCGAACGGCTCCGGGCCGTTCACCGGGTCGCGGTTGGCCGCGCCGATCAGGACGATCACCTGGCTGCCCGCCGGGACGGGCAGTGAGCCGAGCGTCGTGTCGCGCACCGCCACCCGTGCCGTCAGCTGGACCGGCGAGTCGTAACGCAGGACCTCTTCGACGACGCGGTCGGGCGCCTCCGCGGCCGGACGCAGGCCGTCGTGGCGGAGCAGCGCCAGCACGCCGTTGCCGATCAGGTTCGTGGTCGTCTCGTGGCCGGCGATCAGCAGGAGCGTGAGCGTCACCAGGAGTTCGCCCTCGCTGAGGACGTCACCCGCGTCGGACACCGCCACGAGCGCGGACAGCAGGTCGTCGCCCGGCGCGGCCCCGCCACGAGCCGCGAGTTCGCGGAAGTAGCCGACGAAGGACTGGCGCGCCCGGACCGCCGGTTCGACCGTCTCGGGGCTCTGCAGGAACGCCGGGTCCAGCGCCCGCGCCATCGCGTGCGACCACTCGGCGAACTGTTCCCGGTCGTCCAGCGGGACGCCGAGCAGCTCGGCGATCACCTCGACCGGCAACGGCTTCGCGAGCGCCGTCATCAGGTCGAACTCGCGCGGCGCGCGGTCGATCAGCTCCGCGGTGATCTCTTCGATCCGCGGCGCCAGCTGCTCGACCATCCGCGGGGTGAAGGCCTTCGCCACCAGCCGCCGCAGGCGCGTGTGGTCGGGCGGGTTCAGCGACAGGAACGCCCGGACCACGCGTCCTGACTCGTCGACCGGCTGGTCCGGCAGCCGGTCCGCCGGGTCCAGGTACTCGGGTTCGGGGTGACCGAACGCCGGATCGCGCAGCACCTGCGTCGCTTCCGCGATGCCGCTGACCGCGAACATCCCCTCGGCCAGCACTGCGACGGGCCGGCGCTCACGCCACCGACGGTAGTGCGGGTACGGGTCCGGCCGCTGTTCGGCGCCGAACAGCGCGAAGAACTCCTGCATCTCCGCCGACATCGTCGTCACGCCATCCCCCGTTCACGAAACCGGGGCGCGTGGACAACTCCACGCGCCCCGGTTCTTTGGTTCACATCAGCCGGCTCACATCAGCGGCTCATATCAGCGACGCGGGCCCTTCTTGCCCTTCTTGGCGGCGTCGCGCTGGGCGGCACGGCGGTCCCGGCGGGTGGCGCCGCTTCCGCCCGCGGCGTCGCCCGCACCCTCGGCGTGCGCTTCGACCTCGCCGTCCTCACCCGGGCCGGACAACGTCAGCCCCGACTGCTGGCTGTTGCCGCCGAGGCCCTTGCCGCGCAGCGCGGCCGGGACGGAATCGGTGTCGGTCGTCGGCGGCTGCGGCGGCGCCGGCCGCGCGTGCCGGCCTTCCGGCACGGCCTGGCCGTTGCCCGAGCCGACGCCTGCCGGCAACGCGGCGGCGTCCTCGGCGGGCGGCGCCTCGGCCCGCTCGACCTGCAGGTTGAACAGGAAGCCGACGGCCTCCTCCTTCAGCGAGTCGAGCATCGCGCGGAACATGTCGAAACCCTCGCGCTGGTACTCGATCAGCGGGTCGCGCTGCGCGAGCGCCCGCATGCCGATGCCCTGCTTGAGGTAGTCCATCTCGTAGAGGTGCTCACGCCACTTGCGGTCGAGGACCGTCAGCATCACCTGGTGCTCCAGGGTCCGCATGCCGTCCGGGCCGACGAGCGTGTTGATCTCCGCTTCGCGCTTGTCGTAGGCGTCGCGGGCGTCCTGCACCAGCGCCTCGCGCAGACCGTTCGCGTCGAGGTCGCCGTCTTCCAGCAGGTCGTCCCAGTCGAGGCTGACCGGGTACAGCGTCTTCAGCGCCGTCCACAGCTTCTCGTGGTCCCAGTCCTCGGCGTAACCGTTGGCTGTCGCACCGTCCACGTAGGCGTTGACGACGTCGACGAGCATGCCCTCGATCTGGTCGCGCAGGCTCTCGCCGGCCAGGACGCGGTGGCGCTCGGCGTAGATCACCTTGCGCTGCTCGTTCATGACCTCGTCGTACTTGAGGACGTCCTTGCGCTGCTCCATGTTGATCTGCTCGACCTGGGTCTGCGCGCTCTTGATGGCCTTGGAGACCATCTTGTGCTCGATCGGCACGTCGTCGGGCAGCCGCATGGTCGTCATGACGCGCTCGACCATGGTCGCGTTGAAACGGCGCATCAGCTCGTCACCGAGCGACAGGTAGAAGCGGGTCTCGCCCGGGTCACCCTGACGGCCCGACCGGCCGCGGAGCTGGTTGTCGATGCGGCGCGACTCGTGCCGCTCGGTGCCCAGCACGTACAGGCCGCCCGCCTCGCGGACCACATCGGCCTCGGCCTTCGACTCTTCCTTGACCTTCTCGAGGATGGCCGGCCAGGCGGCCTCGTACTCCTCGGAGTGCTCGACCGGGTCCAAGCCCCGCTCGCGCAGCACGTGGTCGGCGATCAGGTCGGGGTTGCCACCCAGCACGATGTCGGTACCGCGGCCCGCCATGTTCGTGGCGACCGTGACGGCGCCCTTCTGGCCCGCGCGGGCGACGATCAGCGCCTCCCGGTCGTGGTGCTTCGCGTTCAGCACCTCGTGCGGCACGCTCAGCTTCACCAGCAGCTTCGACAGGCGCTCGGACTTCTCGACGCTCGTCGTGCCGACCAGGACCGGCTGGCCCTTCTCGTGGCGCTCGGCGATGTCCTCGGCGACGGCCTCGTACTTTGCTTCTTCGGTCTTGTAGATCAGGTCCGGCTGGTCGGCGCGGACCATCGGGCGGTTCGTCGGGATCGGCACCACACCCAGCTTGTAGGTCTGGTGGAACTCGGCGGCCTCGGTTTCGGCCGTACCGGTCATGCCGGCCAGCTTGCCGTAGAGGCGGAAGAAGTTCTGCAGCGTGATCGTGGCCAGCGTCTGGTTCTCGGCCTTGATCTCGACCTTCTCCTTGGCCTCGATCGCCTGGTGCATGCCCTCGTTGTAGCGGCGGCCGTGCAGGACGCGGCCGGTGAACTCGTCGACGATCGCGACTTCACCGTTGCGGACGATGTAGTCCTTGTCCCGGTGGAAGAGCTCCTGGACCTTCAGCGCGTTGTTCAGGTACCCGACCAGCGGGGTGTTCGCGGCCTCGTACAGGTTCTCGATGCCGAGCTGGTCCTCGACGAACCGGACGCCCTTCTCGGTGACGGCCACCGTGCGCTTCCGGACGTCGACCTCGTAGTGGTACTTCGAGTTGATCAGGTTCGTCTTCTCGACCCGCTCGCGCGACCCCATCGTGGTGGTGTCGATGCCGTTCATCAGCGGGGCGAGCCGCGCGAACTCGACGTACCACCGCGACGACTGGTCCGCCGGGCCGGAGATGATCAGCGGCGTCCGGGCCTCGTCGATGAGGATCGAGTCCACCTCGTCGACGATGGCGAAGTGGTGGCCGCGCTGCACGCAGTCGTCCAGGCTCCACGCCATGTTGTCGCGCAGGTAGTCGAAGCCGAACTCGTTGTTCGTGCCGTAGGTGATGTCGGCGTTGTACTGGCTGCGCCGGACGTCCGGCTGCTGCTCCGACAGGATCACGCCGACCTCGAGGCCGAGGAAGCGGTGGATGCGGCCCATCCACTCCGAGTCGCGCTTGGCCAGGTAGTCGTTCGTCGTGACGACGTGCACGCCCTTGCCGCCGATGGCGTTCAGGTAGGCCGGGAGGACGCAGGTCAGGGTCTTGCCCTCACCGGTCTTCATCTCGGCGACCTGGCCCAGGTGCAGGGCCGCGCCACCCATCAGCTGGACATCGAAGTGCCGCTGGCCGAGCACAAGCTTGGCCGCTTCCCGGCCGACCGCGAAGGCCTCCGGCAACAGTTCGTCCAGGGACTCCCCGTCGGCGTGGCGCTTGCGGAACTCCTCCGTCTTGGCCCGCAGCTCGGCGTCGGTCAGGTCCTTGACGTCGTCTTCGAGGGTGTTGATGTGATCGGCGATGTTGCGCAGCCGCTTCACCATCTTGCCCTCACCCGCGCGGAGCAGGCGGTTCAGCACCATCCGGTCGACCTCACTAGCTGATCATGAGCGCGCCCAGGCCGGTCCCGGGCAGGTTCTCCCACGGCGGCGGCCGTGGTCGGCGCCACCGTTCCTCCCCATCGTAGGGAACCCGGGGCGTCGTGTGCACACGCCGTACGTCTGACATGCGGATGGCCCGCACGCGAGCGCGTGCGGGCCATCGGCGAAGGCCTCCTTAGAGCCGGCTCAGCCGAGCCGGATCACGCCGTAGTCGAAGCCTTTCCGCCGGTAGACCACGCTGGGCCGGCCGCGTCGGAGTCGTTGAAGAGGTAGAAGTCGTGGCCGACCAGTTCCATCTCGTAGAGAGCCTGGTCCACCGTCATCGGATCAGCGGTGTGCTGCTTCTCGCGGACGACGCGGCCGGGCTGGTGGCCCAGGTCGTCGTCGGCCCAGCTCTGCTGCTGGGGCAGGGTGATCTCGTCGGCACTCGCGAAACCGTTCGTCTGCGGTTCGGCTTCGGGTGCGTCCAACACCGCGGTACGCGCGGCGGGACTGGCTGCGGCCGGGGAGGTACCACCCGGCAGTGCCGAGGTCGCTTCCGCGACCGACTCCGGGCGGCTGCGTCCGTAGTGCACGCGCCTCCGGTCGTGTGTCCTCCGCAGCCGGTTTTCCAGCTTGGTGACTGCGGAATCGAGCGCTGCGTAGAAGTCGGCGGCACACGCTTCAGCGCGTACGGCCGGGCCACGCCCCTTTCCGGTGATTTCGACGCGCTGGCAGCTCTTGGCCTGGCGACGATTGGGTTCGTGGAACAATTCCACGTCGTACCGGATGACTTTCCTGTCGTAGCGCTCGAGGCGGGCCAGCTTTTCGCTGACGAGTGCCCGATAGTGCTCGGGCACCTCTACGTTGCGGCCCTTAACGACGATGTCCATACACGACCTCCCTCGCTGAGATGACTGCGAGCTGTTGAGTTCACACACGGCGCCGGTGTAGCGGGGACGGAAGCCCGGATTGCGGGCTGAGAAGGAACTCGGATCGGTTCACGACGTCTCGTGCCGGATGCCCGAGCGCGGACTCAGCGCACCTCCGGCGCCAGGGACATGGGCTCGTCACCTCCCTGCCTGCGGGGATTGCTGATAGCGGAGCACGTTAGCTTCCTCACGCCCGTTACAACAGCCCCCGAGCCGGGGGATGTCGGGGAATGAGACTCCGTCACCCCGCGCAGTGAGCGGGGGGTGAACACCAGAAAACACCCGCTGGTCGGACGCTCGCCGCTTGACCTGGCGTCACACGGACGGCGCATCGCTCCAGCTGGACGGGCGCCGAGGGTGACGGCCCTGTCGGCCGCATCCGCCACCCCGGTGGAGTGGAGCGGCAGCCGAGTGGTATTGATCGACACCCTCATGCCCGGACAACGGCCGCGGGTCCGCCTGCGTTCCCGCCGGATGTCACTCGTGTAGGTGATACCCGGGTCACCCGGCCGCGAGGGTTCGCCGGGGGTGGATGCGTTCGGTGGCCGGATATGCGTGGGATGTGCGGGGCCGGTGGGGCGTGCGGGTCTGGGGTGACCTGCGGAAACCGTGGCCTTGGGGTCGACGCTGCTCGACGGGCCGCTCCTCCGCCGTTCCAGTCACGAAGGTCGGCCGGGTGGCTCGCCGAATTGCGCCACTCGCTCGCTGAACTACACCCAGCGATTCCGCTGCTCGCTCGCGCGGCTCACCGAACTGCGCCGATGTGGTTCATCCGGCGCGCGGTTCATCCGGCACACGATTCATCCAGCGCGTGGTTCGACGAGCCCGCACTCGGCGATTCACCCCGCCGCGAGCAGTGTGAGGACGGCCGAGACGGCGATGCCTTCCGCCGCCAGCGCGTGCACGCACGCGGCGGCGGTGGCGCCCGTGGTCACCACGTCGTCCAGGACCACCACCGGAAATCCGGGTGGCGGGCGTCCGGCGTGGCGGAACCGCAGGCGTCCGGCCAGGTTGGCGGCGCGTTGGGCATGGCCGAGCCCGACGGCGTCGCGGGCGCTGCCGGCCAGTTCGAGGGCGGGTGCGACGGCGACATCGAAGCCGCGGGTGGCCAGGACGCTTGCCGCGGCTTCCGCGAGGCGTTCGACGTGGGGGCCGCCACGCACCCGGGACGCGGAGGGCCGGCTGGGGGCCGGGACCAGGCAGAGCTTGCGTTCTGCGGGAGCGGATCCGGTGCTCCGGATCCGGTCCGGGGGACGGTTGGCGGAAGCGGTTCCGGTGCTCCACGCCGGGTCCGGCGACCCGTGGGCCACAGCCGGTCCGCTGCTCCGGACCTGGCCCGATAGCCGGTCGGCGGAAGCGGTTCCGGTGCTCCACGCCGGGTCCGGCGACCTGTGGGCCACAGCCGATCCGCTGCTCCCGACCTGGCCCGATAGCCGGCTGACGGAAGCGGTTTCGGTGCTGCGCACCGGTTCCCGGGGCTGGCAGGCGGAGGCGGTTCCGATGCCCCACGCCGGATCCGGCGACCCGTGGGCCACAGCGGATCCGCTGCTCCCGACCTGGCCCGGGAGCCGGTCGGTAAAGGGGGTGTCGATGCGCACCGGTTCTCCGCGCCGGCAGGCGGTCTCGGTGCCGCGTTCCGGGCCCGGCGACCGGTGAACGGAAGCGGTTCCAGGGCCGCAAGCCGCAGGCTGTGGCTCACCGGCGGAAGCGGTTCCAGCAGCAACGCCAAGCTCTGCGGAAGCGGTCACGGAAGCGGTCCCGGCACCGGTTCCCTTCAGCGGCAACACCACCAAGGCCTCGGCCAGCGCCAGCCCGAGCGACGGCGCGAGATCCCGCCGTCCCCGCTCCTTGTACGCGATCAACAGCCTCCGCCCCACGCCGCGGTACCGGGCCAGGGCGAACACCCGCACCAACCCTGCCGTGGGCATGCGGACGACTTCCCTCGCTGCACCCCACACGCCGGCGCAACGGGCGCAACACGGCGTCCCGCGGGCTCCGCACGCGGCGCAGCGGCTGGGGATCAAGAGGTCGAGCAGCATCTTCAGCACACGGAAAGTGTCCCGACCACCACCGACAGTTTCGGCCCCGAGGCCGAAGGCAGTCACCCGAAAGTGTCAGCCTGGGTAGAAGGGATCCGCGTCCTTCGTCGAGTGGTTTTGCGGGCGCCACACCTCGCCGAGCACCGAAGCAATCCACAGGCCGCTCGCGTCGGCCACCACGATCGGGCGGCTGGGGGCCGCTGTCACGCCGTGGACCGGCGTGGTCAGGTTCGAGCTGTTGAACGCGTCCATCCGCTGGCCGTCGACCGTCACGCGGACCACCGGCTGGGACGTCGACGTCGTCACCGCGACCAGCGTGTCCTGGGTCAGCCAGTCGACGTCGACGACGTTCTGGAGGTCGTGGGGCTGCAGGTGCCGCGGCTCGCGCAGGGCGATCGAATCGCCCGTGCCGCCGACCACCGACGCCACCCACAGCTGGCCGTTGACCACCGCGGCAACGCGGGCGCCGTCGCGGGAGAAGCGCAGCTCCGAGATACCGCCCTGCTGGGTCAGGTCGGTGGCGTTGACCGTCAGGGGGGTCCACTGGCCGTTCGGGGTCAGCACCATCCTGGCCACCGTCAACTGGTCGGCCACCGTCCAGACCTCGGACGCGCCGGGGCGCCACGTCGGACGGCTCAGGGTGCTGCCGCCCAAGCTGACCTGGGGCAGTTCGCGGCCGAGGTCGCCGATGCGCAGGTGGACCTGGCCGCCGGCGCGGTCGACCACCGCGAGGCGCTTGCCGTCGGTCGACTGGGCCGCGCTGACGACGTCGTAACCGCCGTTGCCGACCGGTCCGGGCACCGGGGCGCCGTCACCGAGGGAGCGGACGCGGCCGCCGACCGTCATCAGCCCCGGCAGGTCCAGGCTCAGCGAGAGCGACGCGCCGTACGCGGGCAGCTCGTTCAGCCGCCAGTCCGGGTGGTTCGGCACCAGCGGGGCGCCGTCGGCGAGGATCCGGATCCGCGCCGATGTCACGTACTGCAGCGAAAGCACGATCTGCGCGGCGATCAGGTTCCGGATGTTTTCGCCGACGCCGGTGAGCCCGGTCAGGGGCACGACCAGCGTCCCGTCGTCGAGGCTCTTGACGTTGGTGTCGATCTCCACCGGCTCGCCGAGCAGGTTCTTCACCGTCCCGGCCAGGCTCGTCGACGGGCCGTCGACCAGCAGGTCCATCACTCGGCCCGGCAACCCGGACTGCGGCTTCGCGACGACGTAGCGGCGGTCCGGGACGAAGGCGGCGGACGCCTCCGAGTAGAAGTTGACCGGCACCGCGGTGTAGTTCTCGCTGAAGTCGGCTTCGGTCGCGTACAGGTCGGTGGGCGGGTCGACGATCCGCCACTGGCCGTTCTGCTGCTTGCGCACCTTCACGTGGAGCAGCGCCGAGCTGTAGTCCGGGACGAACGCGCTGTTCTGGTCCAGCGTGCCGATGTCGATCCCGCGCACGTTGACGACCTGAGTGTTCGGGTCCGGCTGCGGTTCGGTGTCGTAGACCGTGCCGAAGGTGTCCTGGATGATCGTCAGGCTGCGGCTGGGCCGCCAGCCCGCCCGGCTCTGGTCGTCCAGGTAGGCGCGGGCGGCCGCGTTGTTCTGACCCGGTTTGAGCGTCGCGCGGATGAATTCGCGTACCAGCGTCAGCGAATCGATGTCACGCGGCGGATCGGGCGCCTCGGCGTTCTGGCCCTGGCCCTGGTGCTCGCCGGAGACCACCACGGGCTGGGACTCGAGCGGCACGTTGGCGCAGCCCGCCACCAGCACCAGGCACAACACTGCGAGCAGAACCCGTTTCACTGACCGACTTCCTCCCGTTCGGCGAAGATCGCCTCCGGCGCCGGGGTCACCTCGATGATCCCGAGCGGCACCTCACCGGCGACGTGGCCCGGTGGCGGCAGGGCCAGCGGCGGCTCGCCGGCGGGGACGTCCTGGTGGCGCGGGAAGTGGAACCGGAAGCAGGACCCCTGGCCGGGCGCACCCCAGGCGTCGAGCTCGCCGCCGTGCAGGCGCGCGTCCTCCTGGCTGATCGCCAGGCCGAGGCCGGTGCCACCGGTCCGCCGGTTGCGCGACGGGTCGGCGCGCCAGAACCGGTTGAACACCAGGTCCGCCTCGCCGGGCCGCAGGCCGACGCCGTGGTCCCGGACGGTGATGGCGACCGTGGTTTCGTCGGCCGCGACGGTGAGCACCACCGGTCTGCCCTCGCTGTGGTCCACGGCGTTGGCGAGCAGGTTGCGCAGGATCCGCTCGACGCGCCGGGAGTCGACCTCGGCGGGCACTTCCTCGTCGGGCAGCACGAGCTCGACCGAGCTGCCCGCGTTGCCGGCGATGACGCGCACCTGCTCGACCGCGCGGGTGGCGATCGGGCGGACGTCGATGAACTCGGCGGACAGCTCTTCGACGCCGGCGTCGAGCCTGCTGATCTCGAGCAGGTCGCCGAGCAGGGCCTCGAACCGGTCGAGCTCGTCGACCAGCAGTTCGGTGGACCGCGCGAGGCCGGCCGGGAACTGCTCGCGGGACGCGTGCAGCACGTCGGCGGCCATCCGGACGGTGGTCAGCGGTGTCCGCAGCTCGTGCGAGACGTCGGAGGTGAACCGGCGCTGCAGCCCGCCGAACTCCTCGAGCTGGCGGATCTGGCGCTGGATGCTGGCGGCCATGCCGTTGTAGGACACGGCGAGCTTCGCCAGGTCGTCCTCGCCGATCACGGCCAGGCGCTGGTCGAGGACGCCGCCGGCGAACTGCTCAGCCGCCGCGGCGGCCGACCGGACCGGCCGCACCACCTGCCGCACGACCAGGTTCGTGATGCCGGCCAGCAGGAGCAGCAGCACGAGCCCACCGACGAGCAGCGTGTTCTGCACGGTCGAGACGGTGTTCTGCTCGGTCGTCAGCGGGAACAGCAGGTACAGCTGCAGCGGGACCGCGACGGTGTTGAGCGGTGTGCCGACGATCAAGTACGTCGTCCGGCCCCCGTTAGCGTCCGGGACGGTGTGCTCGAGGTAGCTCGTTTGCTCGGCTTCGACGAACTGCCGCAGCCGCGGCGGCACGTTCGGGAACGGCCCGGCGAACGCGGGATCGTCGCCGGACTTGTCGTGCCCGCCGCTGGCGAGCACCGGGATGAACGTGCCGGCCGCCGAACCCGCCGCGTCCTGGCTGGTCGGCGTGATGGCGATCTTCTTCAACGCGTTTTCGAGCCGGTTGCGCATCGCGTCCGACGTCTCGCCGCCGAGGCCGACCAGCTCACCGGCGGCGGTCTCCGCGGCCGCGCGGGTCTGCGCGGTGGCGGCGTCACGCTTGGTGTCCAGCAGCCGCTCGGTGATCTGGTTCTGCAGGACCATGCCCAGCACGAACACCACGGCGGAGGACAGCGCGAGGGTCGACACGGTGACGCGGAACTGGAGCGAGTGCTTCCACAGTTCGTTGAACGCGACCGCGCGACGGCGCGCGAAAACGACGACACGCCGCACCAGGCGTGCCGTCGAACGCGCGAACGCGGGAAGCCGTCTGCCGGTCGCGAGAGTCATGGAGCCATCACGGCGGGCCGGCCTTGTACCCGACGCCACGAACGGTCAACACCACCTCGGGGTGTTCCGGGTCCTTCTCGACCTTCGAGCGCAGCCGCTGGACGTGCACGTTCACCAGGCGGGTGTCGGCCGCGTGCCGGTAGCCCCAGACCTGCTCGAGCAGCACCTCGCGGGTGAACACCTGACGCGGCTTGCGGGCCAGCGCCACCAGCAGGTCGAACTCCAGCGGGGTCAGCGGGATGGCCTTGCCCTCGCGGGTGACCTCGTGGCCGGGTACGTCGATCGCCAGGTCGCCGATGGTGAGCGACTCCGCCGGTTCGGCCTCGGTGCGGCGCATCCGGGCGCGGACCCGGGCGACCAGCTCCTTCGGCTTGAACGGCTTGACGACGTAGTCGTCGGCGCCGGACTCCAGGCCGAGGACGATGTCGACGGTGTCGCTCTTGGCGGTGAGCATGACGATCGGCACCCCGGACTCGGCGCGGATCGCCTTGCAGACGTCGATCCCGTTCATCCCGGGCAGCATCAGGTCGAGCAGGACGAGGTCGGGCTTCAGCTCACGCAGCGCGGGAAGCGCGCGTGAGCCGTCGGCGACCACCGCCGTGTCGAACCCCTCCCCACGGAGCACGATGGTGAGCATCTCCGCGAGTGCAGGGTCGTCGTCGACCACGAGAACACGTGCCTTCATGTCCACATATTCGCACTAGTTCCGGCGGCCGGGCGCGCGACCCGCGTGTTTGACCACCAGAAAGATCAAGATCGGCACGGCTCCCTGCTCCATCCGGGTGTCGGTACCGGCCGTCGTGGACGGTCCGTGGAGGCCTCGACAGGCCTCCACGGACCTGCGGGAGAAGGGTTCAGGAGGCCGTGGTGACGGCGGGGACGGGCGCGTCCACGAACACCACGCCGTCCGCCACGACCACGCGGTGCGTGCGCACGGCCTTCTTGGCGGGCAGGCAGGTCGGCGCGCCGGTGCGCAGGTCGAACCGCGCGGCGTGCAGCGGGCACTCGACGAAACAGCCCTCCAGCCAGCCGTCGGCCAGCGATGCGTCCTGGTGGGTGCAGGTGTCGTCGACGGCGAAGAAGCCGGCTTCGGTGTGGAACACGGCGATGGGGACGGGCCCGTCGAGGCGGACGGCTTCCCCCTCGGGCAGGTCGGTGACGGCGCAGGCGCGGATCATCAGGGCCTCCGGAAACTACTGGCGGGATGCCGGGACGGTTCGTGAAAGTTGCGCATTGCGCGACGCTGCGCTTCCTGCGCAACAATCCGGTTTGACGGGCAGCCGCGTCAAGAGATTCGCCCACTCAGCCGATAGGGAAGGCGCAAAACGGATAGTGTTGCGCTATGCGGAACCAGGACGCGGGCAACGCAACTCAGAGCCAGGTGCAGTCGGTCGACCGTGCGATCAGCGTGCTGGAGCTGCTCGCCCGCAACGGCGAAACCGGCATCACGGAGATCGCGGGCGAACTGGGCGTGCACAAGTCGACGGCGTCGCGCCTGCTCAGCGTCCTGGAGTCGAGAGGCCTGGTCGAGCAGCTCGGAGAACGCGGGAAGTACGCGATCGGCTTCGGCATCGTGCGGCTGGCGGGCGCCGCGACCGGGCGGATGGACCTGGCCAAGCTCGGCCGCACCAGCTGCCTGAGCCTCGCCGAGGAGCTCGGCGAGACCGTGAACATCGCCATCGCCGACGACGGCGTCGCGATCAACATCAGCCAGGCCCGCGGCGCCGCGGCGATCACCACGCAGAACTGGACGGGCCAGCGGACGCCGCTGCACGCGACCTCGAGCGGCAAGATCCTCCTGGCCTACATGGCCGAAACCGAACGCAAGCGGGTGCTGAAGCGGAAGCTGGAGCAGTACACCCCGCGCACGACCGTCGAGCCGGACGAGCTGATGACCGAACTGGAACGGATCGTCGAAGACGGCTTCGCGGCCTGCTACGAGGAGTTCGAGCTCGGCATGCACGCGGTGGCGGTGCCGATCCACGGCCCGGGCGGGGACGTCGTCGCCGCGATGAGCGCGTCGGGGCCGTCGTACCGGCTTTCGAAGCAGCGGGTGAAGCAGATCGTGCGGCCGATGACCGACGCCGCGGACGAACTTTCCGCGCAGCTGGGCTACTTCCGGGACTAACACAGTCGGGACTAGCACAGCCGGGATTAGTACAACCGAGCCATCGCCCGGATCGTGTTTCCCATGTGTGCCACCAGTTCCGGCGGTGCGAGGACCTGCGCGTCCGCGCCGAGCCGGAGCAGCCCGGCGGCGGTGTGCGGCACGCTCTCCAGCGGGACGGCCGCGCGCTGCCAGCCGTCGGCGTCCGCGGGTTCGAGGGTGCGCGAGACGAGCCGGGCCGCTTTCGGACCGAGGATGTCGGGCAGGGCCGCAATTCCGGCCGGTGAGAGACGCACGACGGCCGTCCCGTCGACGGCCGCCTCCTCGTACCGCTCGACGTGCTCCCGCCAGAACTGCGCGAGGTCGAACCCGGCGGGCCGGGTGAACGTCTCGTCGAGCGGCGTCAGGTCCACGATGTTCGCGACGCGGTACGTCCGCCCGGACGCCACCAGGTACCAGACGCCGGCCTTGAGGACCAGGCCGAGCGGGTGCAGCCGCCGCGTCACGACGCCGGGGCGGGGTGACCAGCGGCGGTACCGGACCTCGACGACCCGGTCGTGCCAGAGGGCGTCCGCGGCGGCGAGCAGCTGCGGCACCGGGTCCGCCTCGCGGTACCAACCGGGCGCGTCGAGGTGGAACCGCTGCCGGATCCGCGTCGACGCGTCCCGGTACGGCGTCGGCAGCGCCGCCATCAGCTTCAGCTCGGCCGCGGCCACCTGGGCGCCGAGCCCCAGCTCGGCGGCGGGTTGCGGCATGCCGGTGAGGAACAGCGACTCGGCCTCGTCGGCGGTCAGGCCGGTCAGCCGGGTGCGGTAGCCGTCCATCAGCTGGTAGCCACCGGTCGGGCCCGGCTCGGCGTAGATCGGCACGCCCGCGGCGGCCAGAGCCTCGACGTCGCGGTAGACGGTCCGGGCGGTCACGCCGAGTTCCGCGGCCAGGCGTGACGCGCTCATCCGGCCGCGGTTCTGCAGCAGCAGGAGCAGGGACACCAGCCGGCTCGCACGCACCCGGGGAAGTCTGCCAGCTACCACTGACAGAAGGTGTCAGTGGTAGCACCCCAAGATCACCGTCATGAACGAATTCGACTTCTTCCACGGCTCCTGGACCGTTGTCAGCCGCCGGCTTCGCAAGGTGTTCA
>Ga0307515_10015608_pt1 | contig 13978 bp, 3 predicted proteins | sample 17_EM_MG_FD_194513 | JGI IMG/M metagenome (GOLD analysis project Ga0307515, IMG submission 194513) | Populus trichocarpa ectomycorrhiza microbial communities from riparian zone in the Pacific Northwest, United States - 17_EM | ecosystem: Host-associated > Plants > Roots > Unclassified | place... | reverse complement strand
GAAAGCTGATTGTAACCTTTTAGGATATTTATCCTTAGGGGCTTTAAGAGATAAAGAGTAGTTTCCTCTAGAGATCCTAGTATAGTGTTTTCCTTTGTTTTTTTTCTGTTGCCAGCTGCTTTTCCACTATCCTAGTATTTTTTCTCTTGCTGCTCTCCCTATATAGGCAGTATAAGGGATATTATTGCAGACACCTTAGATTGCCCTTAGGATAACCCCCGGACGCCCCTTAAATAGTTACCGGTTACGTACTAAAGGCATATGCCTATAGTATATAGTCTCTACAATCCTAGAGGCCTTACCTCTTTAAGGATTTATCTTTCTTACCAATCTATCCTATTCCATAATTGTGTTCTTATAGCCCCCTATCTATAAGATCCCCTTATATTTAAATCCTTCCTACTTTTTTTTAAAAGGGTAGTGTAACGGAACCTTGTAGCAGGTACTACGATAGGCTCGTTATTAGGCTAGGTGTACAGGTAATATAAGTTAAAGTTAATAACGTAATAACAACTAGTGGAGTGGTTGCCTAACAGATTAACTCTAATTGTATTTTAAGAATTACTATAAGGAAGAAACTATCTAGGTAGGGACTAAGGGTCCTTAAATACACAACCGTACTCCTATAAAATCCTTCTTGTATATAATATACGTATGCTTTATCTACTCTATTACGGATTATATAGATCCTATAGATTATATAGATTACGTTATATAACCTTAGTTACTATTCCTCGTTATATAGCTCTACTAGCTTTATCCTAAACCGTACTTATATTAACTAACTAGCTTCTTCTAACTCTTCTCTAAGTAGTCATAATATTGTACTTAAAGCGTCCGTAACACTATCTCCCTCCTCTCTATCTTCATCCTTAAAGATTTCTAATATCTCTAAGTTATTTACTAGAGGTATAATATCCATTTAATTAATTTGGTTAATATTATTACTTATTATACCTAAAGTAATTTCTTCTTCTTTAACTGCTCGTCGTGCTCGCACTATTACTGCAATACTATCTCTTAGTAAGATTATACTATCTCTATATTCTTACTGTTTAAAAGAGGGGTTAGTCTATATTGCGTTAACGAGTCTATCTTTATAATAACCGTCCTCTTATTTAGAGTGCACTAAAGCGAATATTTATTCGCCCTATAACGTTTGCTCTATCTCTAATACTAAATATACGCGACTTATTACTCTTAATAGTCGTCTAGTTCCCTAATTAATTTATCTTAGAGTTTTATATTTAATTTGCTACTACACAGCTAGATAATAAACTGTTTATTACTCTAGCGGAGTTATATTATTCTTATAATATAAAACGGGAGGCTGCCAATACTTAGCAACGGGCCCTTAAGTCTTATCTTGCGGCATCCGCTTAGTTAATCTATCTTAAGAAGGTTTATAAGAAGGTTTATTCTAAGAAGTAGAAACTTATAGAATAGGGTCTATAGGAACTTAGTAATAAAAGAACGGATTTTCTTTTGGCTAAGAAGGAAATAGATCTAAGTAGTTTGGCAACTACTCTTCTTAGGTCCCCTTTAGGTGACTTATTCTTTAGCAATTCTTTTTTATTAATACTGCCTAACCTAATTTCTTCCGATACTCCTATACCTTTCCTATAGCATTCTTTAAATTTTCTAGTAGCTTTTAGGTAGTCTTAGTATAGCCTATCCACTTAACCTTATACTATGTTTTATTGTTAACGTCCTTATAACTAACAATCTTTAAAACTTACTATTTATCTTCTTCTTATCCTCTATATATATCTGCTTCGTAGGCTAATGGCTTAATATTCCCGTATACTGGCTCTAGCATTACAATATACTATATAGGGTAGATCTTTATCTTAGCTAGTAGGTTTAACTTAAATATAACCAGTAAAATCCTTTACTTAATTTTGAAAGGTCCTAGTCTAATATAGTTTAACTTCTTACTTAGTTGTTAACTCTTAAAAATTTTATATAGTAGCTATACTTTATCTCCCTCCTTAAGATCTAGTCCCTTAGATCTCCTAGCATTATAGTACTTTTTTATTTTCTCTTATACCTTTTTTACTGATTCTATAAGGTCTATATAAAGATTTATTAATATCTTTATTCTTTCTTTAGCTATACTACTTATTTTCTTTACTTATTATAGTAATAACAATATTCTTAGCTTATATCTATAATTTGCCTTAAATAGTAATATGCCTATTCCTTCTTAAGGTGTTATATTGTATGCAAACTGTATAACTAGTAATAGTAATACCTAATTATTCTATATGTGATTAATATAATGTCTTAGGTACTATTCTAGTGTCTAATTTAGTCTTTCCGTTTAACCGTCTGTCTATAAGTAATATACAGTAAAAGTTACTACTTAAACTCCTTATTCCGCTAAAAATACTTCCTAGAATACTATTATAAATCTTAGATCTCTATCCAATATAATCTTGCTTAGTACTCTATATCTTATAAATACTTCTTTAATATAGATTTTAGCGACATCTTTTACTAATATTTCTTCTGTATATGCTATAAAGTATCCCCACTTTATAAGCTTATCTACTATTACTAAGATCGCGTTATAATCTTGTCCAGTAATAGGATCTCTTAATTTTAGTAACTTAATAATAAAGTCCTATAATATAACCTCCTATAGTCTCTCTAGTATTTTAATAGGTTATAGCCCTCCATATAGCTTATATCTTATTAGTTTATTCCTTTAGCAATCTAGATATTTTTTTATAACTTTTCGCGCTAAGCCCTAGATTCTATTAATAATGTACTCCTTTTAGAGTCTTAATACTAAGCCCGTGGCTCCGTTATATCCTTAAGTTAATCCCTTATAGAACTCTTTTATAAACTATTCTACTATACTTCTTAAGATATACTTTACTTCTCAATTTTCGTATATATCTATCTATAGATCCTCTAGCTATGCTTCTAGAATTCTTTATATCTAAAAGCTTTTTAGTAACTCGTAAACTCTATCTAGTTCTTCTTAAGTTGCTATAATCTTTAGATAATTGTACCTAATTAACCTATCTATATCTTTTCGCAGTAAAGCTCCTAATAGCTTCTTATTATTTTATAGTTTAGCTTTCCGACTTAGAGCGTCTACTCGTGTGTTATCTATACCCTTAGTATGCTAAATCTTAAAATAGTATTCTGTAAGCATCTCTACCTATCTAACTTATCTTTAGTTAAGTTCCTTTATCGTTAGAAATCCTATTAGGTTCTTATAATCTGTCTTAACTATAAATAGTTTCTTTATATCTTATAAGAATGCTCTCTATTCCTTTAGTGCTGTAACTATACCTAATAACTCCTTGTTATAAATGTCATAGTTTAATTCTAGTAGTATTATCTTCCGATTATAATATGCTACTAGGTGCCATTTATCTTAATATTTCTATATAAAGCATGCCCCTAGTATAAAGTCTAATATATTTATTTCTATAACCGTCTCTAGTCCTAGTTAATATATTTTAAAAACTAGCTCCTAGGTAAACAACCTCTTAACTTCTTTAAATAATTTTTGCTATTCCTCTCCTTACGCCTATAGTTCTTCTTTCTTTATTAATCGCGTAAATAGTTTAATATCCTTTAACTATTACGCTATAAACCTTCTGTAGTAATTGCAAAACCCTAAAAACAATCTTAACTATATAACGTTCTCTAGTTCCTACTAATTTACTATAGCCTTAATCTTTTTTAGATCTATACTAAGTTAGCCTAGTTTAATAATAAATCTAACAAAATTGGTTTTCCTGGTAAAGAACTCGCATTTCTTAATTGCTACTAGCATCTATTCTTCTTATAGTCTCTTTAAGACCTATTTAACGTATTCTCCGTATTTTTCCTTAGTCATTAAGTAAATAATAATATTATTAAGATATACTATAATAAATTCATCTAAGTGTTCTCCTAATATATTATTAATACGCTTCTAGAACGTTACTAGTACGTTTATAAGCCCAAATTATATAACTAATAGTTTATATAGTCCTTCCTTTAACCTAAAGGCTGCCTTCTATTTATTACCTTTCTTAATTCTAATCTAATAGTACGCCTATCTTAGATCTATCTTCGTAAAGATTTACGCGTTGCCTATCCTATCTTAGATTTTACTAATTAAGGGTAAAGGATACCTATCCTTCTTAGTAATGCTATTTAACTGTCTATAGTCAATACACAGCCTTAGTTTACCATTCTTCTTTAGTACGAATAGTACTGGATAACCCGTTAATAACTGCAATAGTCTAATATATCCCTTTTGTAGGTTTTCCTAAATAAACTCTTTTAATGCTCTACCTTCTTCTTTAGTAAGCTTATAGATTGGAAAGAACTTTAGACTTATTCCTAGTTTTAATTCTATCTTATAGTCCTATACTATATACTTTAATAACTTCTTACTTTTTAGTAACTATAGTTTCTTACCATATTTATAGTATCTCTTTAATATATAACTTAAGCCTTACTTAGTCTTTTTATATATTGCTCTAACTTAGTACTATACCAACTTAGTTTATTATTATATCTTATAGCATTAAGTATTTCTAATATCGACCTAACCTGTAATCCAATCGATCTTTAGATTATATTTCTGTAACTAAGGCATTCCTAGTACTGCCTTATTGTTTCCTAATAGTAATATGTTAAAAGATATCTTAATTTACCTTTCTTTAATAGTTATCTAAATAGGTCCTGTTTTAAGATTAATAATGCCTCCTCCGTAGGCTATCGGATCTTCTAAAATTATAACTAATAGGTAAGGATATTCCTTTTTCCTATATAGTAACCCTATTCTTTTAACTGCTATTAATAAGATATGGTTCCTTATTACTCCACTATCTATTAATACTTTAAACTGCTAATCTTGCCATTTAACTTATAAATTTAGGTGTTGTCCTTAAATTCCTTTAAGGGTCTAAGGCTCTACTACTAGTTCCCTCTAGTCCTATAGGCCTCTACTTTTCCTAACTATTGGCTATTTAATCCTATTTATACTTAGTCCACTTTTAGCTAATACTTAGTTCGCTTTTTATCTTTAATATACTATAGACATATGTTCTCTAGGCATTCCCACCACTATTATCCGTCTAGGCACTCTTCTATAAGGAATCTTCCTAGTTAAAGTATTAAGTCCCCTTAGCTTTATACTTCTACTAAATACTAACTATATATATACTTAGCGTTTCGATATTTCGCCTCATCTAATAACTAGTATATCCTCGCTAGGTACTTCCGGTTTTTATTTTTAGGTACTCTATATATATTACACGTATTATCTATATACGTAATTTATACTAATATATAATATGCTTAGTGTTTTAGGTCAACTCTTAGCTTATTTTTATTCTTAAGTTTAAACCTCTCTTATGTTAATCTAAGCGTTATAACTTTATTTACAGGTACTATAATTTGCCTTTTACTTCTCTAGTCCTCTAATCGCTCCTCTAAATCTTTTAACGTTATAATTAAGGCTCCTTTAATGTAACTTATAGCCTTTTCTGTAATTGGGTGGTCTTAGATAACTTTCTCGTCTAACTATATATAGAAATCTTTCCACTTATCATTATGTCGTTACCTATACTACTTTTAGTACAGCTGCTAGAGTATATACGGCTTATCCGTAAGGAAGTATCTTTTTTATTACTACATCGTAACAGCCCTTTATGTGTCGTTCCTTAAACCTAGTTAAAATCCCTAAATCCTCTTCTTATTCCAGTTCGGTAAGCTACTTAGCTCTTAGTGTGCCTACTCTAGGCCTATTAGTAATTCTTTATATAGGTACTCTATCCCTTATACGACCTAATATGCTAAATCTCTTATCTAGTCTCTATTCTTGCTATGCGGTAATTCTCGCTCTAAATTCCTCTATAGTTTCTTTCCTTTTACGTCTTACGAGTGGATCTTTAAAGTTATCTTGCTTCTTAATCTTGGTATTAATATTTTAATCTTTAGGCCAAACACTGCGTTCCCCTAGTAAGTCTTCTAGGTCTATATATCTATCTCCTAGCCTAACTGCTATTTATATTACAAATTCTCTAATCTATAAAGAAGCCTCTTACCTCTTATTTACGGGTGCCCTTATTTATACTCCGAATTTTCAGTCCCTTAAGTTCTTTAATCCTAAGCTTACTTCTAACTTAAGCTTTACTCCTATCTTAGTCTAACTAGGCTTAGGTATTCTTATCTCGTCTTAAGAGTCTTAAATCTTACTTATTTTATCTTAAAAGTCTTATACCTATAGGAAACTCTGTCCCAAGCTTATTCGTATATCTTTAAACTAAGCTACTGCTCTACTCTATTGGTTTCTATCCGTTATAGGTCCTTAAGCTTACCTTATCTTATCTTAAGAATCTTAGTCGTCTCTTATCTCGTCTTAAGAATCTTAAGCCTATAGCCTTTTGCCTTTATCGAGTACTAAAGTAGCTCGCTATCTTACTTCTCTTATATCTTATAAAGCAATAGACATCGTGTCTAGTGGGGTCTTAATCCCTACTAATGTTCCCTATTCTATAGTAAAATTATTCTTTATCTCTTATATAACATCTCTAATGGCTATATATTCCTAGTAAACCGCTTTTATTACCTTATTGTTATAAAATGTTTCGCCTTTATTAAATTCATTGTCCTTAATGTCCAATCTATAAACTGGTTCGTTGGTTCCTCTACATTCTAAGAATTTTAGCTCCTATAGCCAATAGCTTACGCCATACTTAGCGTCTTTATAAATTTGGTATGCGTTATTATAACAAAACACAAAACTTCTAATTAAACATTCTTTTGTTCCTTATAGTATACTATTATCCCTCTATATATATATGTCTTCTACTATTAGTCTAGTTCCCTTTATTATATAGTATCTCTAACTATCTTTATAATCCCTCGCGAAGTAACCTTATTTTCCGCAATTTATATAAGCTCTATCTTTAAACCACTAACTTTACTATAGAGTCCGCCTAAATATCTTCTGCTACTAAGATCCCTAGTTTAGCCTCTACTCCTTAGTCCTATAATTACTAAATCCTTAACCTCTAGGTTTCTATAGTTTCTTACTTTATCTCTTATAGGCTTCTTTAGTACCACTTAGGTCTATTAGCTCTACGCTATACTATAGTTTCTAGCTTAGTTTTGGTTGTTGCGTACTTTACGTCTTATATAACTATAGAACTCTATCCTAGCCTTTCTTAGCCTATTCCCTTTAGTAGATCTAATTATTAATCTTAATTGCTTAATCTATTAGTTCCCTTAGGGTGTCCGCATCTTCTATTAGAATAATCGCGTCCTAGACTTTAGCCTTAAGTCCTTACTTATACTATACTATAAGCGCCCTATTATTCCACTCTACTTATATTACTAGCGTCTAAAACTATATTATATACTTAATTGCTAAGGTTCGTTATATAATATCTTGGAGTTTTCTTTTTACTATGGTTACCGCCTCTAGGTCTCTAAACATTTATATAAGTTGCTCTATAAACCCTTCCTAGCTTAAGAATATAAACCGCACCTCCTAATTAGTGGTTATTATTCTATTTGCCTGTATTTCTATAAGGTAAAGCTTAAACTACTTAAGTACTCTTCCTAACAGGAATAGTCCTATATAGGCTATTCGATCCATAGGTGTTAGTAGCTTTACCCCTTCTTATATAACTTTAAAGTATATTTATATAAGAAATTCTTTAAGCTTTAATCTTTCTCCTAAGTATCTTTTAATTAATAATAACTTAATCTTTACTACTCTAATCCTATTAACCCTTTCTTCCAACGCTGCATTATTTATTATTAATTAGTTAACTATCTCTTATAGTTATCTGACCGTCACAGGTTGCTATAAGTTAGTATCTGCTATACTAGTGTTACCTAACCTTAAAGTAGTTACTGCCGTTAATAGCGTTATGGTAGCTGCTTTTAGTGGCATATTATTTAACTTTCTATACTTAATACTGTAACTAGGTAGTAATTATATAACGGAACCTTATAGTAGGTACTACGATAGGCTCATTATTAGGCTAGGTGTATAGGTAATATAAGTTAAAGTTAACAACGTAATAATAACTGGTGGAGTGGTTGCCTAATAGATTAACTCTAATTATATTCTAAGAATCACTACAAGGAAGGAACTATCTAGGTAGGGACTAAGGGTCCTTAAATACACAACCGTACTCCTATAAAATCCTTCTTATACGTAATATACGTGTGCTCTATTTACTCTATTACGGATTACACAGATCCTACAGATTATACAGATCACGTCACGTGACCTTAGTTACTATTCCTCGTTATATAGCTCTACCGGCTCCATCCTAGACTGTGCTTATATTAACTAACTAGCTTCTTCCGACTCCTCTCTAAGTAGTTATAACATCGTACTTAAAGCGTCCGTAACAGGTAGTCGGCTTTAAGGACTAGATTATTTATTTATATCTTTTATTTACAACCACTATTCTTCCTTAAAAATCTCGTAATAACCTAAATAGAAACTCCGCGGGTACCTTATAGAAAGCCGTCGCGCTAAAGTAGGAAGGTCCCTCTAATAGTAAGAGATTGCAATAATATAACCCTCTAGGTAAGACGGCTAAATAAGCCCTAATACATAGATGCTCTAGGAGCTTAAAGACTCTTGTATACCTATAGTTACCGCTAAGGAAAATATAAATACCCTCTATAACGGTTATAATGCTACTAAAAAGTAACTAAAACCCCTCTAGCCCTACCTAAGCTAATTAGAAGATTAAGCGCTAGAGGTAACTTTAAAATCTTCCTCTAAGTTAGAAATGCTAGAGGAATATATTAACGCGTCTAACTAGGGAACTAACTAGAACCCTCCTAGAAAACCACCGGCCTATAATTAGTATAGTAGTAGTATATAAACTGCTTACGAGCTAAGTAGGCCTACCCCTTTAGGTAATCTAAACTAACTACTAACTTAAGACTTAAGCCTTATAGGGAAATTTATACTAGCTACTAGTACTAATACTACCTCTATAGCCGGAGCTTCCCTAAGGCCGAGGTCGGAAAGTTAAGAGCCCTAAACTAATATTCTTTAAGATAGATATTAGGAAGCTGCTATAAGGCTCTTAGAAGCTATATAGGAAGGAGCTACTAATAAATATATTAAAAACCTTTAGGGTAGGTCTAGATCTAGTAGAGCTTAATCTAGGCTAAATAAAATCTTTTATAACCTAGCTAAGGCTAAGGGCTTCTTAGGGGCTACTTAGTACCTACCTAAGGAGGTATAGAAAACTTAGAGAGTTATCTACGCTATAAATAGAAAAAGGATATAAACTAACTAGCTAAGGCCTTTAGTAGTTTAGAACTCCGCTATAGACCTAACGCCCAGTAGTTAGATAATTGGATTTATAAGGTAAATAACTTCTTTAAGATGCTAATAATACAAGATGATACTAAAGAGCGTATATACTAGATTATTAGCAAGATTAAAGACTAATCGCTAAACTAAATTGTACTTAATTAGCTTAATAAAGAGCAAATTACTATATAGCTATAGCTGTAAACCTTCCTAAAGAAATAGACTTAAGATCCGTATATTGTATAATATAATAATATAGAGCTATTCTGGAATAGGATACAGCTTAACCGCTATAACTTTTACTAGTTTATAAACTTTATAGAAACTTATACTTAATAAATAGATCTAGAGCCCTTTAAAAATAAGGATAGTAGTATCTATAAGAAGGAGAAGATTAGGTTTATCTAGGCTAGAATTAAGCTAGTAATTTATAATAAAATAAAGCGCGTGGGAGCCCTATTGCGGATTACTATATATACGGATTTTAAATAAGTAGTTCTAAACGCTAAAGATATAGTAAGAAACTAGACCTCTTTTAGTAGGAAGCTAGAGGGTTACTAGAAGTATAGATACTCTAGTAGTAATATAGGGCAGACCTAACCTTTAAAGAAGCTATTCTTAAAGAGAACTTTAGAAGGGTTAAAGTTAGAAACCTTAAATAACGGAAAAGACTTCTAGGGCTAACTTAATACCTATCTAGCACCTTTATATAAATACTTTAAGAAGTTAAGAAAAAACTCTAGAGGTAGATTTTATTAGAAAAATAAGTAGGGTAATAACCGCACTAATAATCTAAAAAAAGAAAAGCCCTAGTTATAGACCTCTCCTAGCTATAACTAGGGCAAGATACGGAAGAAAAGACTCTTTATATCGCTGTTAAGCTAGAAACAATACTCCCTATAGGTAAGATACGTTAGTTCTAAGCACTATATAATAACGGCGCTAAAATCAATCTTATATAATATAATTTAGTAAAAGAGTATAAACTTATCCCATTATAAAGGGAGCGGAAACCTATTATAGGCTTTCTAGATAAACATTGGATTAAACTATATAGTGCCTATAAGCTTATAATATTAGTGGCTAACATATATAACTACACTAAGGTAGTTAGCCCGTAACCCTTCTAGGCGGCTAACTTTATAGGTTATAATCTTATCCTTAAATACCCTTAGCTTATAAAAGTAGATCTTAAGATACGCTTTAAAACTGGAGCCTTTAAATAGTGGAACGATAAAGATTTAGAAGGGCGTATATTACTAATAAGCCTAAAGAACATCTTAGAGAATATAGCCCCAGATAAAATAGTGTATACTCTATACCTAAAGGAGTATTAGATCTAACCCCTATTTAATAGTAAAATAGGTATAGAGCCTAGTATAGGTAATAACCCCTTTATAATAGAGATCTTATAGGGAACTACCGGATAGGTTATAGAGACATTATAGGGAGGCGGCGATCTTAAGGATCTTATAAGATACTTTAACCGTTATAGGTTACTCTGGCTTAAGCAATACATAGAGAATATACTATAGTACCTTAAACGCTATATTAAAGAATTCCTTACCCTCTATTAGCTACTATATAAAACGGTGTAATATACGGTAGTAACTATATATAAGTAACCACTATAGCGCATAACGCTGCCCGTAAGTATCTTAAGGGAGCTTTAGAACCTACCTAATAATAATATAAAGGATAAATATAACCCTAATTTATTAAATATTCTAATAGGCCTAAGGGACTTACTAAGGGTATTTTTAGGTAAAAGAGCTAAAGTCCTACCGCAGAACTTAGAGTATAATTATATAATTAATCTAGAAGAAGGTAAATAACCATTAAACCTTCCTATTTATAACCTCTTTTATAAAGAGCTTAAGATCCTATAGAAGTACGTTAATAGTTTACTAAAAAAGGGGTAGATCTGGCCTAGCAAGTTACCAGTAGGCGCGCTAATTTTCTTTATCCTAAAACCAGATAGAACTATAAGGATATATATAGACTATCGCGGTCTTAATAAGATTATAATTAAAAACCGTTACCTACTACCACTAGTTAGTAAAATACTGGATTAACTATTTAAGGTAAAGATCTTTATAAAGCTAGATCTATAAGACGCCTATTATAGGCTCCGTATTAAAAAGGGGATAAGTAAAAGACCACTTTCAAGACCTAATACGGCCACTTTAAGTATCTAGTAATGCCTTTTGGGCTAGCTAATACGCCTATAACATTCTAATTATATATTTATAGAGCCTTAGGGGGACTAGTTAACCGTATATATATTATCTATTTAGATAGCATCCTAATCTACTTAGAAGATAAGGATTAGTATAAGCAATACGTCTACGAAGTGCTAGAACGCTTAGATAATTGGGGTCTCTACGCTAAGGCATTAAAGTATATCTTTAATACTAAGCAGGTTAAGTTCCTAGGTTATATTATAACGCCTATAGGTATAGTTATAGACCTAGTATAGGTGTAAATAATTTAGGAGTAGCCGGAGCTAGAGAGCTATTAGGATATTTAAGTATTTCTAGGCTTTACCAATTTCTATAGGCGCTTTATTTATAACTACTTAGACGTTACCTAATACCTATTTAACTATATTATAGAAGCTTCCTAAGGCCTAACTTAAGGAGTAAAAAGCTTAAAGGTAGTAAAGAAGAAAACTAAGAAGGGACTAACTAAATAGTATAAACTATAGTTATGGCCTAAAAAGGTTTAGGAGGCCTTTTAGAAACTTCGCGTAAAGTTTACGGAAGCTCTATTACTACGGCATTTTAACCTAAATTAGCCACTAATAATAGTTACTAATGTATTAAATTTTGCTCTTATTAGTATTCTATTATAACCTAATAGGTATCTAAACGCTACCCAGCTCCACTAGAGACTAGTAGCATTTTATAATAGAAAATTCCAGAGACCTAAAGTTAGGTATTATACCCACGATAAGGAACTAATAGCTATAGTTAACTGCTTTAAATAGTAGCGATACTACCTTAAGCATATAAGCTATACCACTTATATACTCTTAGATTATTATAATCTATACTACTTTATAACTATAAAGGAGCTTATACCTTAACAAGCTAAATAGGCAGAGGAGCTTACGCGATTTAATTTTAAGATTAAATATAAGCTAGGGGAAAGTAACTCTGCTAATAGACCGTTACGACGGCTAGACTATACTAAAGGCTTTAAAATAGGAGAAGGAAAACGGATAATAAATATCTTACTACTTATATTATAGAATAAGCTCTAGGTATAGAATACTTAAGTACCTATAGCTTTATACACTAAGTCTTAGGCGGTATAAGCCCTATTAATTTCTACTAATATTTTAGCTAGTACCCGGTCCGTTGCTAATAAGGGTCTAAATATACCTAGATAGAACGTCCCTAATATATTCTTAGAACCTAGTAATATACTATCCCTAATTACTAAGCTATCCCCTTAAGCTAATAGTAAAGCTATAGAGCAATTAGAACTCAAAGCCCTATAATAACTAAAGGACTTTAACCATATAGCGGCCTTCCTAATATACACGTATTAAAGAGTTATAAGATTTATAGTACTATCTAGTCTTATACTTAGAGTAGTATAGGACAAAATAGCTTTTACCTAAAAACTATCTAAAAGGTTAATAGATTTTATCCGTAAGGTGTAATAGAGGGACGCTTTCTATACTATCTTTAATACGGAAGTAGACTAGAAACGTAACGGAAAAGAAGCTACTAGGCGCTACTATTAAGAACTAAACCCGGTGGGCCTACTATATAGAGGTAATAAGGTTTAGGTGCTATAAGAAGCAAATCTATAATAGAAGATTCTTATAAAGAATTACGATAATCCCTTAGGCGGCCACTATAGTTAAGCAAAGATAGTATAATTACTTTAGCGTAAATACTATTGGCTAAGGCTTAAGTAGGAAGCAAAGGAGTATATTAGCTATTATAAGAAATGTTAAGTATATAAGATCCGTAGGCACAAGCTATAGGGTTTACTTAAATTAGTTCCCCTTACTAGTAAGCTATAGCAATATTACGCTATAGACTTTATTACGGATCTCCTGCTATCTAAAGATAGCTAAGGACGAATATACGATTTGGTCCTTATACTTATTAATAGGTTTTTAAAGTACGTCTAATACCTTTTTGTTAATAAGATAATTAATATATAAGTGCTTGCTAGCTTAATTAAGGAAAAATACTTTCTTAAAGTAAATTAGCCGTACTCTATTATTACTAATAGGGGTAGCGTCTTTATAAGCCAGTACTGGTTAGATCTATACTTTTATTTAAAGATAGACCACCGTTATAGTATAGCTTTTTATCTATAAACGGATAGGTAAACGGAACGCCAGAACTAGGAACTGGAGTTTTATCTATAAATATATTTAAACTACTAGCAAGACAACTGGTATAAGCTACTTCCATATATAAAGTATACTTACAATTTAAAGCAATACGTATTATATAAGTATACACTAATTTAGATTGCCTATAGTGTCTAACTATCTAGGTTTAATAGTATACCCAACAATTACTAGCTAAGGCCGTATAATTAGTTATAGGATTCTACTAGGAAGTCTAAGGATATCTACTAAAGAGTATAAGAATACCTCTAGAAATGGGAGGAGTAATAGAAGTATATAAAGCAGAGACT
>Ga0307515_10015607_pt1 | contig 13978 bp, 8 predicted proteins | sample 17_EM_MG_FD_194513 | JGI IMG/M metagenome (GOLD analysis project Ga0307515, IMG submission 194513) | Populus trichocarpa ectomycorrhiza microbial communities from riparian zone in the Pacific Northwest, United States - 17_EM | ecosystem: Host-associated > Plants > Roots > Unclassified | place... | reverse complement strand
CTTACAAATTAAAAAGTTGAATGAGAATGAAATTGAAAAAAAATATAATTTCATAAATTATCTCAAATAAAATAAATAATAATCAAAATAATAGAGATCAAATCTAAAATATTAAAAAAAATGAAAGATGAAGAAATTAAAATAATAATAATTAACATTTCATAAATTATTTCAAATAAAATAAGTAACAATCAAAAGAATGATAATCAAATTTGATAGATAAACAATTTCAATAAAAAAATGATAAGGAAAAAGCAAATAACAATTATAAAAATAAGGACCAAAGTTAATATAAAAAATAAATTTTAAGAGATGAAATTGAAAAATAAATATTCAAAACAAATTATATATAGCAATCAAAAGTTTGAGGATCAAATTTGATATAATCAGCAAATAATGACATTTCTAAATTTTTCACAATTTCCGGAAAGTGTTTTCCGTCCAAATTTTTCAGGAAAACACTTTCCTGAAAATCAAGCCAAATTTTCCTTTGACTGGAAATTGTTTTCCGTTGACCAACTTTTCTAATGGCAAACAAACGTAGGAAAGTTTGGAAAGTGATTTCCCGAAAATCACTTTTCGGAAAACAAACACAGTCAAAAGGGAAAACACTTTCCTGGAAACCAAACCAAATTTTTCTTTGATCGGAAAGTGTTTTTCGTTGACCGGAAAGTGTTTTCCGTTGACCAACTTTCCTAATGACAAACAAACACAGAAAAGTTTGGAAAGTGGTTTCCCGAAAATTACTTTCCGGGAAACAAACATGGCCTTAATGTTGTTGGACAAAACCAACATAAAAAACAATTTAATTAAAAAAAATAAAATGAACTTGAGTCAACCAAGCAAACTCGTGGAGAAAGTAATGCATATCATCAGATTCAATAAATTTGTAATCCAAGAGATTATTTTTCATTTAATTATACAACAATAAGACGTATGATAATTTTTTTATATGAAACATATTTTTTAAAAGTAAAACAAAAATCATGATAAGTTTAACTTAAATAAAAAAAACTATTGAAAATGCATTTTTTTGGGTTTGAGTTAAAAAAAAAAAGAAAAAAATATTGATAACTAATAGTGAAATTATATTTTTCAAAAATTGAGGAACAAAAAAAGCATTAAAAAAAAACAAATAAGAGTTTGGACATCATGAATTAACCTGTTAAACTCGTGACTCGACTAATGAACTCAATTGGGTTCAATAATTTATTTTATCAAATTTTTTAAATCAAATATAAAATAGCAAAAAAAAAAGCCACGTGGGCCTAGGCATTAAAGAAAATAGCCCAGACGTGCAGACCTTTCATCCCAACACGTGCACTTAAACCTTCAAAACACCTAAAAAAAACCTTAAGCACGTTGATAAATTCATTTATAGCTCCCCAAAAACCAAAAAACATACCGGAAAACCAAAATCAACTCGAATTCAAAATCATTCTCGTGGTCAAATCTACTTCTCTGGGGAAAAGAGAAGGAAAAAACACTTAGGTGAAACTCCCCTCATTAAATGTAATCTATTAACACCAAAATCGATCATTTTGATGATCGACATCGTCGTTAACAACATTTTTCTTTCTCTACACTAGAATCCGACAGTTTTCATTTTCTTTTCTAACAAAAAAAACTAGAAAGTAAAGGAAATAAATTTTGATATCAAAATTAAATTTTTAAAAATTAAAAGAACTAGTTACCTAATAGCTAAAAAAAATGAGGGATAAAATAAATTTTGAACACAAAATTTTTAAACCGCCACCTATTTTACTCAATTTTTTTTACTTTAATTATATTTTTTTCATTTCAACCCTTCCTTCTAAAAAGACATGTAATTGAATACTAGTTTGGACATAAAATACCCCAATCATACAAGAAAAGAGGATCAATTTAGAAATTTAAACCATAAAAAATGCTGCAATATTTAACCTACATGCTTTAGTTTTTGTTAATTAATTGACGGGGTAGAGATACCAAAATTGTGTGTACCTGATATCAAATTTGTTAATTAATATTAAGGACGCATCATCAGACGGAGTGACACTGTCCATAGAAGGACTTTCCAAAGGTGTTAAAATAATCGCATGAAAGAGGAGAGTGAGTGAGGGAGGGAGGGAGGGAGGGAGCCCCCACAACTGGCTGTCCCCGCTGCTGGACAAAACTGCCACCTCCAATAATGCCATGGGGACCTTTCAAACCAGACAACTGATCTCCATTCCCTTCTTCTCTCTATCTACCTGCTAAACCCTCACCAACTCTCAACTCTTTTCACTCAGTACTCTAATTTACATCTTTCTAGCTAACTTGGGTGGGTCTCTCTCTCTCTCTCTCTCTAACCCTTCGTTTGATTTTTAAGTTTTACCCATCTTGAACAATCCTTCTTGGGCTCCATTTCTAATTACTAATACTACTACTAGCTAGGTTAGTTACTCTCTCTCCCTCTCTCTCTTCCTGTAGAGTTAGTTCTTCAAAGCATTTAATGTTATTATTCTAGATAAGAGGATCACCAGCTGCAGAACACAAAGGAATATATTAATTTTTGTGGTGGTGTACATGGGGTCTCTTCTGCTTCTTGGGGGGTTACATTTATTACTATTGTTTTGCTAGCACCACAATGGAATGTTGGTTGAGGAAGTGAGAAAGAGAGAGAAATTAATTTAACGCTCTCGCTCTTGCAACTAGCTACTACTGCTCATCGATGGAGAGGCTCCAAGGACCCATCAACTCTTGTGTATGTTACTGCTATTCATTTTAGTACTTCCCTCTCTTTCCTTGAGTACCTTAACTATAATCAAAGAAATGGACTTGCATTTACTTGTCCGAAGGCTTGCATTCAATGCATTGCATTATTTTTCTAGAAATGCTAACGTTTCCTGTACCGTTTCTTCTACTTTAACATTCTATTTTCGTTCTTCTTTTGTTTCACTTTCTCTATTGAAACTGAAACACCTATCAAATCCATGACAGTTAATTTTTCTCTATAATTCCTCAGAAGGTTAGGTGTAAAACCCCAACCAAGAACCTCCCTCGTTACCTTTCTTTTGTTTAAGATTCTTTTTTAATGAGTCTTAGTTTTCCTTTTGCAGTTCTTAGAGGAGCATAGCTTGGATTTGGGGTGCTTAGACCAAGTATTTATCAACACAGAAAGCTTAAGATTTGGAGAAGAAGAACCACACATTTCAAGTCCAAGTTTTGAAGACAAAATGCCTTTTCTTCAAATGCTTCAAACAGTAGAAACCCCGCCATTTTTTCCCTACAAAGAACCCAGCTTTCAGACACTACTAAAACTCCAACACCTCCAAAAACCATGGAATATGAACACCTTTTACATGCCTGAAACAGATACCCAAGTTCAACCACTAGAGCTTGAAAGTTGTGTCACCCATGACATAGTTGATTTACACTCGCCAGTCAAATCTGAAACCAAAGAGCACCCAAACCCACATTCAAATTCCTGCCTCGAAGGTGTAAGTCCTGAGCCAGCAGAACCCAATTCAGACTCTTCAATTCCATGGAGGGCTCAACCCCAAACCGTGCCTAATATGACAACCCATTTCTCCGAATCCTCTACATTAATAATCACAAGAGAAAGAAGAAAGAGAAAACGTACAAGGGCAACCAAGAACAAAGAAGAAGTAGAGAGCCAACGCATGAACCACATTGCTGTTGAACGCAACCGCCGTCGCCTAATGAACGACCATCTTAACTCTCTCCGCTCTCTCATGACACCATCTTATATTCAAAAGGTAGTCATATAATTACTATCTAAATTCTCAGCTGCGTTATTTTCTTCTATTTCTTTCAAGAATTCAATTTTAGACTTTCGAATTCAAAACCCCTTAATTATTTGTTTTTCAACTATTTTCCTCGAGAACTCAGTTTTATATATTGTGGGCTAAAACTTTGTGTCTTTCTTTCTTGTATTTTTTTTTTGTTGGATAAAAAAGGGTGATCAAGCATCGATCATAGGAGGTGCAATAGACTTTGTGAAGGAACTAGAGCAGCTTGTTCAATCTCTTGAGGCACAAAAAAAAATTAGAGAAATAGAAACAGCCTCCACCGCGGGCATTTCTCCCAACCACTACTCTACTTCGCAGCCACAATGTGACCTTCTGTTGGAGGAGGGAGGCACTTGTGAAGAGGAAAGAACAGTGAAGAAGAAATCGGAGGCAACAGAGATAGAGGTGGCTGCAGTACAAAACCATGTAAATTTGAAGATAAAGTGTCAAAGAATTCCTGGGCAGTTGTTGAGAGCTATTGTTGCATTGGAGGACCTGGGGCTTACGGTTTTGCACCTTAACATCACTTCTTCTCAAGCAACAGTTCTTTACTCTTTCAATCTTAAGGTACCACTCCTCGTGTTCCCTAAGCTATTTTCATTGTTTCTTTGTTTTGGTCAACTATTCTGACTAGCCAGCTAAGCTAGGTTCTTGCCCTAATCCATAAGACCAAAACCCCATTATCATGCCAGCTCTTTATTTTTATGGGTTTTATTGTGGTGCTGTCGTGGCAGTTAGAGGATAATTGTAAGCTGGGATCAACGGATGAGGTAGCAGCAGCAGCTCATCAAATATTCAGCAGTATCAACGGTTAGCTGATGGGTCTATATATGATAGGACTTAGGAGTTCTGCTAGGCAAGAGAGCCATCAAATTTACAGCTGAATTTATAGGATTACTAATATTACTGTACTCTGCCCTTTCTATGGAAAACAAGAAAATGTAATTTTGGCTTTATGGGGATGGTAGACGAGGAGCAGACTATGCAGAAGGGCAACACCATTGTCTCAATTCTGAGCTCTTACTTTTTAGTGAGAGGGTTGCTAGCAGTGCACAGGGGCAGATGATGCTTTGCTTACTGCTTAACTTGCTAAAAGAGATTGCCTTGCTTATTTATTAACCTTACTGAGTATGACGATGTTTTTAAAAAACATTTTTTTGATTGAAAATAAATCTTAATAATTTTTTAATATTTTTTATTTTCTATACTAGAACATCAAGTCATTAAAAAAGAAAACTCAACGAAATGCCAAATTGGACTGAGACTTTAAAATATGGGTGTGTTTTTGGAGATTGGGTTTTGGGTTCTTTTTTATTTTTATTTTTATTCTTGGTGTGGGGATTGAGTTAAAAAAAAAAAAAAAAAACCTGCTTGGTTGCAGGGTACAGTCGGTGGTCCAAGCTGGGAGTTGGGGCAAATACCATAGAATAATAATAATCTAATATCTCTCTCATTATGACAATTGCAAATGATGTTTCTCTTTTCATATTGACTTTGGGATGTCCGTATGCATGGACTTGGATGCTTCATCATTATACAACATCCTATGCACCTGCTCCTTTTCGTCCTCTCGTTTTCGGCTTGGCTGGCTTTAGGTTTTGTGTCCATATTGGATTTTAATTCGTGGATATTCAAGTTTAACTCGCTAATAACCTATAGTTCTATGTTGGAAAATTGCATTAACATGATATACAGATTATATTGACTAAATTTAAACATTGATTCTCCAATTCATGATCTGGAATATTGCTTAAGAGCCAAAAAAAACAAAAAACAAAATAGAAACAATAAAGTTGGGACCTGAAGGTTAACAGATTATATTGACTAAATTTAAACATTGATTCCCGTTTATATAGCTAGCCTTGTATTCCATATTTGGAAATGAAACTTGGAACGGCAAGAAAAATGTTGGGACCTGAAGGTTAACACAGTATTTGCAATGAAAACACGTGAATCGATCAACCCAGTACACTCTAAAATTGATGTTGCAAGAAAGGAGGTTGAACTGGTTAGAACATGATGTGTCTTTGCTTCATGAATTTTTGAGTTGAATTTGAAGGCGTTTTCATAGCTTTTGCTTATAAACAAAAAAATAACAATAAAGCGCCAACAGACAAGCGAAGAAGCAGAAGACAAATTTGCATAAACCCGGGTTTTGAAGAATTGTCAAATAAAAGATAACATCAAGACCAGGGAACCACAGAGCAAAACAAACAACAAAGGATGCAGCTGAGCTCCACGCAACCATATTCTGAACAAAACTCAAGCAGTACTTCTGAGCAACTAACAATAACAGCATCAATGGCATAAATCAAGACAATAAAGAGAAAGACTGGGATCCATACTGGCAGGGTTTCATGGAGTAAAATACTAGCAGACCAACCAAGAACAACCCCCCAAGCTATACAGAGAAAGCATAACCCCTAGATCCAGCCACTGCAAAACACTTTCAGGGATATCAACACCAACTGCATCATTAAGATAAGAATCCGCCAGAGATATGAGATAAAGACACAAAACCCATGTAATCATAATTTATAGAGACACCTTGTTTGGCATGACCATATGTTGCGATTAGCTTCATACAAGATATGAGATAAAGACACAAAACCCATATTGTAAGAAGAAAAATGAGTAATTAACTAGGATGAAGAGTTCATGATAATGCCCATGGCCTAATAGATGGTTTATGCATCAGGTTAATCACATTAGAAGAGTCAGATTCTACAATAATTTTCACTTCAGACAGATCCTTCTCTGGAAAGGGATAATTCTAGAGCTTTAACCATAACTAATAGGTTTTTGATCCCTGCAGGGATAGTGAAAAGTCCCAGCACCATTACTTTATGATAACGTATAGAACCCCACCTATACCAACAATACCAGGCTTGCCAAAATAAGATTCATCCATATTCCATTGTAACATAAAGGGCTAAGGGCAGACCATACCAACAGTATTTTGTTTAGATGAAACATGGACCTCTCTTACTTTTTTCTTTTTTTTAATAGTAACGGCAGCTACGCGAGAGGTTATCTTATTCCTGTTAGCTTAAGCTTAACCTCGTGGATTCATTCGTCTTCAAATAAATTAGAAAAAAATTTGTAAGTAGCAAACTTCATACTTGAACCACACCATTTTACGACAGTGGAGTCTATACTGCGAAGCAGATATTAGTGACGTGGTTGAAGGATTGATCGCAAAGGGCAAAGAGTTTTGAAGGATGGAAAAGGGGTAAAGTCAAAGTGTGAGGAAAGGAGAAACCCCATGTTCCAAGTTTCTGCAGATTGTCATAGGGGTCAGATAGAGAGATGCACACTGTACAGCAGCTATAATAGCACATATCCCCATGTCCGAAAGCATCCCCGACGTCTGGTCAGAGACATATCTCCATTTTCCAGCCCAGTCCTAGTCAGTTTGGTCTTTCGAGTCTCTTCTTTTAACAGCTTTTTTGCTCCTTTTTTTTTCCCGTCCTCTTTCTCCAAGGTCAGTTTCAGTCTCGAATCATATATTTTAACGAACTTTTTTTTTCTTAAAAAAAGAAGGAAAACCACTGCATCTTACCAGCTTATAATATCCATAATATTACCGTTTGTTACCAACTTTACTTGAAGTGGTTTAATAAGATAAAGGAAAAAAATATTTTGAATAATTGTATCTGATTGGACTGTTTAATGCTGAATTTGTGTGTATAATTACACAAACTGAATTAGGTTCATACAAAATCTATATGGATGTGTCAATACATAGTTAAGACATCAAAATTGCATAACTACACTAACTGTGTTTTTTATGCAGTGGAAGCTAAAAACAATAATAAACAAATAATACAAAAAAACATGTAGATTCAATTTACAGTTTGTTTTCTTTAAAAAAAAAATAGTAATAACATTTATCTTTTTATGAGATTTGCAAAGCCTTAAATAGATGAAAAACTCCATCTCAACTAGAAAAATAAAATTTTAAAAATGACAAGGAAACAATCATAGAATTTGAAATAAGACATGAAATCTGAAAATAATAAGAAAAATCATAAAACTGTCAAAATCCGGATCTTAGGGCAAGACTTTTGATATCTAAAGATTCAACGGTTCAAGTAGATACTTTTAGGAAAATGATCTCTAGAAATTCCTATAAAAATTTAAGCACGATTCAACGATTAGATTAAAAATTATGATTCTTTTGAGCTATTATTCTAATCTAACGCGACTAGACCTCCTCTTGTGACTAGACATATCATATTAATCCATAACTCATCTAACTATGACAGAATTACACTTGATTGTTCAGAATCATATATTATCACAAGCCCGACTACCTAAATATGTTTTTTATTCATTATATTAATGTTTATATAAAGTATTTTTTCCAAATCCTCGTTCATTTTTGAAACAGCTGAGGTTATCTCTGTAATTCGGAGAGTGTATAGGCCATTTGTATGGTTGAGGTTTTTTAATGATGGATTACTAGACATGATTATTAAATGGTATATTGCTCATCCCGATTTATATTTTATTAAAGTTAAGCCAGTCACTAACCTTGGGCAACTTCCACCTTGATAACAATGGATCCAAAAGGAACATTGGTCTCAGATATTGGAATAGGAGACTGTTTTATTTGGAAAGCCGAGCCAGCATATTCAAAAATTAATCTCGTTTTCATGTTATCATTGGCATTATATCATATTAATCTCGAATTTCCATATTATCATTATCTTATTGTTGCTTCTTCGAGTACATTAGCATATATTATTGAAAAGGTTTCTGCAGGTTGCCGTGAGAGAAGTTGAAAGTCTCAAAATGGTAGATTACCAAAGATATCGCCGTCAGGTTTGAAAACAACAATGACGAAAAATTCAAGGGGAAAGGACAAAAATAAAATAAATAAACAAAAAGAAAGGGAGTCATTACAAGTCATATTTTTTCCTTGAAAATCAGCTTTTTCCATTGTTTTTTCTTCTGTTTCTTCCACAGCATCTTGCCCGACTTTCCTATGCCTAGTAACTTGGTAATAATGTCTTGTGTTTCTTGTGGCTGATGCATGCAATATTCGATTTATGTTCCTCTTCCATTTGCTAGTATGAATACCTTATGTACTAGTGAAAATAATGTAATTATGTCCTCAAAATTTTGCATCATTAATCTAAGTATAATCACTTTAATCAATAAAGAATCAATGGCGACCCAAATTTATTGTAAATATTATTTGAACATTCGAACATGATTTAAATTAATATTTTTATCTTTTATTAATTAATATAATTTAATATGAATATAAATTGGGTTGATTTATCATAGATGTGTTTTTTTTTTTCCTAAAAAGCTATTCAATTGTAGAAACAACAATTGTTGAAACTTTATTGTGGAATTATTTTTTCTATGTGGCGTGTTTGTTAGTTTTTTATTTATGTTTTTCATTAATAAAGATTTGATTTGACATGCAAATGAGACACTGCGATATTAGCCATTAAACAAACTAAAAAGGTATTATTTCTTTTAACATAAGGGTCGTCATATTTTTTTTTAATAAAATATGTGTTCGGATCAGCTTATATGTATCTCAATTAATTCTATTGGCTCTGAAGTTAACGATCATGTAAGTCTTCAGTGACACTAAAATTTATAAAACTCAAATTAATATTCTTTTAAAAAATAAATTTAAAATATGATGAATTAAAGTACATTCTTTAATAATAATATTAATGAAAGAGTTTTGTTCCTTTCCTTGCTAGTTATGGGCTATGGCATCATGGGTGTTTTGTTCCTTTCCTTGCTAATTATGGGCTAAGGTTAATAATCCATTCAACCTAGGAAAGGAACAAGAAAAAAGCAAGAAAACCTAACCCTTCAAATCAATCTTCAAATTCCAAAGAAATGGATGGAAATTCACGTACAAATTGTACAAAAGTGCATCTTATTGCTACCAATACCTGTCTCTTACACTACAAATTCCAAAGACAGCCTGTCTCCCATCTGCCCAGTGTATTTTGGCCTCTCTATTAGCACCATTTCCATATGTTAAACTACACAGCTCATCCTAATTATTACCCAAACAAATAGTCTTCTTTCTCGGTTGAGTATGAACATGGGTAACCTTGTAAAGGCTGACGTCTATTATTTTTCTGGTGATTCTCCAGTACATCACCAGAGATTCCCCATCTTAGCTAGACCATCCCCTATCCTAGCTAACATAGTGAGGCCCCCCATGTATAGACTCCATGTAATTTTGTTAATCCTGGATTTAATTTTGTTTCTTGTAAATCAATAATTTTATGCGTGAATTGGGTTTTGATATTAGAAAATTTATGTTTTAAATTACGTAAATTATAACTTTTTTGGGCAGAATATTAATGGTAAAAGAAATTATCTCAAGATGAGTCTATATAATATCTATGACTTGAGTGTCCTAATTGACATGTATAATTCTTAAGTCACAAATAAAAAATATAATTATTGAGTGTATTTATGACTCTCATGTCACATGTATTATCTTCAACTCAATTAAATATGTTAAATTCCTAAATAATTTTTCATATGTGCTACTTCACTAGATTTTTTTTAAAAAAAATTATGGTAAATTCCCAAAATACTCCTCCATGTAATAACAAATATATAAAAGAAAGGTATCGCAACCTAAATTGATACTTGAAAGTACTCTTCTTGGGCTCTATTTCGCATTGCAATTTAATTGTATTTTTAGAAGAAAAAAATATAGCTATTAATTATATTTTTAGATCATTACAATGTAATGATTTCAAAATTTAATTTTTAAAAAATATTGTTTTAAAATAAAAAAAATATTTTAAAAAATAATATACATCACACTCACTCCCTTGAGCGCCCTTTATCCACCGTGCGGAGAATTAAAATCATTTTTCTGATTATTTTGACCAACGACTCAAAAAGAAATCATATACATCATCACCTGCAGCTGAAGTGCATGATTTTCTGTTTTTTGGTTGGTTACTCCAAGCGCAGGCAGTCTTCTCTTGGATTCTTTCCTTGTCTCTAAAATCCAAGTCAATTAAAAAAAGTCAAAGCGTCAAAGGTTTGATTTTTGGTGTTTGTATGGTCAACCACGCTTTCACCATGCCTAGCGCGCGTGTGACATGTCTGGCGCACTTTTTGTTGATGCTGGTGCATGCTTTTGCACGGGTTGCGGTGCTTTTCATTATTTTTTTAGATAATTTTTATATACTTATATCAAAAATTAATTTTAAAAAATAAAAAATATATTATTTTAATATATTTACAAATAAAAAACACTTCAAAAAAAAAAAAACTCTTACACAATTACAAACACCATCTTTATATATAAAATCTTGGAAAGGCTTTTGGCTTATGTTAGCTTTCGGCGTGTGATAGTCCAAAGCTATGGCTTTCCCATTTAAATAACAATAATAATAATAATAATAATAATAATAATAATAATAATAATGGTTATCTCAAAAGACCAATTTAGAAAGTTGCTTTTGCACTCCAATCAGTCAACAATTATAATGGTTACCTCAAAAGTTACGAAATAATACAACTATAAGACCCATAAACAGTAATGGAAGGGATTTATTAACTACAAAACGCAAGTAAATTCGCGTTCTGAATGGGTAAAAATAGATGGTGTGATTCGTGAAACGTGGATATTAATAAAGATTAACAGAGGTTTGTTGAAAACTAAAACTTAGTATACTCAATTACAATTCCTAAATATGTAGCATATAACTATTATATTAATACCCGCTAGCTCTTGAAAAATAAATAAAAGAAAATATTGTTTTTCTTCAAACTCTAAAAAAAAATCGTTTCTTCAAATCTATTTTTGGGTTTGGGGAAACAAAACTTGTCCAGAGTAATTATTCATGGGTTTAAAAAATTGTTTCCCCCAACTATTTTTGGGTTCGAGGGAAACGAAATATATGAATTTGGGCGAAAACAACTTTTTTTAGAGGTAGTTAATAATGGGTTTGTGAGGAACCAATTTTTTTTAGATAATTATTTCTGGGTTTAATTATCTAAAAATCTATACTTGGCCAGTTAATAAAAGTTTAAAATCTATAGATAGGTAAGTTTTTTCTGAGATTGTTTTATTTAAGTATTCTTTCAATTTAGAATTTAGGGATAAGTCATGGCAGATAAAGTTTAGCTTTTCGTGGCTCTTAAAACTGAACGATAACCTTAAGAGATGTCTCCAGAAGAAAAAAACTAGTATACCGTAAATTTTTAATTTCACTTCGGTCATTTATTTGTTGGAAAATAATTTTTTTTTTTAAATAAATTCTGAAAAAATAAATTATTTTCCGATATTTGGTAATATAATAAAAAATAAGTTGAAAAATACTTTCCAGTGTTTGGTTATGTCATGGAAAATGAGCTGAAAAATAATTTATTAATGTTTTATTTTTTTTAATTTTATTAAAATAATGAGAAATAAATTTTACAAATTAAAAGGTTGAATGAAAATGAAATTGAAAAAAATAATAATTTGATAAATTATCTCAAATAAAATAAATAATAATCAAAATAATAAAGATCAAATCTAAAAAATAAAAAAATTGAAAGACGAAGAAATTAAAATAATAATAATTAATATTTCATAAATTATTTCAAATAAAATAAGTAATAATCAAAAGAATGAGGACCAAATTTGATATATAAAAAATTTCAATAAAAAAAATGATAAAGGAAAAGCAAATAACAATTATAAAAATAAGAAGCAAAATTAATATAAAAATTAAATTCTAAGGGATGAAATTGAAAAATAAATATTCAAAACAAAATATATATAACAATCAAAAGTTTGAGGATCAAATTTGATATAATCAACAAATAATATGATATTTCTAAATTTTTCACAACTTCCGGAAAGTGTTTTCCGCCCAAAATAAAAGAAAAACACTTTCCTGAAAACAAAGCCAAATTTTTTTTGACTGGAAAGTGTTTTCCGTTGACCGGAAAGTGTTTTTTATTTACCAACTTTTCTAATAACAAATAAACACAAAAAAAATTTAAAAATAATTTTTTAAAAACCAGTTTTCAAAAAACAAACTCAGCATATTCCTGCTAAACACGTAACGAAAAGATCGATCAATTAAGATTTAGTTTTACTCATTGTTAATAGTTTTTAAAAATGATTTTATATTAATTTAATTAGATTGCAAGTGTGGAACAAGCTAACAAGTCTCATTCAAAAACAACTTTATACAGTCTCTTGTCGTTGTAATTGAGCACTTGGATCGGTCGTCTTTAACAGTTCATAATTTTTTTAATTAATATGAATATTCAAATTAATTTATGCATATCTTAATTAATCTCAGTAAAATTAATAAACTATGAAATTAACAAGTACAAAACCAAGCAACCGTGAACAAAGACCTTTCTCTTATGACCAGCCATCTTCTTTTCAGTTAGAATTCAACTTGAAATGATGTCCCATGTCCTTCAATACCATACCCTTTTCTTTTGCCTAGCTATTGGATTTTACCTTTTTGCCGTTGTTCGCATTTTTTTTATTTATTAAAATCTCATTGCGAGCTTGGTCAGCACCGGTGTTTTTCCCCCTCGAAAAATGAAAAAGTTGTCGCCTATTGAGGGGGGATTGAATAGAGAGTTTTTTAAGAGTAAAACTAGATGGATTTGTAAGTGGATAATTTCCATATTTATGCCAAACGAGTTCTTGAAACTTGATTTTATTCAAAACATAATTTGTATTGCTTTTAAAAATAACCATCCTGATTGTTTGTCTTTACTGCCACACTATATTTTTAAAAAATTAAAAAAAAAATTAAATTAGTTTTTTAATGTTTTTTTTATCATTTTAATGTATATATTAAAAAAATTATTATTACAATACCAAACATTAATCTAGTATAACATGACAAATCAACCCGTAATGTATTAAAACCTGAATTAATTTTTTTAATATGATTTTAATTTTTTTATAAAATCAAAAGTCAAAACTATGATTGATTGATTGATGCTTACTAAGGTATTACTTGCCATGCTTTTCCAGCTATATCTTGTGCTCGTGCTCACAGGCCCATTAACTTGGTTTGTCGGCTAAAAGTTGGGTGTTAAATGTAAATCATTTTTTTTAATTTTTTATTAACATTAAGAGTATTCTGGTTGAATTCCTGCATATGAAGATCAAAATTTCTTACCAATGAGTTCTTATGGATTTTGATTTTGTTTTATAATAAATGGCTCTATTAAAT
>Ga0307515_10015606_pt1 | contig 13978 bp, 10 predicted proteins | sample 17_EM_MG_FD_194513 | JGI IMG/M metagenome (GOLD analysis project Ga0307515, IMG submission 194513) | Populus trichocarpa ectomycorrhiza microbial communities from riparian zone in the Pacific Northwest, United States - 17_EM | ecosystem: Host-associated > Plants > Roots > Unclassified | place... | reverse complement strand
TGGGCTGACTGGCGTCTTTTCCTGGGCTTTCTTCAGCGTCCTATTGAGAACACAACTCGTAACCGGGCTCATAGCCCAGCTTCCAACATGGCCTTCAAATGAAATCAGTAATTTTTCCGGTGCTGTGCACAAAGAAGAAGCGTGGAGCAGAGAAGCCTAGTACGGGGTGTGCTCTCTCGTAGTGCTCTCTCACAAAACTCTAGAAAGTAAAAATGGGAGAGGGAGCAAACCAGGCAGAGCAGCAAACCCAAATAGAAACAACACCGGAGACTGTTGATGCTTTACTTGAGGTAACATTACTCAATACCCAATTCTCCATTTTTTTTAAGGAAACCGTTTTTTTAGCCCATTGCTCTCATTTTTCTTTTTCTTTTTTCAGGCTGCTAGATATGATGATATTGAGGATATTGCAAGGTTAGAATCTTCTGGGGTTTCTCTTGATTCTAAAGATTCGCTGGGCAGAACAGGTTATCATAGTTTCGTGTATCTTTTGTTTCTTCTATTTTAACTTTCTATTTTGCTTTTGTTGCTTTTTTATTATTATTATTATTCTGTTAATGAGCATTTATATAACGATTCATGAGGCAGTTGTTGCAACACTTATTTCGAAGTTTATGTGTTCTGTATGTTTTTTTTTAAAAAGCACAAGGTTCTCTAATTTTCATTCATCCCATTTAGGCATGTATTCTTATTCCACTTGGGAAACTCTAATTCAATCAATCTCTATTCATTTATAAAACCAGTCGATTCTTGATGCTGTTTGGCTTTCAAACTAATGGGTTCCTAGTTGTAGGAATGTTGTAATATAACTTGCAATAGGAGATGAAGTTTCGTAGCTCTTTTGGGTATATAATTTTGTGTTAAGGTGATGTTATGTAACATTGTTTCTTGTCCTTTATTTTTTCCTTTATGATGGTTAAAATATGAAGTGAAATGTTTCTGAAACAGTTTTTTTATATTATTGTTAAGAGAATGGGAGAGATTATATCAAAGAAAATGCAAGAATAGCGTTTGTCGGGAACCACTGCATAAAATTTTCAGAGAAACAGAAATTTTGAAAGTGAAGCTATATACATGTTAGAAATACGGTTCCATAACCAAGCCACACCAGCTTCTGCCAACGAACCTGCAATGATGCTCGCAAATAGACTGAATAAACACAGCTTCCTTAAGGACAAGCGTGCTTCATTTTTTATTTTTTTTTTGTTCTAGGTGTTGTTAGTTCCTAATTCCCTATTGCTATAAGTTTCTAAAGATATGGCTTGTTTTTTTTATTTTTATGTCTGTGATTAGATGTGAAGAATTTTGGTTTTGATAATCAAAATGGCTACCTGAAGGGGCACATAGTCTTTTGATGAATTGGGTTTTTGAGAATTGTTGATTGTCCTCATATTATTGTAGTTTGAGTTTCCTTTTTTGGTGAGTTTTGCATGTTTTAATGGATGTCTGACTTTGCTTCACTGATTTGTGATTGCAGCACTCCATATGGCTGCAGCCAATGGACATCTTGACATTGTGGAGTATCTTATCAGTCAGGGAGTGGTAAGAGTTCATCGTTGATTTTCCTTTTCAAGTGTCTGGGGGCTGGGGGTTTTGGGTGGAGGCGGGTGCTGTGTAAAGGGCACACAATTGCAATTCTTGGGAGCATTTGTAGTTAAATTCTTTGACGTATGTTCCTAGTAACTTATTTTATTATGGCTTCAGCAGCTAAATTAGCCGCATTCTTTTCCTAGTCCTAAATTTACTTAGACATACTGTTCTATTGTAGCCTTGACTAGCAGATTTTCTACGGTATTATCTTTCCTTCTTGCATTAGTACTTTGCTTCCATTGACATAGACCATAAAGGATTGGAGCATGTTCGTTTTTTTTTCTGTCCCTGGATTGGATCCTGATTGTAAATGCTTTGGTAAGACCTATCAAATATTGGAAACTTTCATTGAACAGGATCTCAATGCTGCCAATAAGGAGAAGAATACAGCTCTTCACTGGGCTTGCCTCAATGGTCATATTGAGGTAATTATCATTGCCGCTTCCAAAAGCAGTTTTGTTATGCAACATCTTAGGTTTTTTTTAACAAATATAGGGTTCTGTAGGTGGTTAAGAAATTGATTCTGGCAGGATCGAGTTTAGGCTTTCTAAACAGGTATGTATTTTGAACCTGTAGCCTTGAGCTGGTTCTCTGTTTCTCTATCGTGGATGCTAACATTCTCAAATCTACAACTGGATGATTTTCAGCCATGAACGGACCCCAATGGATGAAGCTGTTACTCGGGAAAAAATGGATGTTATTGATGCAATTAACGCAGCTGTGGCACAACTGGAACTTGCTGGTGTTGCAGTTTCCTAGCCTAGGATTTCTCTCATAAATGTAATCCATTAATATTTTTACAGGTGCATCTTTTTTGTCATGGATTGTGTGCTTTAAATTTGAATATTTTGGTTCATATGCTGTGGCTGGTGCTGTCCTTTGACTCCTGCATAAATTTTGTGAGACTTAATTTTTCTGGTTCGATCCATATTTTGTGTGTGGATCATTTTAGGATGACAAAGATGTAAAAGGTGGCTGTCCTAGTTTCTGAAGATGTTGTGAAAGAATTTCCTAGTGAGAAGCATCTTAAATTATGCCTGGCACTAAATGGTGATGCTAGTGGAGGAATAAATGAAAATGATTCTCACTTCTTGATATCCTGAGATTCATCTAATCTAGGGAGACTTATTTTCATAATTTATTTTCATAAATTTATCATCACTTGAATTTTAGCGTTTTTTTTTAAAGATTATTGGATTTGAATTTATACAAATTGACCTTCAATTAATTATTAAATTTTTATTTTTTTTTAATTTTACCTTTATTTTTAACCAAATTAAGTTCTTGAAGTGTGGTTTTTTTTTTCATAAAAGGTTCTTGATTGTGAATTTTTTTAATTTAATCTTTAATTGGCTTTAAATTTTGATTTTTTTGTGATTTTACTCCATTTCATGCAATTAACTTTGTTAAAAATAAATTTGGTCCTCTAAAATTTTAATCTTCTTAACTAAGCTTAAATTGGCATTTCAAATTTAATTTTTCACTAATTAAATTCCTAATAAAATTAATATAACTAATTTAAAGTATAATTAAGTCATTACACTTAATTAAAATTTTTTATTTGACTTAAATTAATTTTTAAATATAATTAAACTTTTAATTTGGTTCATAATTAAATCAAATTTATCTATTAAAAATCTATTTATGTCTCTGGATTTAATTTTTATGCAAATATATTTAAAAATTATTTAATTTGACTTTTACTTTTTTTTATTTCCTTAATTTTGGGTACAATAGAGTATGATGCTTTCAATTTTGTTCGAACCTTTCTTATCTAGCTTTTGCCAAATGGTATATTATTATTGCTTTTTTTTTTACAAAGAGAAAAAATAAGTTTAGAAGAATAACCCAAAAATAGTCACCAAACATCCGCTTCCTGCATCCCTTGATCCTACTACCGATTCTCAAGCTCTTAAAGATCCCAAATGGTGTGCTGCCATGGATGATGAGCTTGCTGCTCTTGCTCGCAACCGTACATATGTTCTTGTCCCTCCTTCCAGTCATAATATTGTGGATGGGAAATCATTCAGAAGTTCTGGATGTGGATGATTTACTTGTAACTGGGAATCGTTCTCAGTCCATTCAGAAGTTCGTTGACTTCTTCTCATCACTTTTCCCTAAAGGATCTTGGTCCCTTGAGCTACTTCTTGGGTGTTGAGGCCATTTCCACTTCTGATGGCATGTTTTTATCTCAACATAAATATGTTCGTGACTTGTTGGCAAAGTTTCATTTAGAAGGCATAAAGGATTCTTCCACCCCAATCTTCAACTGGCCATCTAACTCTCAACGATGGTTCTCCTCCAGCTACTGCCACTCAATTTCGGAGTTTGATTGGTGGACTTCAATATCTCCAGCTCACTCGTCCCGATATTGCTTTCGCCGTCAACAAACTTGCACAATTCATGCATGCCTCATCTCAAACTCACTGGACTGCAGCTAAGAGGTTGCTCTGTTACCTCAAACATACAATACACTTGGTCTCAATTTACGACGTCAACAACCTTTTGATCTTCGAGCTTATTCCAATGTCGATGGGGCTGGCGACCATGATTCTTACAAGTCTATCACTGCTTTTGTTCTTTTTCTTGGTGGCAATCCAATCTCTTGGTGTTCATAGAAACAAAGGACGATATCTCGTTCTTCGACAGAGACAGAATATTGTGCTGTCGCTTCTACCGCTGTTGAAGTCACTTGGGTTTCTCATCTCCTTTCTGAGCTTGGTATCACTCTTCAACAATCTCCCACCATTCATTTTGATAATTTAAGTGCCATATATTTGTGTGTTAATCCCCTCTTCCACAATCGAATGAAGCATGTCGCGTTGGATTACCATTTTGTTAGGGAAAAAGTTGCTGATGGTTCTCTCAAAGTTTATCATGTTAATACTCACTCCCAGTTGGCTGATGTTCTTACAAAACCTCTCTCCAAAAGTCGGTTCCTTTATCTTCGATCCAAGATTGGCATTTCAGATGGAATTGCCATCTTGCGAGGGCGTATTGAAGCTCAATCATAGGAGAGCTATTCTTTAGCTGTTGTTATCTTTCTATTCAAATATTTGTTTTGATTGTAACTTACTTGACCATATTTTGTGGGATATTCTTTGTAAACTGTTTGGGATGTTTATGATCTATATAAATCCCATTCAATGTGTCAAATAATAAGATCATTTTTATTCAGAAATTACTTCTCTTAAGGTCTCACAGAGATGGAAGGTAACTGGTTTGAATGGCCAAATTACAAGTTTCATGTGCTTTTCTCATTAAATTTAGATTTGTAGATGTAATTAGCCAAATCATAAGCGTCTTAAAAGTTTTCTATTTGTCTGGGTTGAGAATCCGAATTTGAGCATTTCAATTTCTGGACGCCAGGTTTAAGTTTTCTGCTGATACGCTATAGCATTTACTGGTAAGAATCACCAAGTATACGTGATTATTTTTAGTGTGATTATGTAGGGATTCCTTTCACTATGGATGCTGCTTAAACAGAATTCAGAGTCTCAAATGGGATTCTCGCCATTGATTTGTGGTGGGACTTGATTGAACCTACAAATCCAATGGCGCGGATCATTCGATTTCCTTAATTTTTGGTGTATAAGCATAGAATTAAGTTAACTGGTAAGATCGTCAGCACTGGTTTAAAAACTTCTTATAAAAAGAAACCATGACTAAATGTAGCTAGCTACCCTGCTAAACATTGCTGACCCAAAGATCCTTTTCCAATTATCATAAACAAAGATCGTCTCCAAGCTTACTTGTGTTCATGTAGCTGAACACTCTTCACCTTTAGAGTTGCTGAAAGTGTTCCTCGTCATTTTTGTCCGAAATAAACAAATGGGTCATGCACATCCCGATTACCATTGTATGGCATGAAAGCAGTTCCTGTTTTAAGAAAAAAAACCAAAGCAATTTTGGCCTGCATCGCTGAGTTTTGATTTATCTCACTGCTAGCTAGTGATTACGAAATAGGGACATAATAAGAGATTCCATGGCACGTTTACATAAAATACAGTATAAATGTAAGTGGAATTGAGCACTAAAAATCATGTTAATTATAATGATACTGCTAAGTGGTTTCTAGAACATTTCATGTGCCATTGCATAAGAGCACCAAGAGGATCAATGATACCAACTTTAACAATATTCTATGCCAACCCTTAATATATTGATATGGAATAAGACTGCAGATTAATGTTCTTCTTTTGTGTTTACCAGTAGTTTTCTCCATCTTCCAATCATTATCGGCATGCTTCGTTAATTCTTTCTCAAAAAGTTTCGGCTGGCTAATATAGTTGGTTCAGATCGGAGTTTCTCACTGTTTCGAGTGTTTTCATTTGTTGCAAAACATCCATCACAAAATTGAGAGCAGATTCTATCCAGAACATCAGTCTCAGTGTCACTTCCAAACCTAAATAGTAAAACCCAAATACTGGAAACTGGTCACGTCCATGTACAAGAATCGAGCCTTAGAGAGCTTTTTTTACCCCATTGGAAAAAGCTTTCAGTCGGTATATTTCTTGGACCACCTTCAACATATTGAGAGTAAATTCATTTTTTTCCTAATGAAGTTCAAAGTAAGCCAGTCATCTATACTAAAACTAGAGGATTCTTGAAATTAATTTACTCCTCGAGACCTGGCCTGGAATCTTGAACCATAGTGGCTAAAAAGAGAGGACGCTACTTCACTCATTAACCATGTACAAGACAAACTCCTCAAGTCCTTTAATTGAAAGAAGTATACAGATATGGTTTCAAAACACACAACTTCCTTGTAGCTCTTGTCTCCAAAGAGAAAAACGAACTAATAGCTAGAGCTTTTAGCTTTATTTTATTCAATTAATCACGGAAAACAGAAAGTCTATATCACAACGTGTTTTTACTTCCCTAAATTTAAAGGATTTGCTTTTAATAATTCTAAAAGAAAAATGATGGCTTTTTAACTAAGTATCGGCTCTACTTGCAGGGCAGAGAAATGGCATGGAGAGAATCTAATGGATTGATGTTTGAAAGAGACAGCGTACCTGTAATCTCAGAACCTGGAATTTTATTGGTATTGGATTCCTAAGCACAGTTCACAAAGAATGTAATCAGAAAACTTCCTTCTTTTGATTGAGTGATCAGAGTACTTGAAATATGAATTTATCAAAGACTTCGTTGTTGCTGGTGGTGGTGTAAATGCTGTCATGTGGTGCGGCCAGAATGATGGAATTTTCAAAAAGCCATATCCTATTTGACATTGTGTACGTAATAAATAAAATCAAAGAACCATTTTCAGAAATCTTCGCCTTTGAAGTATGGAAGAATCACAGCATTTTTCTATCTGCAAATGTATCAAGAGTAAGTTCCATTACCGTTTCAGGAAACTGCCAGTTTGCATATGACCGACTTCAGATCACATCTGTAGTGCCTGGAACTCAAACCTGCCACTGCCACAATTCCACTTGACAACCCATCAAACTCTATTGGAAATACAAAAAATGTATCCAACCGCCCACTGTCGACAACGGTTGTTACGTTTTAAAAATACGATATGTTTAAATATATTGTATTTTTAAAACGCTTTAAAAATACATAAAAGGGTTAAGAAACTTTAGCCACTCAAGAAAAACAAATAATTCTGAATAATAATAATAATAAGTAAGAAATAAACCATAACTGTTTAAATAATTACTAAAAAAATAAGATAAAAATGAAATAAATCTAAGTAAATTAAAAAATAGTTTCTTTCGAATCTAAATTTGACGGTCTTTCAACTAGTAGACCCATCATAAAACATAATCAATTAAATATCCATATAAAACTTGAACCCAATTCAATATAATTATATAAGCTATACTTGTTTTCGTCAAAAAAACTTGTTTGACATTAATGAATTTTTTCTTAGTATTAGACTTATCTCTACAAATATTTGTTTTAGATATTCTATTTAATTAGTCCAATTACAACAAATTATTATGTAACAACTCAAATCCCCTATAATCTCCTGCAACAAAGCTAAAAATAAATAAATAAATAAAACCCTATTAGACAAAAAAAAAAAAAACGAAATAAAATTGAAAGTTCTTCTCTTTTTGAGTGTCTATATATATATAATTGAGGGAGATTCTTATATGTCAAGAGAAGATGTCTACAAATAAATAAATAAAAATACTTTACAGCTCGAAGTTAATTCCCTTCGTTTCTCTCCGGCCATTAATTCAACAAGAAAGAAAGCCGCACTCCACTTGGTATTCCATGTTTTCATGCTTTACATTTCCATGGTGGGGGATGCAATAAGCTTATAATTCATTATCTCTGTAAGAGGGATGAAAACGCGTAAGCCAAGATGCGCTCAAAAACATCAAAATTCAACTTCTACCAATAGAATTTCAAAGCAGTCGGTATTCAGCCCTTGAAATAAGGGGCCTTGAAATCCCGGTGTCATCGTCCACAGAAAATGGTGAACAAAGAGTAGTGACACCACTGCAACTCCGAGAAAAATCATCACTCCTCACATGCACATATCCTATTGGCTGCCCATCTGATATGCGTTGACATGTCCATTACGCACCAATGCATGCGAAAATAAACTTTCCACAACTTGAACTATTTATTTATAACCCTACTGTAATTAAAGACTCCGGTTAATCGTATGTGCCTTGCAGACCATTCCCTTCATCGTATATCGATGCACAAGCAATAATACTAGAGCTTCACATTCCTAACATATAAGCTCTCTACTGGGAACGAATTAACAGTGACTACTAAAAATCATAGCAATAATCTTGTGCTGAAATGTATATGTGTATTTATTATTTTTTGGAAAACCAAACCAACTATTCCTTTTGTGCTAAAAGTTGGCAACTGTAGAGGAAAATGATGCACACTCGAGACTAATTGCAACAAATTGGCATCTGGGAGTCAAGAAAATCAGAAATTTAAAGCGAAAGTGAGGTAGGGCTGCAGGCTATGTGAATGAAACCATCATAAGTGATTGAAGGGAAAAAAGAAGAAAGAAACCTTGATTAATTAGGAAAAAGAAATGAACGAGGATACAGACAATAAACGAACCACAGCACGACAAAGGCTAGCGCAAGTAAATCATGATGAAATTCCTGTCCACAGTCGATCAACAGTTTGAATAAAAGTCATGTAAATCTAGCAACAGTAACCACAATACATATTTCCTCAAATAAAAACAAAGAGACAGGATTTGTCAAATGATCAAATCAAATTAAAAGCAGGTCAAACATCTTTCACAATGTCAGTGATCAGTATATTCCAAAATGAAATGCATTCCCCTAACATCCCATGTGCTGTGAAAAGAAACAAATCCATGAGCTTTTGCATCAAATCTGTGTTTCATACATGATGCTTTTAAAATAATATTTTAAGATAGAAAAATTTGATGAGTTTTTTTTTTTATGAGTTTGTATCATGCAATTACAAAAGCTCTCTTAAACATGCCAGATAAGCATTCCAAATAAGTATTCACAGGTGCACCTCCAACAGTAATGCATTAGTCTAATGGCGTGCACCAATAAAGTTCAAAGAACTGCTAACAACAAAAGCAAAAACCTACAAAACCAACCCCACACATCCGGCTACCGCATCAAAACCATAAACCAGACCTCGCACTCTCACCCTGCAGTTAATTTTCTCTTGGGGTTGCTACCTATTAGACAACTATATATGCTAAAAAGAAAAAAAGCGGGAACGTTTAGCATCGACAGGATAGAAGCAAATAACTTTTATTCCTCACCCTTAATCTGGATGTAGATATATTACAAGACACGCACTATGCACGCCATATGTGCATTCCTACAAACCCTAACCCCTCAGCTCCAATATTTTACCTATGCAAAGCATTTTGACAACAGTTCAGTTACCGTGTCTCTGTCTTGTACCAAGGACACTCAACATCGATCACAGCCCTTCTCCCTAGTATTTAGCTTCTGCTGTTTCAGTTAGTTTTCTTATTTACAAGGAAAATTCAAAGGACATGATGATAAGTTCCTCCTGCAGGATCTAAACACGGGTAACAACCATGCAAAAGAGGATCTTCGTTGGTGCTAGTCAGACATAAAATACAGTGATTCCTCCGGTAAAATTAGTTATGCGAACACCTATTTCTTGTGAGAATGACTACTCTACTTTTTGCCAAACAATTGCCATTCTATTCAGTAAGACATGTCATTTCAAAAACGTAATACTCACAAGCATGAATCCAAGAAAATGATCAGTCAGCCCGTAAATGACACTTCCGAACAAAAATATCCAAAGAAAATGACAACATATTTAAATAAAGTGTATTTTAAAACAAGCTAAAAAGCCTATCGATGCAACAAGAGAATTTATCATACCCATAACATGGAGATTCACAATATGCTAGGAAAAAAATGCCCCCAGGTGGCCATGTTAATGTTTTTGATCATTCAAAATGAAACACAATGTGCATCCACAGATCTCAAAACCAACACTAATCTTTCAACCAAATAATGAGGACAAGAATATGTTTCAGTACCTCTCAAGTACATAGGCATAATGCTGCCATCTGCTGTAAATACGAAGTGTCCACTAAAGTATGACACGAAACAATCTTCATGGGACTGCTGTTGTTCCATACATATACATTATTTACAAAAAGTGGCATGCAGCTTATCAAAAACAATAATAATATTACATCTACGAATATGTAAAGAAGGAAAGATAATGATCCACACGACAAAATCTATCTATTTATAAACAATGCTAACAGATCTAATGGGGGACAACATGTCAGCGCGCGGAAAGGAAAAGGCCAAGCATGGATTAAAATACATACCGACTCTTTAATTAATCCATACTAGCCAACAACTGTACACAAGATTGTAGCCAAAAGGATAAGTCAGATACATCTGAAGCATCTCAAGGAATAAAGTATCATTACAAGCCGAACAGACATCCAGGACAGTAATTATCCCGGTGGGCAGAAATGACACCACCACCAGATTGACAACACAAGAAAGCTCACATAGTTATATAGAATATTGTTCAAATATTCTATACATTGCATGTTTCATTATAATTGGACAAATAAACAACATCACGAGGCAATAATTCAATTATCTACACCAAAGACGTTGTATTAGCAGGTTCAGTTCACTAAACCATGGTTTAAGCACACAAGGAGTGCATGAATGATTCCAGAAACATATGCAGGCCTCAATAGGTTAAACTCTAAAAGATGATATGAAGGATAGAAACAATTTTAATATGCTAATTGAGGGGGATGCGTTTCAAATACCAGGATAACAGAAGCAACAAGTACACCATATTATTCATGTGTGCATGCAATTCCATGGTTGTCTGCATTACAAAAATGTTACAGGTAGCGAAGTGGGAGGAAAAGGACATCCATGTTATGCTCTTTCTTGTTTGGCAATAAATGATAGTGACATGGCAACTACTTCTCATGCTAAAGTCTAAAGCAGCACAATAATGACGATTTCCACATTTACTTCTAGCTGATGGAACCAAACTAACCCAAAAGGAAGGAACCAGTGCAACAAATTGTTAGCCAGCAACCAGGAAAGTACAGGATTGCAAGTTAACAATGGAGGAAAGAAAAATAATCATACACTTAATTAGTCATATGGGGAAGTTTTAGGACAAGATAAGTTCCTTACTATGGGTAAAGCATGAGTGGGATTTTGAATCCAGGCGAGACAAATTGCTACATATAAAAAGTTAAGTTCATACCACGATGCCTCTTGATGATGCATTATACTTTACACTGTAGATCTCACCTTTATAATACAAAAATTTAACTAACCAAAAGAGCAAGGAGACGGAAAGATTAAAAAGAAGGCTACAACTTCAAGAAAACAAACAGATTTTTTTTTCATCGCAGTTTCAGAACTAATACATCTGGTGGAATAGGATTTTTGAAATTTTATTAACTATCTTTTCTAAAATTTGATACAGGAATTCTCTACTAGTGAGATAAGGCAGCTTCTTTGCTATGTGAGGCTCCTCAAAGTGCAATTACAAAAGGCAAGTAGAATTGAGGAGCGAGAATGCTAAAACCAAGAAGCTGAAAATTTCAAAAGATGGAACATATGTTAATAAGGTACAAATTAAGGGGCAACTTACCAAAACCCTATTGATAATAATCAGCGGACCTAAGAAAAATTAGAAATGAATGTTACTCCTTCATAAACCTTAATTTATTGGATTTCCAAAGGCCGAACCTCCTAGTAACCCTCCAGCAGAAGCACCATAAACATCTGAAGGATCGAGAATCGGGGAAGAAGAGGCCCCATGTCTCCCTGCGCCGCCGCCGCCACCACCGTTAGCAGCACCCAAATGCAATTCAGATATATTAGGGAACCCATCTCTTGTTTCAACTCCTTGGTCATATAGAAACCCTTTGAAAACATGACCACCAATCTTCACCACAGCCTGATACGCATACTGGTCTTCACCATCTTCCACTGCTGTCACTCTAACACACCTAAAAACTGCTGGTGCAGTTACTTGCACCGGTAATCTCTCTTTAAAACCTGCATCTGCAAACATAATTCAACAAAAACCCTACTCAAAATTTCACGTTTACATAAACAACCCTAAACCTTTCTCTAAAGAAAGAAAAAAAACAATAATAGTAAAATGTTAAACTCAAAAACCTTGGTGACTAGAACTCGTGTCGTAGCTCCTTGGAGGAGTCGTATTAGAAGTGGAAGTATGAGAAGTAGTAGTAGCTTGAGAGTTTATAAGCCTAGGTTTCTTGGAACCAGAAGTAGACCCCGTGGAACCAGCACCACCACCAGCAGTTGCTATAAGCTGACGCTCTCTCCTCCTCGCAGCCGCTACCCACGTGCTCTTCACATGAGTAGCACAATCAAAACCACGGCTTTTACAACACGTCCTGCACCTTCTATGGCTACAATCTTTCTTCGCTTGGTTTCCACAATCCTCACACGTAGTTGTGGCAGACGATGATGAATTCCCTCCAAGATTTCCACTACCATTACCACCACCATTTCCACTTTGTAGTAGAAAATTCGCTGTTGAAGAATTATTGTGATGATCAATAATCGAATGGGTGGTGTCAGAAGCTTTCTTGATATATTGAGTGCCTTGGTTTTGCCAAAACTGATGAATTCCACTAATCTTGTTTCGACCATTATGCAACAAATCTTGATCATCCATGTTTTGTGGCGTAAGACAAGGCGCTGATGTAAGGAGTGGAATGACACCAACACCCACCCCAACACCAAGAGCTGTAGCATTGGAAGCATTGATTGGATCTGCTGTTGAAAGATTGATTTGCTCATGATGCTGGTGGTGGTGGTGGTGGTGGTTGAAGGGAGCAGCAGGAGCCACAACGAAGACATCGCGAAGGCCCACCATGCCTATATCTGGAGGGAGGTTGTAGTTGATGGACCTGGATGAGTTAGGCCATGTTGTACCGGATGCTTGGCCGGCGGATGCATCCGCGGCGGTGGGACCGGCATTGAAGCCGAGTGAGAGGTCGTCTGGACCAGCGGTACGGATACCGGAGGAATTAGAGGTGGCCCAGTCAGCAAAGGCACCGGTGTCTGATAGGAGCTGCCTAATCCTTGTAGTAGCCACAACTGATAATTTTGTAAGAAATAAGAAAAAACAATATTATATATATATATATATGTTATGTAAGTAAATATACAAGATGAGTGCGTTTTTATGATAATTATAGAAGAGAGAGAAGGGAGGATAGATTAGATTTTTAGAAGGGGAAGCTAAATCCAAGGATGTGTGTATGTAGGTGTTATGTGATCGAAGTGGGGTCAAGAACTCTGAAATTGTATCAGAGAAAGGGAGATTTGTTGAGAGAGAGAACAATAGCAGAAAGAAAGAGATCTTGTTTGTTGGGGTGGGCTTTGTTATTCTTTTCCCTTCTTTTTTCTCCAAGTAGGACTGGTTGCTGCTACAGTTGTGGCCTGCTGCTGCTGCTAGGCTCTGGGGTTTCTGTTGCTAGAGTAGTATACAGACAATAGGAACACTGAACACAACTGTCACTTTGGCTTTTGTGAGAGCAAGAAATAAATAAATAAAATGTTGGGGCCTGGGAGGGAGAGATGACTGAGTTTTCTCTGGAAGATGGGGCAGTGAGAAAGAGAAGTAGAAGAGACTGATGAGGAGGAGAAGTAAAAAAGAAAGCAATAACGACCCTTTACTAAGCTCTAGTATCTCTTTGTTGTGTTATAAGATACATTTAGTAGTAGTAGTAGTAGACAACACTAGTATTTGTTGTCTTGCCGACCCCTCTCTCTCTCTCTCTCTTCATAAGATCATCATCTTCTTCACTCAGCTTTCTTAATTTCCTCTCTCTCTCTCTCTCTCTCTCTCAATATGGTTTTCCTAGAAAGCGAAAAAATGTGGTGGGTTC
>Ga0307515_10015605_pt1 | contig 13979 bp, 8 predicted proteins | sample 17_EM_MG_FD_194513 | JGI IMG/M metagenome (GOLD analysis project Ga0307515, IMG submission 194513) | Populus trichocarpa ectomycorrhiza microbial communities from riparian zone in the Pacific Northwest, United States - 17_EM | ecosystem: Host-associated > Plants > Roots > Unclassified | place... | reverse complement strand
AATATAGATCAAATTGAAAAAGTCAAATTGGCATATTAAAAATTTAATTATATCCTTAAACTTAATTGTTATGCAAATATGTCCAATGAGCATTTAATTTGACATTGAATTTGTATTGTTTCTTCATTGTTGGGCATAATGAGGTACAATGTCCTCCAAAATTACAGTTGTCTTTCCCGGTCTGCTTTCCTCATGTTGCCAGCCTTTATTTTATTTATTTTATTTTTATTTTGAAAAAAAATAAATTTTGGGGAATAACCCATAATTGGGTTATGATAGTACTGGAATTTTATTATTTGCGTTATTTTGAAAGTGTGAGGACTAAGTGTATCTTTTTTGAAACTTTTAACACGCCACTTATGTTTTATGTCTTTTTCAATTTGATCTATATTCTTCTAATTACATCCTTGATTAAAAAATTAAAAGTAATTAATTTTTAATTAGGATTAAATCACCCAAAAATAAAATTTAAAAACTAAAATGAATTATTAAAAAATAAATAGTAGATCCATGATATTTTGTATATGTGTGAACATTACAGTTAAAATCTCACACCTTTTAGATTTTTACTTAATTATTTCTAAATAAAAAAAAATCAATTTTTATGTCCTATAAGTGAAATCCCGGTTGTAATCAGAGTCTTTACTTTATATATATATATATATATATTCAGAGTCCTGAAACATATTTACTCCACTTAATAATAATAATAATAATAATAATAATAATAGCAGCAGCAGCAGCTGAGTAAAACTCAAACTTGCTTACCTCATCAAATCCAATAGAATAAATTAATAAATTAATTAGCAGTCAACTATCCTTCAAATATTTCCTATATAATCTCCTCCACCATGACTCATTCCCCTATCTTTCTTATAACATAGGATTTCTCCTAAAAATTTGAAAAAATACAAAATAAAAACCTTGATCTCCACTTTGATGGCCCCAAAACTTCTGCCACCAAAACAACTCCAAAACCTCCGTTTCTTTATCACAAGGTCTCTCCACACCTCCTCCTCCTCCTCCCCGTCCCCGTCCTCGTCCTCTATATCCACCGCCGCCGCAGTCTCCCCTCTAAACTTGGCTGAAAAACCTGAACCCGCTTTTCAAAAACCACTCACCGCCATTCAAGATCATGCAAAACCATCATCTATCCTAGACTTTCATGACCACCAAAAACTTTTCTCAAATTTGCCAACCACCAAACTCTTGCATGCATCTTTAAATCTTTACCTGGCTTCTATAAGTCCTATGGTTGATTTTGGGATGTGGGTTATGAACTCTAGGCTTATGGAGACAGATAATATTTTACGTGCTGCTATGATAAAGACCGTAAGGCACACGTTCTTTGAACATTTTTGTGCTGGAGAAGATGTTGTTGAGGCAGGAAGGTGTATTAAGAAAGTTAATGAATCTGGTTTAAGAGGGATGTTGGTTTTCGCTGTTGAATATACAGGTGATAATGATGCTTGTGATCAGAATTTGAAAGGGTTTCTTGATACTGTTCAATCTGCCATGTCTCTTCCTCCATCTTCTGTAAGATTTCAATTTTCCTTAATTTTAGCCCTTTTTGTTTATCAATTTAATTTTACTATCTTTTTCCAATTTTTTTTGATCCGTTAATTAGTTCATATTAGCCAGAGAGTAATTTACTTTTGAAATTAGATACGGGTCCTGCAGCATATGCTAGTTTTACTGCTTGGAATGCAAGCAGAATCCTTCAAATACAAGTGTAAGCAAGTTGTGTCCTGTTGGACTCCACCTCTCATGGTGTACAATATTGACCGTAAGAATTTGGAAATACATGCATCACAGAAAATGACAGCAAGAGCATAGCCAGATTAGTTGAATATTCTTCTTGAGAGGTTTCCTCTCAGAAATTGAACACACTAGCTACAAGAGCACATCTTTCCTTCGGTTTTATGGTCCGGGTATCCTCGGGCTAGCTTTCGTGTATCCTACCAGGTTTCTTTTGTCTTTCTTTGATGTTGTGAGAAAGAAAACAACCCAGATGTTGAATGCTAATTTTATTATTTTTGTGTACTTACATCAGGTAAGCAGTGTGGTGGTAAAGATCACAGCAATTTGCCCCATAAGCTTGTTAGAGAGAGTTAGTGATTTGTTAAGGTGGCAACAGAGATATCCTTCTTTCAACCTTCCATGGAAACAGAACAGTTTTCCACTTTTTTCTGATTCAAGCCCCTTGTATCATACTCTTAAAAAACCAGAACCATTAACCCCACAAGAAGAGCACGATCTCCAATTAGGCCAGGAGAGATTGTGGAAACTATGTGAAAAAAGTGTCCAGGCCAATATCCCATTAACGGTGGATGCAGAGAAAACAGCTATTCAACCTGCCATTGATTACTTGACATATTCGGCAGCGATCAAGTACAACAAAGATGATAATCCCATTGTGTATGGCACGATTCAAGCCTACTTGAAAGATGCAAAAGAGAGATTGTTACTTGCAACTAAAGCTGCTGACAAAATGAGAGTCCCAATGGGGTTTAAGGTAGTGAGGGGTGCTTACATGTCTAGTGAAAGTAAATTAGCCTCTGCATTAGGTTATGATTCTCCCATTCACAATAGTATTCAAGAGACACATGCTTGCTACAATGATTGTGCTTCGTTCATGCTTGAAAAGATCGCTAATAGCTCGGATGCAGTCATTCTTGCAACACATAATGTTGAATCAGGTAAAGATCTCAAGGAAACATATATATGATAAATTACAGCTATTGTAATAGAAATTGGATTTGATACAGGATGTTCTGTGTACATTCTATAGGGAGATTGGCAGCAACGAAGGCACTAGACCTGGGGATTAGAAAGGGGAATCCAAAGCTTGAGTTTGCACAGCTATATGGAATGTCAGATGCACTTTCATTTGGTTTAAGCAATGCAGGTTTTCTAGTTAGCAAGTACATGCCATATGGACCTGTTGAGAAGGTTATCCCTTACCTTCTAAGGAGGGCTGAAGAGAATAGGGGACTATTATCTACTTCAAGCATTGACAAGGAACTTATGAGGTGAAGTACTTTAACACCGACTCAAGAATCTGAAAACAAATAAGGGTTTTAGAAAATGGTCTCAAGTCACAATGGTTTTACTCTTTTTTTTTTTCTCTGCAGGAAGGAGTTGAAGAGAAGACTTAAAGCTGCAATCTTCTGAAGTGAAAGTTCAAAGCTTTGAGCGACAAGCCGACAACAAGGTCTAGAATTGGAAGATGACAGAAAATGTACATATGTAATCAAAAGCAAATTGCTCACTAGAACAAAAACAGTTCACGTTATCTTGAAAAAATAATGTTCATAGCAATCTTGCAGCAGATTTTATTATTTCTTCTCTCTGCTCTCACAACAACTCGACAACATTCTTTCCTTACCCTCAAAGGGACAAGCCTGATAATTTGGATCTAAATGTGTAAGCAAAGAGAGCTTTCATGAGTTCAGTAGAGTGCTTGGACATCAAAGCTTGAAGGAGACTTGCTATAATTAATTCTGTCATTCAAATTCACATGGTGGGTAATCAGCAAATTAACGAGTATCGAAAAAAATGATTTCTAAGCAATCTGAGCCCAACATTGTCACACTACAAGGACAGATTCTTTTTTTAAAAAAGGACATTTGAAAAGGGCATTGTTTCCATGAAATGAATGGCTGCAATTAACCCCAGCTAGGAGTCTTTTTAATTCTTGGTGTTCATTATGTCCTTTCCCCCCCTAAATTAAGGAGTCACTGCTTATGGTGGAGTGATGTGGAGATCGGAGCACTTATTTTTTGTGGTAGGTCAAAAGATAAAATTGCAACTGAAGATTAGATGACGTGAGAAAAAGATCCAAAATGTTTTCCGGCTGACTCAGATTTAAGAGGGATGTTTTAGAATGATGTAATCATTGTTTTTTAAAGTTTTTTTTTTAATATATAAAAATAAAAGTTTATTTTAAAAAATTAATTTTAATATTCTTCAAACGGCAAAATGATGGTACGTATAATTTGGCCTTGAAAAAAAAGAAAGAAAAGCACACCTAAATTAATCTTTGCTTCTCGGCAACTTTCACCTTCATCTTGTGCGTCTTCTGTCCATTTTTCTCCCCAATAGGAACAAGCAGCGTATCTTATCTAGTAGATTTGTGTGTTCATCATAGTGCACTAATGCTACGGAATGGGCTTCACCATAATGTAGTGCCTCAAACTCCATTCCAACTCAAATAATTTAAGTCTATTTCGTGGATGACAAGACAATTATTAGGAATAAACAAACTTATCACAATCTCCAACATTTCCAGCTGTAAGATCATGACTCTTTTCATTCACACTGCTGTGCAACATGCTTGATGGGTTCACAAATGTGCAATGCATTGGAAAATGAAGAAGGGAAATTAATTGAAAAAAAAACAAAACAAAATCAGACAGCTAGAGAATCAAATTAGGTGCATAAAATTCAGCAGAGAGACACAAATTTTTCACATGACATGAAAGAACTTAAGGTACATGAAATGTAAGGAAAGAAAGTCCCAACAACTTGCTCTAATAGTGGATGTCAAAATCATACCAATTGGAGTCCCAACTAGTTGGGAATACACTTTATTTGCCGTGACAGATGAGCAGAAGAGCATATCATTTCCAAGAAAATGACAGGTATAGATAGAAACCAAATAAAAGATTCCAAAAGCCATCTACCACTGCCCATCACAGCTTAGCTAGCTGCCTTGAATGCTGATGTTATCGAAAGCATGATAATGAAAAGAGAGTTATTGCCAGTCCAGGGAGATGATGTGGCTGGTTAGATCCACATGGGCCAAGTCCTTGCAATAGTTTTCCAGGAGGAGATTATGACAAAAGGGAAGGTGAAAGTGATTCTGTAGAATTTTCTCCACTATAAGATTCAGAATGATGCAATTGCATATGAAAGCAGCAGGAAACCCAGTAATGAGCCCTCTGGCTCAATAGGACCACTCACATCATAAAAAGGGAGGTTCACACATTCAAGCCACGCCGGGGGGGGTGGGGGTATGAAAACGACTAATCAGCGACCAACAGAAAGAACTAGCCTGATTGAACAAACAACACGCTAGAGAAAAGTTTTTAGTGGACAAATCAAAATGTTCTGCTGTTAAGAGGATGTGATCAAGGATGACTAAGTTGGTAACCATACCAGGATGATTGAAAGTGATAAGGACCAAATTACTGATAGCAAAGGGACCCCTCAGGGCATATTGGCATATTTGGCCACAATGCGACCCTATGACAGTATGATCAAATAGTGCAGCGGGGATAAAAAGTGTCATCGAACTAATAAGGAGTGCACTCTGGTTCTACTTGACTAAGCCTCGTGATCATCCAAGGAGTTTAGAAAGGAAAGTGCAAAGGATTTCTTTACGAACCACATAACGTGGTAATATTAACTTGACAGATTTCCATCACAGATCTTGATAACATTTGTCACTTGATTCCATATAACCGGATCCATGCTGAAGATATGGAAAGAAAATGTTATACTACATTGGTATGAAAAAAGATGTACATGAATAACAAGAAAATTGCAGCCAATAAGTATCTCGCTACTATTTTTCATGTCTTCTACTTTCAGGATTGGAATAGAGAGTGCAAGAAAGTGGGATTATATTTTCAGCAGCATACTTTGTAGCATAAACGCAGTTAATGTACTCATCATTTACATGTCATCACATAGAGGGGATCAACCAAGAATTGTTATGAATCATGATCCTCTCAGCCTAAGTATATTGGACACTTCAAAATCATCTAATCTTGGGGTGTGGAAATTGAAAAAGATATGAACCCAGTATGCTTTAATGATAAAATGTCATCTGACTTGAAAGCATACATTATAGATGGTTATTCCAGCACCCATCACACAAACACCAGAATGACAATTCCACTAATTTGAATATGTATCTTGTGGTAAATTTATCGATAGACATCAAAATTTTGTACATATAGACCCTAGAAAAACCTAAATAACCAAAAACAAGAAAATGTAACCATAGTAAAAGTAAATTGAAACAAAACCTACTTTTCAGCTCAGGGTCTGGTAACCTAAAGAGCCTTGCAAACCATCCTGTCTTGTGTCAATCGTTCCCATCAACGAAGGAATCCATGGGAACAATTTGCCCAGCTCTTTGCTTATTGTACTGGGCCTTAGTTGCCTGTCCCCGATTCCAAACTTTGCTCTTTCAATTGCTTCCATTACATCTTCCCTTGTCACAATGTCTCCACCTGCAAAAACCAAACTTACTCGATTCATATTTAATAATAAATGATATAATTATTCTCGAGGTATCTAATGCATAAAGCTTGCAATATAAAAGAGGGTATACAAAATTGGGGAGTGGGGTAGAATTACTCAATGAAGATGTAATGAAAAAGAATGGAAATAAAATGATGGCCCACCACATGAGGATAAGGCTGCTATCTGTAGTGGATTCAAATTGTCATTGTAGATGGTAAAAGACCAGATAACAGCTTATTTATAACATAAACCTTACCTCTTCGAGCAGCAAGTAAAGCAGCTTCATTAATGATGTTTGCAAGATCAGCACCTACAAACCCTGGTGTCAATGAAGCAACTAGATTACAGATAAGATCTGCATCTTCATCTATAGGAACCCCTCTCAAATGTACAGCCAAGATCTTTCTCCTTCCTTCTTCATCTGGTTCTCCAACAACTACCTTTCTTGAAAAGCGACCAGGCCGGCAAAGGGCTGGATCCAAAGCTTCCGGCCTATTAGTTGCTGCAATAACCACCACTTTCATTTCTGACTCAAAACCATCCATTTCAGTCAGCAACTACAGAGGCAAAAAAAAGTCAGTTGCGAGGGCAAAACTTTTATTTGGAACAAAATATTCAGAAATTTTGGAGGAAAATCTTAAGTCAGAGGATTTAGAGTAACAATGCTAAACAATGACAAAACAAGCAAGAAAGCCAGTTGATTTATCAGAAGTTCTGACAAGAATATAATATGCAAGGTTAGACATGTCTCTGAAGTTTAACATAGTAATTTTAGCAATGCGCATAGTGCCTGACAAACATATGTAATATGTAGATGAAGTTGCACACCAATAACGCAAAAGATTGCATAAATATAGGATTCAGTAAACTACAATACATCCAGTAAAAAAATGGAAACACTGCAAGAGATGCAAGAAGGTTTGAATGATTAGGTTACCTGGTTTAGTGTTTGATCTCGTTCGTCATTGAAACTTCTACCACGTTTTCCCCCAACTGCATCAAGTTCATCGATGAATATAATTGACGGAGAAGATTTTCTTGCTGCATTAAAGAGATCTCTAATCCGAGCTGCTCCTCTACCAACAAACAACTCCACAAATTCACTGGCAGAGACACTGAAAAATGGTACTCCTGCTTCTCCAGCAACTGCACGTGCCAGTAATGTCTTCCCTGTTCCTGGGGGACCAACCAGCAATACACCTCTAGGTAACTTTGCTCCCAGTTTTTGATAATTCATTGCTCCTTGCAGACACAAAACTATCTACAAAGCATGAATCACATCAATGAGTTTAACATAGATATTCTAGAAAGATCCATCAACATAATGGAACCATCAGTGTCCGTAAACAGAAATCTTGCAAGACAACAAACAAAATATTGAGCTGGTCTCAGATTCAGATTCGAAGTAGGAAATATAATTAAAAGAGAAGTCAAGGTATCTATACAATTCTTTATCAAGCAGCTTCAGCAAAGATCAAGAAATCTCCAAGAGGATATAAGATATGGTTGGACAAGAAAGCAGCAAGACATCACCTTGCTCAGACTCAGAAAGCCTCATGCATAACTTGGGAGTTAGCAAAGAAGTTCAAGTGAGATTAAAACTAGCTTTATGACGTGTTCAAATGCAGACTTATAACCCCATTAGCATCATATGTAACAACTTCAAGAGTTCTTTATAGAGCAAATACAGCTCGATTACAAAATGGTTAATGATAGAGATACATAAAGTTAGACTCATTCGTTAATCCCCTCCACTAAATCTTATTATTCTATTACAATTGTGCAGATGAACATAAAATTTAAATAGACTATGACTCTTGACACTTGCTTCAGTAATAAATAGATAACTGGAAGTTTTTTTTTTTTTTTTAGAATTATATCTGAATATCTGATATCATTTTATTTCGAGGAAACTTTAAGAGGGGAATTGCTTACCTCCATGAGTTCTATCTTAGCAACATCAACACCCTCCACATCATCAAAAGTGACTTCCTGATTATTTGATCGCCTCTTTCTTGCTGGGCTATTAGCAGCAGAAAGTTGGCGATAGAGGAGCCACATCATAGGAGTCAAGGGAATCCACAAAGATATTATAGTTATAAGCAAACTCCTTATTGACATCAGAATTGATTGAGGGGCTGAGCTGTATGCTGTTCCCTTTGCTCTCATCAAAGTAAGAAGAAATTTCTCGTCACGATCTACTTTCCTTGTAGAAAATTGCCACTCTGGGGTGGAAGCTCGTGGCCTTGAAAATTTCTTAAATACATCTACCCTTGATGCCAGACCAGTTTTGCTCACAACACGTTCTATTGCAACTGTTTCAGCTGCATTCTCATTTGGAAGATTTAATACTGAAGATTTGTCTTCTGAGTTTTCAGTACCCACAGAGTCTGTGTTATAGTATATACGACGAGATCCCTCTTCAAATAAGACGTTTGTAACATAGCCATTTTGAAGGCTGGCTATCAATTCTGAATAAGGAACAATCTTTGGAGATGGCAACGCAGTTAATCTCAAAAACAAGTAGCACATTCCCAATGCAACAGAAATTGAAGTGTAAAGTGTCATTCTTCTTATATTCCTTCTCAAGAACATTCCAAAATCATTCAACATCGACCTAATCGAAACTCCCTTCAATCTTATCTTCAATAGCCGCAGTCTTGTTTTCAATCTAAGTGAAAACCTCTTCCTCAAATTACCATTTCCTCTTTTCCTCAAATGGCTCTCTTCATCTCTACTTTTTTCACTGCTCAATGGCCTAAATGAGCTCTTACAAGACATCCCATTTTGAGACTTACAACCACCACAAAACCCCGATAAATGAACCCCGGTTTTTCCATCATAAAATGATGACCTAAACTTGCTCCTCCAAAGCAACAAATGTTGGAGTTTGCCAGCACTGCAAAGTCCCAAAGAAGGGATCAACACTGGACTGTAACAAATAGTTGAATTTCTCTTCAAAGATTTAGTATTTCCATTATTGACTCCAGAGTTCAGTTTAAAATTCAAGAACCCGTTATTGCAAACAGCAGAAAAAGAAGCCATGCCTCTTCAAAACAACAACAACTAGCTTTACCAAGAAAATCAAGAAATATCCATTACTAGCATGAACCTGTCATTTGGGATTCCGCAAGAAATCATACATAAGAACCTGCTATAAACCGTCGAGACCTTAAAGAATTGACGTGGTTCTTACCTGGTTTTTGTAGAAACTGGAAACAAACTGAGGAATGGGCAACTACTGTATTTGTGCTTGTTCAGCGGTGAAGATAAGAAAATTTTTTTGGGTTTATAAGAACCCGAGGATTGGGTTTTTTCACTCTATAGCAATAATCACACGTGTGGTGCCTGTACTATAGTTGAGTCCCCATATTACTAATTTGATCAGTTGAGTCCTTTTAGTAGTTAAGGTTTAGCAACTCCATTGGCATTGATCTTTGGAACTGTCATATTGAAAAAACGTTTCGAGTTTTATCTCAGATTTTAAAACTCTTTAAAATTGAGAAAATAAATAAATTTATTCCCGTTAAATGTTTTTAAATGAAAAATTAATTGATAAATATCATCAATTTTTGTCTTTTTAGATAAATATTTTTACACATAATTGCTAATTTTAGTAAATAATAAAAGGTAAAAAAAATAAAACTTCAAAAAAAAAACGAGTTGAACTAAGATAATAATGACAAAAATGAGGATTTTAGCGAGATAGAGAGATGAGTGAAATTGAGAGAAGAAAGTAGGTTATTGGAGGGAAATTTTCATTTGTAGGATGGAAATGTTTTGATTTATAAGAGGGAAAAAAACTTATTCTTTATTTTTGTAAATTAAATGGATGGTTTGGGTTCTTACATTTTTTTTTTATTTTAAGATTATCTATCTTTTTCTTGAGTATAAAACAATCAAATTTCATTTCCTAAACTTTTTTTTTTTTCTTTTAGAAGTTAAAGATGAGACTAGATTTAGTCAACTGAATAAGGATATGGTTTGAAAGTATGATTGAGGTTAATTTTTAAATTTTTTTTTAAATATATTAAAAAAATTATTAAAAAATTAATTTAAAACAAAAAAATTCAAAACTTATTGAAATTATAGTGCAAACACACCTCGAAATAGACACTAATAACTATTTATTTTTGCGTTTCAAAAGCGTTTTTTAAAAAAATTAAATATTTTTTATTTTTTTCTTTACTTCAAATTAATATTTTTTTGATGATTTTAGATCATTTTGATGCGCTGATGTTAAAAATAATTTTTTAAAAATAAAAAAAAAATTATTTTGATACATTTATGAGTATAAAACACTTTAAAAAACAACCACAACCACACAAGTGAAATACCCACTAATGATGTCGGAAAAAAATATGTGTGACTATAAAATATGTTATGAAGCTAGCATAGTTAAATTTCAATAACATGTAGCCATAAAACTTCTCGATACAATCCCAAATTATATTAATAACGAAATTATTTCTAAGCATAGGACACCTTCTACCTGTTGATTATCCTCCTCGCATTGCCTTTTTCTTTCTCTTCCATTTTCCCTTATCCTCTGGCTTCCACCGTCGACTTATAACTGGAACAAGTGTAATTGTTATTTACTATTTGAGTTAATTTACTATTTAGTGTCTTATGTTAACTTTGTTTTCTTAGAAAATATTTTACATGTAAATTTTATTTTTTTTGTTTCAAGAAAAAAAACTTGTTTTCGAATTTTTTTTTACTATAAAATATGTTATTTTTCATTGTTTGATTATATTAAAAAACAATTTAAAAATAATTATTAAAAAAAGACAAGTTAAAGCCAAAGAGCACATGCATATTCATAAAAAAGAAAGGTCAACCATCTAGGTGGTGCCCCGGTGGTAAGAGATTGGGACCAAGAGATTTGCTCCATCTGTGGTTTCGGGTTCGAGCCCTGTGGTTGCTCATATGATGGTCACTGGAGGCTTACATGGTCGTTAACTTTAGGGCTCGTGGGATTAGTCGAGGTGCGCGCAAGCTAGTCCAGACATCCACGTTAAACTAAAAAAAAAAAAAAATCTGGATCTGTACCTCTTGTAAATCCTTGCAAGAAGAGAACTTTTTGTTGTTGGAAAATTTGTAGGTCGAGCTATGCATAACAATGTACAGAAGGCAAGATCTGGACCTCTTGTAAATCTTAATGCTTGGACAGTTCATCAAAAGAGTCTGAATCTCTGGAAGGCCCAAAGCTCAATCCATCAGTACTTGGTCCAATGTTGTCAAGCTAGCTCACTATGCTCAGTGGTGCCCTTGTTTATCAATGCTCTGCTCAAATAAAATCATGCAATTAAGCCCTTATTTCTTTTAATCTTAACAAAACTTGCCCAATTAGACCCTCAACCTCTTAGTCTTAAGTCAGAAATCCACGCAAGACCAGTTAATCATGAAGTACAATCAACCACCACCATGAAAATCATAGATCGGCAAGAACTCAGTCCAAACAAACATCAATAAATAAAAAATAATAATCATTTAGGGACTTAATTATCAAAATCAACAAAATGGAATTGGAAAGAAACAGGGACTAAAACGAATAAAAAAAAAAGAAAAGCTAAAAAGTTGCTGCAGTGTGGGTTATTGGAGGTTCGAAAAAGTAACAAAATAGATTTGAAATATTAGTAAATTAAATGTATTGTCAACAAAATTCTTCATTCCTATCACCATATAAAAAAAATGGGCGGAGATTCCTTGATTGTTAACCAATCATCCCTCATCATATTTTATTATTATTATTATTAATATGGGTGTCCGAGTCAGTTTGCGCATACCTTGACGAATCCCACGGGCCCTGAAGTTAACGACCATTTAAGCCTCAAGTGGCCTTGAGATTTGTGAGACTCGAACTAATAACTTTTAGGGAACAAACCTAGAGTCTGACCAGTTGAGCTACACCCCTCAGAATTCCTTCACCATATCTTAAAACTGTTAAGTCCGGGACGATTCACTATTAAATAGTTTTTGGGCTTACAAGGAAAATATGGCTGTGATTATTGTATTTAAAATATCTTTGTATTTTCATTAAAAAACGCTTTATTAGTTGTTCATATCAATTCATCTTAACAAGGAAAAACTAATTTTCAACAATCTTATCAATCAAAAACATGGAAAAACCATACTATGATACTTCGATTATGAAATCTAATATCCTATGATGTGTGAAATCTGTATCCTATGATGTGATATTGACATGTGCGTGACTTATTAGTTACATGTGTTCCATGTATTATTCATTTATTTTATTGAATAATTGAATTGTATTGAAATTTTTCCTACATTATTCTAAAAACCTAACTATACGCCGTAGGTAGCTAGTCAATTGTTTTTGTTCACATGTTCAGATTATGCTGGAAACCTTCTATTTTAGTTTTTGTTTTTAAATTTTTCAAATTGTTTTTTACTGCTATTCATTAAAGTTCTTAATTTAATTAATATTTTATCAATCATAATGTTTCTTTTAATATTTAAACAGTCTTGTAAGCTATTTTCACAATAAAATAAAAAACTTTTCAAGAAATATACAACTCTACAGTTTAGAGATATAATATTTTTGAAAATCAAGTAACCCTATCAAAATATAAATGAATATAGATTGATGACATTATTTCTTGCCTGATGACTTTTCCTTTATATTCATGAGTTCTTGATGGAAACAGAACAATGTGGGGATGCAAATGTTTTCCAGCCTATAATCTCCCGAAACATCAATTCTGGAGCTGTCTCCATTTATTAGCTCCAGAATTGATGGGTTTTTTTCCCCACTTTCTGCAAAATAATTGAGCAATTATTATCAAACTTTCAGTCCTCACAGCCCTTAAAAATGCCAGCCTCCTTACTTCGTCGTCTCTTGAGACACGTGGAATCGGAATCACAGGGCAAACGCCGAAATAGGAGCCGCCAAAAAACATGTCACAAGGGCTATGTTTTCCTTGGTCAGAAGGATGCCTTGTGGAGGAAACTAAATTACTTTATTTGCTGGAAAACATGGAAATCATTGTGTAGCTTCGTTGTTGTTTATATGAATAGTCAAGTTTTCTTTTTATTTCAATTCAGTCATTTATTGTTTCCCTATTTCTTTTTTTTTTGAGAAAAAAATTTCATTATATTATTTTCTCAATTTTATCTTTCAATCTTTTTAACAATTATTCATGTTATTTTTTAATTTGCTAAATCACATCAGGATAACTCTCACACGGTTTAATTTAAACATGTGCTAAGAAAGGAATCGGGTCAAGAAGTTTTTTTCAATCAATTTCATTATTTGTTTCTTGATTTCATCCTCATAATTTTTTTACCAGTCAATCTTGTTGATTTTGGACCACTCAAGTTGATTAAATCATGTCAAAGTAACTTACACTTGAAACTCGAGTTAGGCAAGAAGTGAGATCAAAAAATTTCAAAATTAACTTGTTAAACGGTGTTTAATAAAAATATTAAATAATTTTTTACTATCTGAATATTTTTTATTACATTAAAAAATATTTTAATCTAATCCATAAAGTAATGCCAGCTTGTAAACTAGTGTACAATAATATTTTTGAAAAATGATAATTGCTGCTCATAAATACTATCAGCTTGTATGATTGCTTAATCTTTTGTCGGATCTCACTCATTGTTTGAAAACTTCTTAGGAGTAATTTAAAATCATAAGAACTTAGGGCCAAAACTTAGGTTATGTTTTGATTAGAGTTTTAAAATAGAATAAA
>Ga0307515_10015604_pt1 | contig 13979 bp, 8 predicted proteins | sample 17_EM_MG_FD_194513 | JGI IMG/M metagenome (GOLD analysis project Ga0307515, IMG submission 194513) | Populus trichocarpa ectomycorrhiza microbial communities from riparian zone in the Pacific Northwest, United States - 17_EM | ecosystem: Host-associated > Plants > Roots > Unclassified | place... | reverse complement strand
TTAGCTTTCCTTCTGTATCAAAACACTTGTAATTAACGATGAATATCCTGTAACAACTTTCATATATATATGGCTGAGAGAACACAGTTTCTCTTAAGCAATTACAGAAGTATTTTAAAATCTTTCAGACAATACATTTCTAATCCTTCTTCTTTTCAACTCGATTTAGGTGGAGCTCACATCTTTACGTGTAAAAGTCACTGCACGAGAGCATGATCTTCATAAATCTTGTCAAGAGGCCTCTAATAATCATGATCCCTGCTGCCAGTTAGAAAAGGTATAGTTATGCCATTACTTTGTGGATTTTGGTTATCCACTATGGCTAACAATCTTTTATTTTATCTGTAGTTTAAGAGCATTTCTGGATTTTTTTTTTGTCGCTCAACTTTATGGTTTGGTTTAATTTGTTTGTTTGTTTATTTTTTTTTTCTGGTGGTGTTCTACTTTCAGGAATATCATGTATCCCATTGGTAATATTGTTTTTGTTTGCTTATTTTTGTTCCAAGTTTGAGGGTTCACTTGGATTGGGGTAATAATGGCAGTTGGGTTTCTTCAAAGACGAGGGTTTCCTGATTATCTTATGTGTTCTTTTCTCGACAAGGAAACATTATCATTAATATCTTATATTTTGTAGGTCAACTTGTTGACTTGCTGCATTCATTAGGGAAAAGTGGGAGGGGCTTGGCTATTATGTGCTTGAAAAGCGTAATTTACAGGATTGGTAAGAGAGTGTGTGTTTGGTCTGTAAGGATTTCCTTATCCAAAACTTGGATAGCGCAACCCCATACACCGAGCCCCTTTCAGTTCGAAAGTTAATTGTGTTGGTAAGTTTGTTTTTCATTGTGATTTACTAAATTTTTTATATATAATCTTATTCATTTGTTGTTTGTCTACTATATAATATATTGAGTGATGAGTATTTTAAATTTCTGGACTGAAGGATTATTCTCTTTTTTATGAGTGTCAATAGTCAAATTTATCTCTTGTATTGCTATCCAAGCAAACAATGCACTTAACGAGCTTTTGTTTTAGGGTCCCTTAACTTTCCCTATAAAAAACTACCTAGATTAGGGAGCGTCTCTAGCATAGATTTTCAAATGAGTCTTTACTGTTATATTGCAACTACTAGAGAAATGTAACTGGATCAGAAACTTCTTCCCATAAAATATAGAATTCCCGTGTCTTCTGGAAGAAATTGTCAATCTTGTAATCTAGTGCACCGAGATTCATGTCTAGAAATTATGGTAGTTCCATAAGTCTGTCATTTATTAGAAGTATGACCATTTAATATGTATATCATCACTTTGTCATCATACAGGTGTGTGGAGGGATCCTTTCACTTGACTCTCAATCTTTAGAAAAATAAAGAATTTAAAAATATCTTATAAAATCGAGTACCAACTTGATGTTGGAGTATTTTTTGATACTAAGATAACTAAATAAAAGACAAATTAAAATAAATTATCAACTTTAAATCTCAATAAACAAAAAATGTAAGGACTAAATTAAAAATAAAAAAAATCAATAACCTAAATAAAAAACTACATAACACTTTGGATTCCTATTATAACAAGAATCTTCTTCAAATAGACAAAAGACAACAAATAACAAATAATGTCCTCTCGAAGCATGAAAACTTTTGAATTTAATTACTGATTTGTTTCTCTTAAGTAGCTGCCCATAATAAACTATGTTAGAAAATCCTTGCAAAAAATAAACAAATAATAATAAGGTTGATTTCCCTTTATTGCCGCCTATAAGGTTTTCTTTTGTAGCTAGGATTTTATTAAATAATCCCTACCACACAATGAAACCTTTATTTATGCCATTAAGAGTCCTTGTATAATTAAGAAATCTCTCAAAATTAGCTGTTAAATATCCTTGTATTATTAGGAAAAGAATCTTTATCGAATAGAAAGTCTACAAGATAAAAAAAGACAACAAATAACAAAATTTATATTGCATTTGCTGGCCTGTGTTGCAAGATATTCTTGAACTTTATGATTAACCTGAAATTTTAACCTAATATTTACAACTCACGATACGTGGTCTTCTATTTCTCAAAGGTCATGTCAGTCCATTGATGACAATGAAAGTCATTGATGTTATTCCTCTCTTATATCCTATATAGGGAAAATACTAGCATTATGGGCTATAAATGGCTTACGATCAAGATATGTAAGAGCTGAGTATAATATCTGAGCATACTAGTCTCATTTGTTATGATGTAGTTTAAAGCTTTGAATGGTTTTTGAAATAACTAATAATATGGAATTAACAACTTGAGTTTCAAATTACAAAAAAGGCATTGTTTGTTTCAAAGCTGAGAATAAGTTCAAACCAAAAATGTTTAAAGCAAGTATCCTCATGCACTTTAAGTTTGAGTATGTGTGTGTGTGCGCGTGCGTGTAAAATATTGGTTTCCATTGTGACCAAACCCATCCCTTAACTTTATCTCTAATGTTAGCCTTCAACTTAGTAGCTTGCAAGCCTAATTGAACTTCTAGGAGATGTGGTGTTTCATCACTTGAATATATGTATAGTTTTAGTATAGTCACTTTGGAAATTCTAGCAAGGCTTGATATTTCTCCATTATAGGAGTTAGGTCTATGTAAATTACCACAAATTCATTTTCCAATACAAAACCATGGTTTTGATAGCATCATCTTGTACAAGGACCCTTAACAGATTAGCTATAACGTCCTAATTCACTAAATAAAATTTTGTCTTTCATGCTTAACCTCTCAAAACAGCCCTTAGATTGGTGACTTCATTGGTCTTCCTAGTAACATTAAGTGTTGAAGTTAATGCATTTTCCAAGTTTAGACAATTCTCCTCACGATGTTGTAGTGTCTCATTTCAACTAGGAAATCCACAAAGGACCGTTAACACTTTAGCCTTGTTAGAAGCTGGCATTATCCTATTTGAAAACATAAAAAATGGTCTTTGTCAACTTTAACACTGCATAAAAGAAGAAAACAAAAACATGGTTGTATGCCCCATGTCCTAAAGGGATAACCTAAGGATAGGTTTTAGTTTCATGTGAATGGGTAATCTAGCTAATCTAACTTCTTCATCAATAATAGGCTCTTATTGTGGGCTCAAGTTCACCCATAATAAGTTACTTGAAACTTTACTTAGGCTACCAGGTTTCCCTTTGTAGTCCTATATATGAAGCAAATTTCCCATTTAGTTGAGAATTGGTTGTGCGAGCTTTAACACCTTCTAGTGTCACCTTCCTCTTTTTAATCTTATGATAAGGGTCCAAGGTGTGTTCAACTCAAAATTTCTTTTAATGTGGATTGTAGGTGTGTGCAAAGGGGGCAACACTTCAAATACATGCTAAAGACTAAGAAATGGTACAGAAAAGGCACATGATATATATACATAATATTAACAAGAAAAACATGGGATTTAACCTTAATTCCTTAGTAGAGTCATCATGTTATCACACCTGACTCTTTGTGCAATCATGAAATAAGTGCCTAGAGTTTTGGCTAAGAGGGTGAGTGTAACATCCCCCGTTTCGGGATAAAAACAATAATCTCATATCAACAAAAAAAAACAGAGTAGTTAAATTTTTTTTTCTATATCTATTCATGGTGTTCGTATTAAAGTCTACCAAAATTTCGACGGAGTCTCTCCTATACTGGGAGGTCCTAAATTATCGACATTTAACCTATTTACACTTCTAATAACCCTCTTCATACATATCAACCACAATATTTATGATATACATTATATAACAATTATCATTATGGATGGATAAAAATACAAATACGTATACATGGAACGTGGTTATATATGAACTACATAGTTAAGTTCATTTAATCAAATTTAAAAATTAATTATACAAATTAAGTTATACAAACATTTTCATGTTTACAAAATACAAGGGTATACTCCCTAGAACCTAGATTACAAGAAGTGAACATAAGCTAGGATCAACTCCTGTCGTGCATGCGATGGTCCTGAAACAAGATACATATTATTGAAACATGAATATTACAATTAATATAACAACACAAATATCTAACAATTTAAAAAAGGTAACATCCATTCATATTTTGTTTACTTCTCCCTTCTGGCTTTCATTAGAATTTCTTTCTTGTTCAATTATTAAAAACCGTTTCCCCTCCCATTATCAACCTCCATTTCCAGATTTTATAAGATCAATCATGATTATTTATGCTTAACACATTACCAATACCAATTTCACTGGTATCATCATCACCCCGTAGGATTTGATGCATGGTGATCCCCTTACCTGGGATCCTAACATACATATACTAGCCAATACATGGTGATCCCCTTATCTGGGATCCTAACATACACTAAATGTATGCTAGTCGATACATGGTTGAACCCCTTACTCGGGATCCTAACATACACTAAATATATGCTCTAGCCAATACATGCTTGATCCCTTATCCGAGATCCTAACATACACTAAATGTATGCTAGTCCAAACATGGCAATCCCCTTACTTGAGACCCTAACATACACTAAATGTATCTAGTTCACGCCCCAAATCACACTTCTCATATTTTCTTTGTCAGCGATAATTTCATCACTTGGCAATTCACAGAACAACCTTTCACCTTGAATACACATATATTCAGTAATTCACATTTCACATCGGTAATATATTAAATCATGGAATTTAACTAGAAAGTATAAGTGCGATTAACCTACCTGCAATAGAAGCTTTACTTGTGCTCCCCTGCTGCTGCTGTTGCACCACGCCTGTGGTCCCTCCTGCAAATCACAGGTTTATCTCATAAATTTTCCTCACTCAAGGATATGTTTTATAATAACCATATCAAGAACCAATAAGTCTTTGTTTCAGTCATTTCTTAATATTTGAACTGTTACTATTTAAACCTCAAATTGTTACTGTCCGACTTTTCCTCAGATTTTTAACTATATCTAGAGTTATAGAACTCTGTTTCAAGCGAGATTGGTCTCGTTGGAAAGCTAAGACACGAGGCTACAAGTTCTCTGAGGAAGAAGAACCCAATTCTGCCTCTAAGATAGTCAAAATTGCTCATCAACAAACATTGGACTATTACTGTCTTGATATTGAACTGTTACTGTCAGACCTTTCCTCAGATTTTTAACTATATCTAGAGTTATAGAACTCCATTTCAAGTGTCGCACGTCACCCGCGCGACATCGTTTGGCGATTTTCGTTTGCTTGCTTTGATTCGTTGGGAGTCGCCACCTAGTATTTAATTGAGGGTTACTAGGAAACCCAAATGTACTGATCTTGTTAGAGATTCACGGGTAATGGACTGGTTGTGGTTAGGAAAGGTATTAGCACCCCTAACGCACCCTACCTGAGGTAAGCTGCTTCGTGGCTTTGATATGTTAAAGAAGTTTTAAAAATTGTCTTTTCATCGGATATTAGAAATACAACTTACGTGTAAATTCATAATTCTTGACCGTGAGCAAATCAAAATATTAAATTCTTCTTTATTCTTTACAATTTTATCATAAAAAAACATCCATAAAAAAACGACACATTTACTTTCACTATATTTTTTCTTTTTTCTTTTTTTTATAATTCAATAACATACATAAAAAAAATACAAACACATACACATCCCTTTTTTTACTATGTTTTTCTAATTCACCCACATTTGCATGTTACAAAATATTAAAATTTCAAAATAAAATCAAACAGTAATCTAAATATACATAGCAATGTCTGAAAATTACAAAAAACATAAATAAATCCTCGGGAATAGTGTTGGAACAGTGGCGGCGCGTTGTTCCACGCGCCACCGCCACTGGCGTGGGTTCACGCGCCACCGCTGATGAAGGTGACAAAACTGGTGGATCGGGAACATCTTCCTCTTCTCTGTCTCCCTACGCCGGCGGTGACCTGCAAAACAACCGAAAACACAACAAGCAGTTGATTTTAATTTTTCTTTCTTTTTTGGTCCAGATCGGTTCATAGTCTTCTTTCCCTTCTCCTTCGGATCTATTTCACTGCGGGTCAGTTTGTCATGGGTTTCATCTTCTTCTCCTCTGCTTCGGGTGGCAGGTCTGGCGGTTGTAGAGGGGGCAGCGACGTTGATGATCTCCGCTCCTGTTGGTTGCCGTGGCGGTTGGGCTTGCTGCTGGAGGAAGAAGGCGCTGCTACACGGGAGTGGGCCGTCATTGCGGGATGAAGAAGGCGGGCATATGTGGCGGTGTCGGGTCACGGTGGAAGCGGACGAGGCTGGCTTCGGGCTGTTGTTCTAGCCGTTACTGTTGAGGGAGAGGCTGGTCTTTGTGCAGTCGAGAGAAGAAAGTGGCTGGCTGCTGTGGTGAAGGTGGGGATGGCTGTGGAAGAAGGAACCAGGAGCAGAGGTTGGAGGGGGGGCTGCGGCTTGAAGACGGAGAACGACCTGTGGATGGGTGTTGTGGTGAGGGTTTTCTTTTCCAAGGGAGGGAGCGACGGCTTGGAGAAGATGAGAGAAAAGGGGGGGGTTTGAAAGAGATGGGTTTAGGGTTAGGGTTTTTTTTTTGTTTTTTTTTCTAATGTTTCAAAATTGCCCTCCCTTTTGTATGTGTTGGAAACTCCTATTTATAAGCAAAAATGTTGCTAGGTCCCAAAACTTGGTCCCTTAACTTCTTTCTTTTTTTGTAAATTTGATTTTTCTTATTTTTTTGGATCTTTTTCTTATCAACATCAACTCGAATGAGAAAATCAGTGATTTTAAAAATAACACGTTAAAAGTCGAACGCGTTCTAAAAATGTTTGAAAATTTAAATTCTCTTAAGACGTGCTAAAAATGCTAAAAATGATGCAAATATATTAAAAAACGTATTTTTTGGATTTTCATTGTTTTTCGCTATTTTTGGATTTTTTCTGAAAATTTATCAAAACATGGGTCAAAAATTGGGTAGCAACATCAAGCGAGATTGGTCTCGTTGGAAAGCTAAGACACGAGGCTACAAGTTCTCTAAAGGAAGGAGAACCCAGTTCTGCCTCTAAGACAGTCAAAATTGCTCATTAACAAACATTGGATTGTTACTGTCCAACTGTTACTGTCTTGATATTGAACAGTTACTGTTCGATCTCTCCTTAGATTTTTAACTACATCTAGAGTTATAGAACTCCATTTCAAGCGAAATTAGTCTCGTTGGAAAGCTAAGACACGAGGCTACAAGTTCTCTGAAGAAAGGAGAACCTAGTTCTGCCTCTAAGACAATAAAAATTGCTTATTAACAAACCATACCTATTGTCCTACAGGGTCTGTCATGACCCAATCTTGGTTGGTGACCTATAGCTGGAGTTCTATAACTCCAAATTGAGTAAGACCAATTTTCTTAGTTAGTCAACATACAGACATCAATTCATAATCGACTTTGAAACGACTCATAAAACGATGTTTAGAACACCTTACTCGGTAAAAATCAAGGTTTCGACCTTCAACTCCCTCCTTTTCTTTCAAATGATAGCCGACCCTCCCCTCTTCTCTTTTTGTTCAATTTTTCTTGTTAATCCCTTGCCCACCAGTGTTTATTCTACCTATAACCCTTAATCTTGGATGGGTTCTTGAAATTTTGGTGTTTCTCTTTTGATTTGTAAAAATGGATACAAAAACTCCCTCTTTTCATTCCTTACGATTGTTGCAGATTTTTTTGTGAGAAGAGGAGTATTTATGCTCTATAATTATTCTTATTTGCATTTAAGCCCCATTTTCTTTAAGTGTATCATTTTTTTCTTTTCCTTAATTTAACCAGCCTTGATTTTTTTTTTCCAGGGTTTATAGTGAGAGACCATGGTCACCCTAATATGCCCTCAAGGAGGCTACCACTTATTTTCTAGCTTATGAGAATGATGACACTATAGACACAAATAATGTAACCCTCAGAAAATTAGAATCTCACTAATATCTGAAAGCTCACTTGGAATCTCTCCAAATAATGAACAAAAACTTCATAAAACTAACTAGGCTTTAAATAGACGAATTACAAATAACTGAAATTGAAAGATTAAACGACTAACTATCTGTTACATAAAGCAACACCTACGTTCCACCACTTGTTCATAAATCAAGAGAAAGTGGGCAGTTATTGACAAATAAAGGAAAAAAGAAATAGACGCAATCCATAATAATAGAGGTAGTGGGCAGTTATTGATAATGAAAGGAAATAAGAAATGGACGCAAATATGCTTAGTCAACTGATTATATGGCTGGTCATGTAGTTCTGGCAAATGCATCAGTGCCACCCTCCCAAAGAACTTGCCTCTAGCAAGTATTGCTGGAGGTAGTCGTGATATATATATCAGGAGCGAGACGGTGTAACTCATCTTCTTGGAGCCAAACAAAATTCGAAAGAGGCTTGTGCTTGTGCTTGTGCTTGTGCGCCCACTAAACCAGAAATTTATAATAACCACCCCTACGAGTAGAGACAAACTGGTGATCTAGCACGATAAGTATAGTATCAGGTGGATGAGGAGTCGATGGAACGCAGATTGGGGTGTCGTCCACAGTGGCTGGAGAGTCATTTTGACCAGTGAATGAAGTCAAAACTTAAATATTGAAAACCGGACTAATAACATAAGTAGGAGGTAAATCAATAACATAAGCATTAGGTCCCAACTTTTTCAGAACTTTAAAGGGTCTTGCACGACGAGCATGAAGTTTGTTGTAGCTACTAGGAGGGAAACGTTCTGAACATGATCGAATCAGCACATGGTCACCAACCTCGAATTGTTTATCTCATTTCCTTAAATTGGCACGTTGAGCATAAGCCTCTGTTTGTAGGGCAATTTTCTGACAAACTTCTTCATGGATGGACTTCATGTGAGCAGAAAAATCTAAACCCGCTTTTGTGCGATTTCCAGGCCATTCATGGATTGCTTAGACCTTTAAGGAGTCAACTTCAACGCCTTTGTGCGATACAATGAACCCTAAAAAATTGGTCTTTTCTTCGAGGAAGGAGCATTTACCTTTGTTGATGTAGAGATGTTTTTTTTTTTAGCATCTCCAAAACCTGGCGTAGGTGTTCTAAATGTACCGCAACAGACTTGCTAAAGATGAGTATATCGTCAAAATATACTACAATGAACTTACAAAGGAATAGTCGAAGTGCTTGTGTCGTGACACACATAAACGTGCTTGCAGCATTAGTGAGGCCGAATGGCATGCCCAATCACTCATACAGTCCTTCTTTTGTCTTGAAATCGGTTTTCCACTCGTCCCCAGGCCTTACTCGGATTTGGTAGCACCCACTCCGCAAATCAATTTTAGTGAAGATCATGGCACCACCCAATTGATCCAACATGTCATCCAAGCGTGGAATTGGAAACCGGTATTTTACTGTGATTTCGTTCACCGCTCGGCTGTCGATACACATTCACCAACTACTATTTTTTTTGGGGTGAGTAATGCAGGCACAACACAGGGGCTCAAACTTTCACGGATGAATCCCCTCATCAATAATTCTTGTACCTGCCTTTGGAGTTCAACATGCTCAGTTGGGCTCATTCTATAATGAGGCAAATTAGGAAGAGACGAACCTGGAACAAAATCGATGGCATGTTGAATGTCCCGTAATGGTGGCAACTGTTGGGGAAGGTCTTCTGGCATTAGGTCTTCAAATTCTTGGAGTAAAGATTTAACACTTTCAGGGACTTTACAATTTAATTGTTTGGACTCACGTCCAACCAGGAAAAGAAGAATGCTCCCATCCTGCATGACTTCTTCGACTTGTCGCATAGTTAGCATTGAGTTGGTTTTCTGAGGCTCTTCAAACGCAGAGATATGGAGAGGTTCCAATACCACCTTTCGATCGTGAAATTGGAACGAATTGGTCTATTCCCTAAGACTTATTTTCCAAGCATTTTGAAATTGAGCAGGCAAGTGACAAGGTTCTCTCTCAATGTTTTATGCATGTGAATGTTTCTGTGCACTTGCTCAATCCAAAACATTTTTTGTCTCGAGTTGCACTGCACCTACTATATATATCTGATAATTGTAGTTCTGAGTAAGTAATAGTTTACTACGGTTATATAAAAATTTGCTTGAATTGGCCTGCAAGATTTTATGGGTCTGGTCATGCAAGTGGTCTGTTTACGTTAATGCACTAAGGCTCATTTTTAATTACCTACTTGATGAATCTTGGGGTCATAATTGGCTCTCCAAATTTATCAAGTAATTGCACGCAACTAAATCATTCATGAGCTATAAAAAGTAATTTACTTCCTTCAAAATGATTGACCTTATAATTTAAACATGCAGGAGAGGCTTGTTACAGGAACTACTTTTGTGCATGGGACTTATGGTGCATACAAGACATTGGATGGACTCTGGAATGGTGAAATGTGAGAAGATTCCAGGTGTAAAAACTCTAGATTTTCCATTTTAGCTACTTGTCTCTCACATTACTCAATTTTCAAATGTTTAGTCAGTTCTTAATTATTTGATCGGCAACAATATATTGAATCAAAAAACAGGTGGACAATATGTTGCTATATATTTAGCAACAACAAAGCCACATGATTACATTTCAGTCATGGAAGTTCACCAAAATCATATCAAGAAATGTATTTATTATAAATAGATGAAAACGTATTCACAAGACATTGTACCTCAACGTCAAGTTTGTTCATAGCAGCGCAACAATTATCTTAGCATTTATTCAGACGTTATATTCTTATTGAGATCATTTAATTATTAGGAATTGTTTTTGAATATTAGTGAATCGAAAAAAAAAGTAAATTGAAGAGGAATTCCAAAGAATGTTGACCTCACTTGTTTCTTTGCTCCCGTGGAGAGCTGAAACTCTTAAATACGAGACTCGTTTCATTGATGATCTTATGGCATGTTTCACAAATGTGTATCTCATTTATACACTAGTTTCTTTATGTTACATGGGGTCAATGACATGGGTCGTTGTGGTTTTTAGATTGTTTTCATGAATAATTCAATTTCGTGTGAAATCTTGAAATCTTATCGTTATTATTTTTTTATATGTTTTTTGGGTTTTAAATGTATGATTTGATTCTTTCTTTATTTTTGTTTGATTTTTTATTGTTTTAGATAATTAGTGTTCTCGTTATAGATTGTCTGAATGCTTGAAGATTTTTTTCATGAATTTTGTGTGGGCAATGTCATTGATCCTTTGGAAAAGTTCAATCTTTTTTGAAAAAAATAAAATAAAATAAAACTCTGATGTGCAATTGGTCTTCGATGATTAATATTTTCAATGCAAATAGTTTGATTTATTTGTTTATTGTTGGTGGGAAAGTATTGATTTGGTTTCTTTCTAATGTTGTTGGGTGGTTTTCTTGCAATTTGGCGTGTTTCCCTGCTCTTGTGGATATCAACACTTCTACTTTCCTTGTCGATTCAAGGAAGCTTATTGTGGATTTCTAGGTTTTTTCTTTCCTTCACTCGTTGTTGGGTGATTTTTTGTTTTAGACCAAGAAACCGGAACCATCATGTTATGAGAAATAATTGAGGCAGGTGACGAGGTACTATGGTACTGAATTTTATGCTTAAATATCTTCTGTTGTACTTACTGTTTTTAATGTGAGATTATGATTTATGTATCCTTACTTAAGTGAGATTATGTTTTTACTTCAATGCATTTGTGCAAAGAATCAGAGAACTTATTGTCAATAGAAAGCCATAAATTATGCCTTGTTAATAGCTATTAATCTAGGCTATATATACTCTCATAAATAGGAAAGTAGATTTAGCTTACCATGTATAGCTTATTAATTAAAATCAACCTGGGTGATTAGCATGTACAGATTTAAGTTTCCTTGTATACCTACTTTGAAGAACTCTTGTGTGGGGAACAACGCCTCAATACTCAAAATATTATGGAGCAGTCACGTATTGTTTCTAATACTGTCTCAGTTGCCTATGCTGCTTATGGCAAGGGGAAGGGTCGTGACACGAGCACTACACGGTGCTATAGTTGCAAGAAATATGGCTATATTGCCCCTAACTATCCTCATATTATGTAATTACTGCAAGCAGCAAGGGCACATTATTAAGGACTCTACTGTTCGTCCTTCACGCTCCAACAAAGTCTATCATGTTGTTGTTACTGGTGACTTACAGCCAGCTATGCCTATATAGATGGTCATAATGTTTTCTTTCATGATTTAATTTGATGAGACAGTTATTAGAAACCAAGGAGGCTACTGAGCAGCAGCGGAAATCATTGAAGAAGCAACAATCTGGTAAAACATATTCTTGTAATATTTGGCAGTAACTTCTTTCTACTCTTTGTGCATGTTTTTGGCACATTTCAAACTTTGGTTAATTTATATACCAAGAAAGGATCTTTGGTGATCTTCAGTCACAAGGCATTGGTGCTGTCTATACTCTAAATTATTGGCATATGGCTATGAGAAACTATCTGAAGCTTTTGTGGCCTTCCAAGTTACTGCCATATTTATGATCTGCTTTCTGATAGGCCTCTTGCTTGCTGTCATGGATGCCTGTATGCTGATGGGTGTATGGTAATATATTGCCCCAAAAGTTTCTGTATATTCGTTGCTAACTCAGGTGGGTGACTGTTTGGAAGAAAATAGTTTATTATCGTTTATTATTGCCACCCGTTGCACTAGAGGTGATAGATTCATGCTGCACTGATGTGTCCTGGCCTCGAACCCCAGAAAAAATAATATTACTTATCACTGAAAAATGAGTAAATAAAAAGAAAAGAATTATTCCTCGTGCTTTTACAATGTCTATCTGCTATCTTTGATTTATTAAGATACTTTCTGAGTATTAACATTAGTTTCTGTTGCTATGAAGGCAAAGGTGATGGTACAGATGCAGATTCAGGAGCACAAGAAGATTTCCTCATCCAGGATGAGATTTCTAAATCTCGTCTAGTGAGCATCAAGCCTGTAATTCATTCTTTATCTCCATGCTGCATTTTGCAAGTATTGAAAAAGTTGCAAGTGCTCGTTTATACATGCGTCCCTTGTTATTGAGTTGTTGATTCTCTGCAGGAGGAAGAGACAATTTTGCGTGAGAGAGACCGCTATGAACTGGAAAAGGGACGGCTTATACGTGATTTGAAAAGGATACGAGATGAGGATGATTCATGTTTTAATAATTTTTAGATTTTAAATCACCAATATGCCCTTTTAAACCTTCTTGGGAAAGGAGGATTTAGTGAGGTTTACAAGGTCAGAACTTCAGCAAGTAGTTTCATTTGATGATAGAAACATTAACCTCTGTTTGTTTCAAGAAAATTTATATTTAACATGACAAGAGTATAGATCATTCTATTGCCAATATTGGCAATTGTAAATGCACATCCTTTTGCAGTGATTTGAAGTGAGAATTTCCGGCAGGCTTATGATTTGGTGGAGCATAGGTATGTTGTATGTAAGCTACATGGTCTGAATGTTCAATGGAGTGAGGATAAGAAGCAAAGTTACATACGACATCAATAAACTTTTATTAGTGTTGGTGTCCTTTTCAATAAACTTTTATTGGAGTTAATTGATACCAAAATTTTGTTATGGGCTTACAATATGTTTCTTTAGTAGTTATTCGTTTTGTATTGAGTGATCTCTTCCACAACCTAATCGCTACTCGGTGACGAGGATGTGTGGTCGGCCATACTTGAGTATCGGCTCAAAAGGGCCATAACTTTTGATGCGACCGCTGGATCGCGCTAAAAATTTTACAATAGTTTCCTGAGGATGTTTTCCTCGGGGTAGATATGGAATCGCTACTCGGTGACGAGGAGGTTTGGTCGGCCAGCGTTGATTATCAGCTAAAAAATGTCATAACTTTTAATTCGACCGTTGGATCGCGCTTAATTTTTTTCAAGAGTTTCTAGAGGTTGTTTTCCTTGGGGTAGCTAAGGAATCGCTTCTCCGTGAGGAAGAAGTCTGTTCGGCCACACTTGAGTATCGACTCAAAAGGGACATAATTTTTGATCCGACCGTTGGATCGTGTTTAAATTTTTATAGGGGTTTCCAGAGGTTGTTTTCCTTGGGT
>Ga0307515_10015603_pt1 | contig 13979 bp, 9 predicted proteins | sample 17_EM_MG_FD_194513 | JGI IMG/M metagenome (GOLD analysis project Ga0307515, IMG submission 194513) | Populus trichocarpa ectomycorrhiza microbial communities from riparian zone in the Pacific Northwest, United States - 17_EM | ecosystem: Host-associated > Plants > Roots > Unclassified | place... | reverse complement strand
GTCAAGATCTGGGGGTACAGGGAAGAAACTCAGAGCTGGGTGGAGGAAGAGGTGTTGGAAGGTCACACCGATTGGGTTCGGGATGTCGCCTGGGCTCCGAATATCGGACTTCCTAGGAGCTATACTGCCACCGCCTCGCAGGATAAATCCGTCATAATCTGGACCAAGGATACGCTAACCTCACTGTGTGCCAAGGCGACTCTTGACCCATCCGTCTCTGCCGTTTCTGCACCCGCAAACGCCGGTGGGCCTGCCGTAAAAGGAAAATTCCCGGATGTCGTTTGGAGGGTAGCGTGGAGTTTGGCGGGGAACATACTGGCTGTGAGCTGTGGAGATGGCAAGGTGATGCTTTGGACTGAGTGAGGATTTTCGTGAATGTTGATATCTCTTATCCCACCGCGCACGCAGGGGATACTCTAAAATCAAGGTCAAGGATGACATCAAAGCGCCCCTACCTAGCCCGGACTCTCTTGGCCTCAAACCGAGGTACAAGCGCGCCTCGAGGGCGCGTGTCGACCAGTACGACGAGAAACGAGATATCCAAGAGGTGGGCGTAGCACGGCGACGGCTGAGGCATTCTTCCCTCTTGACCCTCCGTCTAACTTCCTCACTCTATCTGCCACTATTTCGCGTAGCCTCTCATGTATCCGCCATGCGATTCCCACTTGTCCAGCATTTATTCTTGACAGTAAATTTTGGAATGCGTCACCACTCGCTACCGCAAGGGAATATAACTTGATCTCTGACTAGTGTTTTATGTGCAACACCCAAGGCACCTGGGACGCGACTGGTGTTGATAAGTTGCCGCGGCGACTCCCCTGCAGCAGAGGGGCGTCATTCTCGGGGCCTGACTCTCCCCCACAATACATGAAGGGATTTCTCGGAAGTTGTAGTATTGCTGAAAAAAAAAAACATTGGGCGCCACGGTCTGCAGGATACATAAATACGAAGTAAACACGGTGTGGGAGACGGGCGAAGCAGAAACGGATCATCGATTAACGCCAACGATGAGCAGCGGGACAACGCAAATGAACCGGTGTATGAGTAAAGGAGGTGAACAAAGGAGGAACATAGATGATCTGCAGTCGTATGGAAGAACGCTGTGACGGATGGTGTGAGAGGACGGGATACCAGAAAGTTGCATTCCGAGAATTCGACGCGGCCGTCAACGCTTTCGTTCGGTTCCTTGACCACAGGTGAGAAAAAAATACACCAGGAAGTGGTATCATGTGGAGGAACTCACGCAATTTGCCAGAGGCAACCAGTCTATCCAGCCAGTCTCTGTATGAGCCCCTTACAACCCTCCACGCCCCGTGAAAACCCGACCTTCTCAAAAGTTTCGGCGGCACGTAGAAGCTCAGACCTCGCCTCTTCGAGCTTGTGCTGCGCCAACCAAACCGTCGCCTGCCGTATCGTCGCCTTACCTAGGCTGTATGGGTTGTTAACCGCATGCAACTTGGCGCGTTCGGCGTGAACGTGTGCGTTGTCGAGCCTGCCTTCATCGAGAGACAGCATCACAAGGGAGGAGTGAAGCTCAAACAGCTGATCGTGCCAGTCGAAGGAGGATGCAATTTCGAGGGCTGCCTCGAGGTGGTGAACAGCCTTCTCGATCTCGCCCTGGGATCGATATATGTTGCCAAGAATTTGATGAGAACGGCAGACCATAAATTCCTCGCCTGTCTCCGGGAGGAGATGAATTGCGCGGGACGCAGCTTCTTCTGCGGCGTCGAGCTGTTCCTGGTCCAGAAACAACCACGCGAGTTCGATCAAGCACCGTGCCTCTCCCTTTGTGTCACCGAGCCGCTCGTAGATCTCCAAACTCTCTCTCGCCCGTTGCACCCCTTCGTCATAGTGGCCCATATGCCGATTTGCAGCACATAGGAGCGACAATAGGCGAGCAACCCCAGCATTACTCCCTCGCTCTTTCTCCAGTTTCAAGGCATGACTAAGGAGTCTCTTGCGTTCCGTGTGATTCCCGGTCGAGACAAACGTCGCTGCGAGCCCAAACAAGTATTCTGATTTGTGACAGTGAGTGTCTGGGAGCCCTTCAATTTTAGGGGCCAGCAACGTGAGCCGTGGTTTGTGCCAATTGAGGTGCAACATGAACTTGGTACAGGCGTGCCAGACGTCGTCCGAATTTGGGTCAATCGTCGTAAAGACATCGAGCAAGTGCTCGACATTGATGTCCTCCGATATAACCCATTGTGTTTCTTTGAAATTGGACTTGTCTGGATCGACGTCGACTGATATCCGGGTGAAGTAACATCCCTTGGCTGCACAGAGGAGTGGAGATAACTTCGGATCTTTTGGGGAAAGGTAATCTCGGAGCGGTGCGAGCATCGTGATGAACCCGTTGCTCCGAGATGTCAAGGAAAGGACGCAGAACCCGTCGAAGATGTCCATTCCGTTCAAGACCGTGGGGAAAAGCCAGTTGATGTTGTTCTCGTCAACACCTTGTGGGAAGAACGCCGCAACTCCCAGGAGCTCTCGGGCATCCGGGCCGAGTTCTTGAAACATAGGGGAGGTGAGCGAAAGTTCGATCACAGCGGCGAGACTCTTCTTGTGTCGCGTCTGCAACACACTCGTTCGGCGCTTCTCCCATTCCCCCTTCAGCCGCTCCATCCTCCACTTGTTTTGGTGTCCAACGGTCGCGAGCAGGGTGATCGAAAGCGGATGGAATTCCAGTTGCTCCAGGATGTCGTTCGCTAGGTCCGATTCCTTTTCGAGTTTGTAGATGTGATAGAAGGCCTGACACGCCGCATCCATCGACAACACCGGGACTTCGATAGTCTTGCATTCATGAGGGATGGTGGAGATCCGCGAGGTTATGCACAGACACAGCGTCGGCAGCTCGCTCAGCTCCTCCACCAGATTGTAGATCTCCTCCGCGTCCTCTCCTTCCGGGTCCAGAATCGATTCGGCGTTGTCGAGGACTATGATCATATCCTTCGAAGACATGAATGGCCGGAGGGGAGTCAAATCCCTGGGGTTCTTGATGCCTGCCCCAATGACCTCGGAAAGCCGGTTGAGGAGATGGTCGAGCGTCGCAGGGAATTTGTCGCATCTGATGAATCGACGATTCTCCCCGAACCGCTGCTTGACCCGATCGTCATGGAGGACAGTCAAAGCGATGAACGTCTTGCCGATCCCGCCAGCACCGATCAGAGCGACTGAAGTCAGACTTTCCGCCAACGTCACGACCTCGTCGATCAGATCGTCACGACCGAAACAGGCTTTCGGCGCCGGAGGGGGTAATTCGCCAGTCGGGTTGGGTGCAAGTGCAGGAAACTGTGTTCATCCGCACAATTTAGATCGCTGGCACAGTCCGAACCTTACCACTCACTTGGGAATCAGCGATAGCGGCTTTAACCTCATTCATGACTTGGGACACGACCTCGGCATCCCCATCATTTCCCGTGTAACCCACGTTCTCGATCCGGTCAGACACCTCTTGTAGCTTCTTCTTGAATCGTTCCAGGGTGCTAGAGAGAATTCAGTGTGGAATCCAACAGGGATGGGTTGAAAAGACGGACATGAGAAGGGCACTGGTTCGTGTTGGTTGCAAGCTGTGACCCGCATCCCCACCACTCATCCCCAAGCCCAGCCTATTCAAACTCTTCACCAAAGCACCAAACTCCTCCTTTGTCACCGACGACTCCTTCTGATCGGTTAGGCGGGTACTTGGTCAGAGCGACAGGATCGCACCTTATGCTGTATCCTTAACGTTTCGACGGAACGCTTTAATCGCCAGATAGTTTGTCAATCCTGCTGCAGAAGATATCAACAGAATCTTACAATCAGTTTCTTGATTTCATCCGATGTCGATTGTTCTGGAGGTATCTGCTGTGACGCAGGTCTAAATCCAGCGTGTGCGGTCAAACCCGAAGCTCCTTGGGGGATGGTAGACATGAGTTGTCTGAGGATGATAGAGTGCGATCTCCAGGGAGGAGGGAAGCTGGCTGCAAGGAAGAGCCGAAAACGGGAGGTGTACCCTGGTAACACGGCGCCAGATTCAGCACTAGCCCAAATTGACGTGGACCATCACACTCACAGCGAGTGACTTCCTAGGGAAAAGCAAGTATACGCAACTCATGTTCCCGAGGTTGGTCTGGACGGTATGAGAGGCGACGGCCGGGAGCAGTGGGGAGAGTGTGGTTGTCGTACGGTCCGGGTCGCTAGGACCTATTTCTGTGGCGTTGAGTGCTCACCGCCGGTGGTCCGAGAGCAGGTTTTGGATCGATGTGTGCGTTCGAGCCCAAATTGAGAGACGGCAGACATGAGTTTTTTGGTGATGGTAGGGCGTGATTTAGAGAGGGGAAGGAAGTTGACTGCAAGGAGGCGCCGAAAACGCGAACTGACAGTCCCGCGTCAGATTCAGTCCCATTGCTCGTCTGAACTGACGTGAACGATCACAGCGAGTGACTTCCTGGGAAAAGCAACACACAACTCATGTCCTCGAGGTTAGCCTGGACAGTATGAGACACGGCGGCGGTGAATATCCAGGACTTTCAGTCACCCGGGACTATTTCTTACGATTGCAATACATTGATATCGATGATCAACTAGAGATATCCCTGACGGTTAAGGGCGGTTGCTTTTTCAAATGTTTCTGGGAGAAACCAAACGAACACTTCTATAGACTTTGGGCGAGCCTATTCAAAATACAATTCCAATACTTGGCAGCAAGCTCGCATAACTCGGTAGTTAGGTTGTCCTGAGAGCCCGTGGACAGGTTACAGAAAACGTTGATAAAACCTAACGCCCAAATACCGATGGCCAATGAGAAGATACCAATGCAGCTCCTTGGGATGGCGGTAGCCCTCGACCGACTCCGGACACCTTCCGAACTGTTCACCCACGTGTGCTTCTATTATCACTGTGCAGGTAGAATAGGTAAAATGTTGGGGGGTTGTTGGTAAAGAACGGATTTCTTGGGAGTCGTTGGATAAGTCTTAACAAGCAGATAGACGCCCACATGAGTTACCTGTACGAAAATTGGTTAAGTATTGGGGGTCTGGAGTCGGCTTTTCCAACCACTGGATAAGTTCTTGACGCCGTTAGGAAACAAAATTTTCCAACAACTCCCGACTATTTTACCAATTTTTCCTGCATAGTGTATACTCCGACTGTTCACCCACGTGTCTAAGTTTAGATTCCGGTCGATTGATTTTGATGGTGGTCAGGATCGTCTTTGAGAATGGATTGACAGTGGTCGGCGAAATCTTGCAAACGATGAAGTCTGGAGTGGCTTTTCTAACCTCCCGCTCATCTATGGCAGCTCAGGTCGCATTTGGAGTGGGGGGAGCGGAACTACTCACTTGCGTGACCTCCAACGTACGCTGTGGAGGAAGAGAGTATCTTGAAGGGGCGGGCTTTTGTGTCCTCATCGTCTTTGGTGCCATATTCTGCAGAGCCGGTTTCATGTTCGGCGGGGCCAATATCAGCCTTCATCTTGTCTCCAGCAGCGCCAGCCTGGATTGCGTGGTGGAGCATCGCCTCCGACTCAGGGACAACACAACGGACGGAAGGAGGCGCCGTGGTAGCTACTTACTCCCGCGTCAATTCCATCACACTTCAACCGACTTTCCCACTTTGCGAAGAAGGGGGGTCCTACCGAAAACAACGGCTGCGCTAAGGTCGAGGTACTACGAGGTCCGCCTCGAGTATGGAAGCCCCTGTGTCCACCGGTCGCCTGTCGCCCATCTTTGCCAGATCGATACCGTCCGTCGTTGGATGCTCCTCCCTCTCGTCGTGACATATATACATCCCCTTCCCCTGCAACTCTTTCTTTCGTTCCGTTTTACCCCTTCTAGAGTTACGGGCCGCACACATGGACGACCCGACGGGACACATTTCTTCCCTCCCTTCCCCTACCACACACTGACGGTGGTGGGACCGAACTTTCCGATTCTTTGCGGCACCCGCAGAGGGTACTTCCCGCTTAGATGGACGAGACGGGCCTGGCGGAGGTGGTCGGGATTGGACACCGACTGTGCGTCTTCTTTCTTACATTGCATAGTCATCGATTTCATCAATCTCTCTAGCTTGTTGGACAAGGTGGTTTCCCGAATCTCGGATCGGTGGGGAACGAAGCGGAGGTTAACTCGTGTGAACTCCTACAGTTTCTTACGATTTCCATGTACTTCCTATTGTTTTACGACTACTTCTTGGCCCTCGGACACGAGGTCCGGTGCCCCTGCATTCATCGGCGGAGGTATCGCGTTCTAACCGTTGCACAGATAAATTACGCTTGGTCCGGAAGAAGATTCTGGGGTGTGTTCCCTCCACCTCCCAACACCCGATGGCTCATGCGGTCACTCGACAGTGTTTGCGTCGCTCATTGTTGTACGGCACCTCAAATGAGATCTCAAGCTGTGACGGGCTTGATAGTACTGTAGAACAGGTACATCCCCATTTTGCACGTACAGGGACACCACCATGTTCCATTTCACGAGGTCTGTGAGTCCAAACCCGCGATGCTATCACGATCACATGCTCACGAGACCTTCCTCAGCTGTGCGTTTCCACCCACCTTACCCATAACCCGATAGCTGTCGAAACATTATGTGGGAAACCACCCTTTGTGACGACTGTCATTGTTATCGCTCAAACGACGGTTGCGTTGAGCTCTAGCTATTCTTCCCGGATCTAAACGAAATCATGTTAACTCTGGATGTGCCTGAGGGTATACGCCGTGACCGGGAGGAACAAGTTACTTCGTGGTGCACTTTCTGTTCTGATTGCGGCCCAGCTCAGCGTTGGGATTTGTTTAGCGGCCGTGGATGGGATGGGCCCAAGTGAGTTCCTCAACCGTCTGTTCGTTCGCATGTGCATGTTGTTTCATCATTCATCAGTACAGCTGCCACCGGAGATGGATTTGGACATGTACAGCATTTGCATTCCCCGGGACTGGCGGTCTGCGGTGGTTGCCTTCAGCAGTGTTTCGGTCGCTTTCGGTGCGCCCTTATCATCTGACTTCCAACGTGAATTTACCTCGGGAACCCTGATGTCCTTCGCGTCTCGCGCCCCCCGTGCAGTGGCATAGTAGATCTATTTACGTTCTTAATCATCTTGGTCACGGTAATGGCCGCCGCTCGATTGTTATTCTTGTTTTCCACCCTTTTTTTCCCCGGTAGGTGATCCGTATCATATCAAGGGTCCTGCTATACTTACCGCTCGTGCATACTCAGAAGCAAATTCGGTTCCTGCTCGGGCTGTAGGTCTTCTCCCTTGAATTGGAAACGACCTTTGAGTGATCGATACCCAACTTTTGTCTCATAGGATTCATGCGACGTTTGTCCCGATCATGGTGTCACGTCTCATATTCTCATTGAAGAAAGCTGCTGCCAGACAGGCGGAACCATGGGATCTCTCGGCCGTGGTCAATTCCGACATGGGAGGGTTACCGGAGGTTCAACCCCTTCGTTTGCATTTCGGTTTGACGCGTCGTACGAAACCTTGGGAGCTCTCGCTTCACCGAATGGAGAGGTTATAGAGCTTGGGTCTCGGTTGTCTTTGGATCATGGGTCACAATAGCCGTCCTAGTTTACTCCCGGATTCCTTTGGTATGTTAGGATTAGGGCTTGCCGGTTGTGAACGTTTGAACTCCCGTGGTACTCTAGATTTGGACACAGGCACATACATAACCAACTGGAGGCTGCCCGCATTCGGCTACCTGCATAGGGGTGGGTGACTATCCCACTAGCTGAGGTAATATATCGCTCAACATCCGGGAACTTCCCCATCGTGTGGACCAACGAAACCGGGTAATCGGGTATCAAGGTAACACCGGAATGTGGTGGGGTTGAAGTAGGTGGGCTTTCAATCCTTTCCGCCCCCCGTAATTTGGAAGGTTGGTCGGGTTTAAAGCGAAACGACCGAGGCACCGGATTCTAGATGTGCGGTTTGGAGACTATTTACGCCCCGACGCAACGGTCAGGGTCCTGATAGTTCCCTTAAAAGGCTACTGATATTCATCTGGACTCGTGTGCAGTACTGTGTAGCCCTGGGGACAGTCACAGAATATAAGTGTCTCCGACTGGTGTTTTATTTGTAAAAGCCGTCGTCTGGCCCATCTCGTGACCGAGAGACACCTGGGATGCTGCTGTGGCGACTCCCCTGCAGCGAGGGGCGTTATTCTCGGGACCTGGCTCTCCCCCACCATACGTGAAGGGATTCCTTGGAAGTTGTAGTATTGCTGGAAAAAACCATTGGGCTCCACGGTCTGCGGGATACATAGATACGAAGTAAACACAGTGTAGGAGATGGGTGAAGCAGACAACGGATCAACGTTCAACGCAAATGAACTGGTATGTGAGCAAAGGGGGCGAACAAACGGAGGAACATAGATGGTCTGCAGTCGTGGGGAGGGCGGCACGACGGACGGTGTGAGAGGACGGGATACCGGAAGGTTTCATTCCGAGGATTCGACGCGGTCGTCAGCGCTTTCCTTCGGTTCCTTGACCATAGATTAGAAACCAATACGCCGAGAAGTGGCACCATGTGGAGGAACTCACTCGATTTGTAAGAGGCAACCAGGCTATCCAGTTTCTGTATGAGTCTCCCACAAGTCTCCACGCCCTGTGAAGCTCCGAGCTTCTCAAAAAGTTCCGCGGCACGTAGAAACCCAGACCTCGCCTCTTCGAGCCCGTACTGCACCAACCAAACCGTCGCCTGCAGCATCATCGCCTGACCTAGCCTGTATGGGTCACTAACCGCATACAACTTGGCGCGTTCGGCGTGAACGTGTGCGCTGTCGGGTCTCTTCACCTAAAAACAGCATCCCCAGGGAGAAGTGAATAGCAAACAGCTGATTGTTCCAGTCGAAAGAGGTCGCAATTTCGAGGGCTGCCTCAAGATGGTGAACGGCCTCCTCGATCTCGCCCTTGGATTGATATATCTGGCCAAGAACGTGATGGGAATTGCAGACGACAAATTGGTCGCCCGTCCCTGGGAGGAGATTAATTGCACAGGACGCAGCTTCTTCTGTGGCGTCGAGCTGTTCCTGGTCCTGAAACAACAACGCGAGTTGGATCAAAAAATGTGCCTGTTCCTCCGTACCGAGCCGTTCCCAGATCTCCAGGCTCTCCCTCGCCTGCTGTACCCCTTCGTCAAAGAGGCCCATATGCCGATTTGCATCGCACAGGTGCTGCAATGTGCGAGCAACCCCAATGTCGTTCCATCGCTCTCTTTCCAGTTCTAAGGCATGATTGAGGAGTCTCTTGCGTTCCATGAAATTCCCGATCGAGCCAAGCAACGTTGAGAGCCCAACCAAGCATCCTGACTTGCGACAATGGTTGTCTGGGAGCCCTTCAATCTTAGGGGCCAGCAACGTAACCCGTGGTTTGTGGCAATAGAGATGCTCCATGAAATTGGCACAGGCGTCCCAAACTTCGTCCGAATTTGCGTCGATCGTTGTAAAGATATTGAGCAAGTGCTCGACATTGACATCCTCCGATATAATCCACCGCGTTTTTTCAAAGTCAGACTTGTTTGGATCGATATCGGCTGACATCCGGATGAAGTAATATTCCTTGGCTGCGCAGAGGAGTGGAGATGGAGATAACTTTGGATCGTTGGGGGAAAGGTAATCTCGGAGCGGCGGTGCGAGCATTGTGATGAATCCATTGCTTCGAGATGTCAGGGAAAGAACGCAGAACCCGTCAAAGATGTTGACCCTATTGGGGATGGTAGGGAAAAGCCAGTCAATGTTGTTCTCGTCGACGCCTTGCGGGAAGAACGCAACAACTCCCAGAAGCTCTCGGGCATCCGGGCCGAATTCTTGAAACATAGGGGAGGCGAGCGAAAGTTCGATCGCGGCGGCGAGACTCTTTTTGTGCCGTGTTTGCAACACGTTCGTTCGGTCTTTATCCCATTCTTTTTTGAGCCGGTCTGTATCCCACTTGCTTTGATGTCCAACAGTCGCGAGCAGAATGATCGAGAGCGGATGGAAGTTGAGCTGCTCCAGGATGTCGTTCACTAGGTCCGATCCATGGTCGCATTTGTAGATGTGATAGAAGGCGTGGCATGCCGCATCCATCGACAACACCGGGACTTCGACAGTCTTGCATTCGGGAGGGATGGTGGAGATGCGCGAGGTTATGCAGAGGCACACGGTCGGCAGTTCGCTCAGCTCCTCCACCAGGTTATAGATCTCCTCTGCGTCCGTTCCTTCTGGGTCGAGGATGGACTCGGCGTTGTCAAGTATTATGATCATCTCCTTCGAAGTCAGGAATGGACGCAGGGGTGTCAAATCTTCAGGATTATTGATGCCCACACCAGTGACCTTGGAGAGTTGGTTGAGGAGATGACCGGGTGTCACCGGGAGTTGGTCGCATCTGATGAACCGACGATTCTCGCCAAACCGCTGCTTGATGCGATCGTGATGGAGGACAGTCAAAGCGATGGACGTCTTTCCGATCCCGCCGGTACCGATGAGAGCGACCGGAGTGAGACTTTCTGCCAAAGTAACGACCTCGTCGATCAGGTTGTCACGACCGAAACACGCTTTCGGCGCTGGGGGAGGTGGTTCACCAGCTGGGTCGGGTGGAAGTGCAGGAAGCTGTATCCATTAACAGGTCAGATCCTTGACTTGGTTTAGGCCCTATCACTCACCTGGCAACCGACGATAGCCGCTCGAATCTCATCCATGAGTTGAGACACGACCTCGGCATCCTTGTCGCTTCCCGTGTAGCCCGCGTTCTCGACCCGGTCGGATACGCCTCGTGGCTTCCCTTTGAATCGTTCCAGAGTGCTGGAGAGAATTCAGTGTGAAATTCAACAGAGAGGAGTCACGAGGACCGACATGAGCAGGGCGCCAGTCCGTGTTGGCTGCAGCCTGTGATCTGCATCCCCACCACTCCTCAAGCCCAGCGTATCCAAACTCTTTACCAAAGCGTCAAACTCCTCCTTTTTCACGGACGACTCCTTTTTACTGGTTAGGTGGGTGCTTCGTCAGAGGGACAGGATTATACCTCATGCTGTGTCCTTAATGTTCCGACGGAACGCTTAAATCTCCGGATAGTTTGTTAACCCTGGGGCCGAGGACATTGACAAAAGGTCTTACAATCAGTCTCCTGATTTCATACGATATCGATTGTTCTGGAGGTATCTGATGCGGTGTCGGGTAATTTCCACCCACAACTGATTGTCCGAGACAAAGGCTGAATCCAGTGTGCGCGGTCGAGCCCGAGGCTCCTTGGGAGATGGTAGACATGATTTACCTGAGATGATCAGGTGCGATCTCCAGGGAGAAAGGGAGCTGACTGCAAGGAGGAGCCGAAAACGCGTGTACACTGGCGACACAGCGTCAGACTCAGCGCTAGCCTAAATTGACGCGAACTATCGCGCTCACAGCGGGTGACTTCCTGGGGAAAAGCAGGTACACACACCTCATGTCCTCGAGGTTAGGAACGGTATGAGGTGCGGCGGCCGGGAGCAGTGAGGAAGATATGGTTGTCGTGAGGCCCAGGTCGCTGGGACTTCTAGTTGTCGTACTATCTCCCACACGGCACTCGAGAACGGAGAAGTCACAGTTTTCTCGCAAGGCGGATGCGGGGTTCCCACCGTGAGTACTTCTGGGGGTCGATAAGTTGGGAGGCGGCGGATTCGCACCTATAGGAAAATTGGTCAAACATTTAGGGTCATGGGTGTTGGACAAAGCGTTTTCCAACGGCTGGATCACTTCTTTCTAGCCGCCGGTTGAAAGTGCTTTCCGACGACTCTGCATATATTTCCTATTTTATCTGCCCAGCACAGTACTCGGGTTCGGTGATTATACACGTTCATCGTCCAGCTATCCATTCGAGTTTGGAACACTCTTTGGCGGCGCCCCTGAACCATGGGATCGAGTCGGTCCGGGCCGAATTCGGAATAGTCGGAGTCCGTTGTGCCAACGCGGCGTCCTCCCCCCTGTGCCCTCCCCTTCTAAAATGCATTCCTGCCGCCTCTGGTTTGATACCGCAATTGGCGGTATGTTGCTTCCCGCTGTCGGCGGATCATCGATCACCCACTAACGTTGCCGCGTCATTGTGTCACGCGTTCGCGAGAGAGATTGAGAATCTCCCTACAAGATACCTACGGTAAACCGCAAGCGAGGATTTCCGTGAATGCTGGTCTTATCCCATCACGCCTGCAGGGAACTCGATAAAATCAAGGTCAAGAATGACATTAAAGCCCTACCCGGCCCGGAGTCTCTTGGCTCCAAACCGAGGTGCAAGCGCGTCTCGAGGGTGCGTATCGACGTAGATTGATTGTGTTCTAGTAGCTGAAAGGACTCCATAGGAATTGAGGAGACTCGAATCGGCCGACTGCACCCAAGCGCGTACAATCACCCATGGAGGGAGCCGCAAAGGACGATAAGGAGCCCCCACTACTGAAAATCGACCCCAAGTGGTATGTTCAATACGTTACGTTGCTTTGGTCCCCGAGTCTCGCTGGCCGGGTGCAGCCTCCAGGATGCTCTTAGAACTTTCTTCCAACCCATCAAGACCGATGATCCTTGCCTCGACTGTTACACGACGTACAAGCGGGATGCGACCGAGTACGACATCGACTACGTCAAGAAGTACGACGAGGATCTCAATACCTTGATATTCGTGCGTTTTATATTATCCGCTCCTGCCATTTATCTCGCCCGTACCTTCACCGTATCCTTCGTGGCCTGCTGGACTCACGTATTCGCATGGTTGCATCTCGGTGACCACCGCCCTCTCTCATTATCCACCGATCCTGGAAGTCCCACTCCCTCGAATTTATTCCTGGAGCTGGCCCGGCGGGGGGTGGAATAACTGACGGTATTCCTGCGGTCACCACCATTCTGCCGACCAGACCAACCGAGGTGGACATTCTGGCTATTGCTGCCACCCACAATTTCGACAAACGCTACCCCGGGGTACCCGTCCACAATTTCAACCCAAAACACTTCCCTCACGCGGGTGGATCTATCGCCTGTCCGCCTCAAATGCTAATGAGTGACCTCCTGCAGGTCCGCGCCATCCTCATTAACGGCGAATAATTGGGGTAGCGCAACGTACCCGCATATTCCATCCCTTGCCAATGGCAGGAAAGGCAAATTGCGGCGGGAATCAATGGAAGTAAGTACATTTCCATGCCCCATCTATGTATGACCTGCCCACGAGCCTAACCTTCTCCGGCCTCTGCCTAGTGATCCATCCGCCCAGCTTCCCCCATCTATAATCCCTCCCCTGGAATATTCTTGTGGTCGCGAGCGGGGTACAGTGATGTTCGACGTGGGATCAAGCCTCAAGTCCCGAGTCATGCACGGGTCTACGGACGAGATTGAAGCCCATCCCATTCTCAAACCGGATCTCTACGACCACGATGGCCCGTTCGAAAAGGCAGAATTTGGGGGAGCCGATGGTCAAATCGAACGACCGCTTTCAAAAGGTCTCGTGGAATGAGGATCACCACAATCTGCGATTGAACGTGCACTTCGGAGTGATGTACGGCGAGAAACGAGACGTCCAAGAGGTAGGCGTAGCACAGCGACGGCTGAGGCGTTCCTCCCTCTTGACCCCCCGTCTGGCTTCCTCGCTTTGTCTGCTACTGTTTCGCGTGGCCTCCCACGCATACACCATGCAATTTTCGCTTGTCCGGCATTTATTCTTGACGGTAGATTTTGGAATAGATCACAATTTGCTACCGTAAGAAAATATAAGTATCTCCGACTGGTGTTTTATTTGCAACTCCCATGGTTCGGCCCGTCTTATGACCGGGGGGCACCTGGAACACGACTGGTGCTGATAAGTTGCTGCGGTGGTTCCCCTACAGCGAGAGGCGTCATTTTCGGGACCTGACTCTCCCCCATCGTACGTGAAAGGTTTTCTTGGAAATAAGGCGCAAGGCCGACTAGCGGCAGAGCCCGGGACGGACAGCATCGGAAAAAGTTCGTGATCGTGGTGCGCGTTGCAATGTCTCAGAATGTTTTACCCACGTTGTATCTCGTTATACCGCATCCA
>Ga0307515_10015602_pt1 | contig 13980 bp, 12 predicted proteins | sample 17_EM_MG_FD_194513 | JGI IMG/M metagenome (GOLD analysis project Ga0307515, IMG submission 194513) | Populus trichocarpa ectomycorrhiza microbial communities from riparian zone in the Pacific Northwest, United States - 17_EM | ecosystem: Host-associated > Plants > Roots > Unclassified | place... | reverse complement strand
GCAGGCGTCACACCCGGCTCCGCAGCGGGTTCAGAGCACCCAGTTGCCCGGCCGCCGCGCCTTGAGCAGAGGGGCAGCGGGAGGCAGTGCGCTCGTCCCGTGCAGCGACAAGCCGTCGAGGATGAGCGTGAGGTAACGGCGCCAGCCATCGCTGTCCGGCGCCATGCTCCAGAGCACGCTCGCCAGCATCGCCATGATCCGGTGCAGGTCGGCGGGAACGAGGTCGGCGCGCAGCAGGCCCGCCTGCTGGGCCCGCTCGGCGAGCAGGGCGAGCGCCTCATAGAACGCCGTGGACACGTCCGCCGTGAGGGAACCGGCATTCTTCGCGGCAGCCAGGGTGTTCTGCTCGCGGGAAGCCATGGCCATCGAGGCCTCCATCAGCGCGGCAAGGCCACGCAGCGGATTCTCGTCGGCGAGGGCGCGGGCGATCGCGGGCGCGAGGTCCTCGGCGATGCTCTGGTCGAGGGCGGCCCGGACGAGGTCGCCCTTGTGCGGGAAGTGGCGGTAGAGCGTCCTGATGCCCACCCCGGCACGGCGGGCGATCTCATCGAGCGACACGTCCGGACCGTCCTCGGCGAACGCAGTGCGTGCGGTCCGCAGGATGCGATCGGCGTTGCGCGCGGCATCCGCTCGCATCCGTCGCTCGGCTTGGGTGATCACTCACAAAGCATATCAACCGGCAGTGTCCTGTCACTTGTGCTACCTTTCCACCCACCAAGCGATCTGGCAGTCAACTGCCGCTTATTGCTGCGGGAGGATTCCCATGAAGGTGAGCGTCACCGACACGAAGTGCGTTGCCGCAGGTCAGTGCGTTTTGCTCGCGCCGGAGGTGTTCGACCAGCGCGAGGAAGACGGCGTCGTCGTGCTGCTCGACGAGACACCTGGGCCGGGGCTGCACGACGCGGTCCGCGAGTCGGCCATGGTGTGCCCGGCCTCGGCCATCCACCTGGCGGAGTAATGACCCGAGTTGTCATCGTCGGGGCGTCGGCCGGCGGGTTGTCCGTGGCGGCGGCCTGGTCGGTCGGCGTGCTCGCCGCCGGCGCGTCCCCCAAGATCCTGCGCGCCTGGCGCGCCCGCATCGCGGCCCGCACCCCGTGGACCGCCGCCCTCGACGACTCGATGGCCGCCTGACCTCTAGGAGGATTCTCATGAGCGCTCCCACGGACCTGCCGGTGCTGCCCGGCGAACGCACCGCCAGCTGCCCGTTCAATCCACCCGCCGAATACACGCGATGGCGCGAGGAGGACGGCCTGCGCCGAGTGAACTGGCAGGGGCACCCGGTGTGGGCCGTGAGCCGGTACGAGGACATCAAGGCCGCCATGACGGACCCGCGGATCAGCGCCCGGACCCTGGGCGTGTTGCAGGGCAGCGGAAACCACGAGGGCCCCAACGCGCCGGAGATCTTCCCGCGGATGGACGACCCGGAGCACGCCCGGCTGCGCCGCATGCTCACCAAGGACTTCACCGTCAAGCGGATCAACGCGATGCGCCCTGAGATCGAGGAGATGGCCAACGGCTTCATCGACACGATGCTCGCCAAGGGACAACCGGCGGACCTCGTCCAGGACTACGCCTTGCCCATCCCGTCGCTGGTGATCTCGCTGCTGCTCGGCGTGCCCTACGCCGACCACGGCTTCTTCCAGGACATCACCAGCACCATGATGAACATGTACGCCTCCCCGCAGGAGAAGACGAAGGCGTCCGCGCAGTTCTTCGGCTACATGATGGACCTGGTGGCGCGCAAGGAACGCGAACCGGGCGACGACCTGATCAGCCGACTGATCCGCGAGCACGTCCAGACCGGGGAACTGCGCCGCGAGACAGCGGCGATGAACGGGCTCATCCTGCTCAACGCCGGCCACGAGACCACCGCCAACATGATCGCCCTCGGCACGCTGGCGCTGCTGGAGAATCCCGAGGCGCTGGCGCGCATCCGGGACACCGACGATCCGGACGTGATCGCGAACGCGGTCGAGGAGCTGCTGCGCTACCTGACGATTGTGCACAGCCTGGTCGCCCGCGTCGCCACGGAAGACATCGAGATCGGCGGGCAACTCGTCAAGGCCGGCGAGGGTCTGATCATGAACCTGCCGGCCGGCAACTGGGACCCCGCCTTCGCCGAGCGACCCGAGACCCTCGACCTCGACCGCGCGGTGCGCGGCCACATCGCTTTCGGGTACGGCGTGCACCAGTGCATCGGCCAGACCCTGGCCCGAGCCGAGCTCCAGATCGCCCTGCCCACACTGCTCCGCCGGGTACCCGGGCTGCGGCTCGCCGTGCCGCTGGAAGAAGTCCGCTTCCGCAACGACATGAGCATCTACGGCGTCCACGCCCTGCCCGTGAGCTGGTGAGCCTCGTGACCGACCTCAGATTCGACGGCCAGGTCGCCATCGTCACCGGCGCGGGCACCGGGCTCGGCAGGCACCACGCGATCCTGCTGGCCGCCCGCGGCGCGCGGGTGGTGGTCAACGACATCGGCGGCTCGGTGGCCGGTCACGGCCTGGACAACGGTCCCGCCGAGACCGTCGCGCGCGAGATCCGCGACCGCGGCGGTGACGCGATCGCGGACACCAACAGCGTCGCCACACCGGAAAGCGGAGAGGCGATCGTCCACACCGCGCTCAACGCCTACGGCCGCGTCGACATCCTCGTCAACAACGCGGGCATCCTTCGCGACGCCCCGTTCGAGGACACCACCCCCGAGCTGCTGGACCCGGTGATCGACGTACACGTCAAAGCCGTGTTCCACGTGACCAGACCGGCCTGGCAGGTCATGCGGGACCAGGGCTACGGCCGCGTCGTCAACACCACGTCGGCCGCCGGCCTGCTCGGCAGCCCACGCAAGGCCAACTACGCGGCTGCCAAGGCAGGCGTGGCCGGCCTCACCCGCGTCCTCGCCTTGGAAGGCGCCGAACACAACATCAAGGTCAACGCCATTGCTCCGATCGCCGCCACCCGCATGCTCAGCCAATCCCTGGCGGACGCGGGCGGCGCCGGCACGGCTCTGATGAGCGCCGTCGTCGACAGGCTCGATCCCGCTCTGGTCTCGCCCGTGGTGGCCTTCCTCGCCCATGAGCAGTGCCCGGTCACCGGCGAGATCTACACCGCCGGCGCCGGCCAGGTCGCCCGATTCTTCACCGGGCGGACCGCGGGCTATCACCACCCGGCACTGTCCATCGAGGACGTCCGCGACCATCTGGCCGAGATCCGCGACGAGGCCGGCTACACCATCCCCGCCGGCCCCCGCGAAGAGATCGCCGCGTTGTTGCGGGCCATCGCCGCCGAGCCGAAACCTGCGAGGTGACGTCTGTGTTCGATGTCGTGGCAATTCTGCATTGGTTCGGGCCGTTCGTCCTGCTCGGCGTATTCCTGATCATCTTCGCCGAGTGCGGGCTGCTGATCGGCGTCGTCCTGCCCGGCGACCCCACCCTGTTCACCGCCGGCCTGCTCGCCGCCACCGGTGCCATCAACACCGAGCTGTGGCTCGTCTGCGTGGCAGTCACGGTTGCCGCGATCCTCGGCAACTTCTGCGGCTATTGGCTCGGCGTGAAGATCGGACCGCAGTTGTTCAACCGGCCGAATGCCAAGCTGTTGCACCAGGGGCAGGTCGAGAAGACCCGGCGATTCTTCGAGAGACACGGCCCGCGCGCGATCATCCTGGCCCGGTTCATCCCGCTGGGCCGCACGCTGATCACCATGGTGGCCGGCATCGGGGGCATGGACCGGAGAAAGTACTTCCTCTACTCGATCATCGGCGCCGTGCTGTGGGCCACCGGCGTGACCCTGCTGGGCGGACTGCTCGGCCAGGTCCCCTGGGTGGCCGCCAACGTCGACAACGTGCTGCTCATCATGCTGTTCGCCATCGCGTTGGTCTCGATCGTCCCGCTGATCGGCGAGGCCCGTAAGAAGCGCCGCAAGCAGAACCTCGAGGAGGCCTGAGCCAATGACCCGACCGCCGCGACAGGTGCTCGTCGCGCTCAGTGGCCTGTTGCTGGCGCTGTTCGTCGCCACGCTGAGCGGCACGGTGATCTCGACCGCGTTGCCCGAGATGCTCGGGCAGCTACACGGTTCGCCAGCCCAGTACACCTGGGTGGTCACTGCTGCCCTGCTGACCGCGACCGCCTCGACGCCGATCTGGGGCAAGCTCGCCGACCTGTACAGCAAGAAGCGTTTGATCCAGATCGCCATCGTCGTGTTCGTCGCGGGATCTTTGGCCGCGGGTCTGAGCCAATCCGTGGGTCAGCTGATCGCCGCGCGGGCGTTGCAGGGCGCCGGGGTCGGCGGCCTGCAGGCCCTGTCGCAGATCGCGATCGCGGCCATGATCGCCCCGCGGGAACGCGGGCGGTACAGCGGCTACCTCAGCAGCACCACGGCGTTGTCGACGATCGGCGGCCCGCTGCTGGGCGGGGTCATCGTGGACACCTCGTGGCTGGGCTGGCGATGGTGTTTCCTCATCGGCATTCCGGTCGCCGGCGTGGCGCTCTTCGTCCTGCAGGCGACACTGCGGCTACCAGTGATCCACCGCGACGGCGTGCAGATCGATTATCTGGGTGCGACCGGCATCACCGCCGGCGCCGGGCTGCTGCTGGTCTGGATCTCGTTCGCGGGTGACGCGTTCGCCTGGATGTCGTGGCAGAGCGCGGCCATGCTCGGCGGGGCTCTGGTGGTGCTCGCGCTGGCCGGCTGGGTCGAGACACGGGCCGCAGAGCCCATTGTGCCGCTCGGTATCGTGCGGCAGCGCACCACGGCCCTGGCCATTGTCGGCAGCCTCGCCGCCGGGACGGCGATGTACGGCGCCGCCATCTTCCTGGCTCAGTACTTCCAGCTCGGACGGGGCTACTCCCCCACCGTCGCCGGCCTGCTGACCATTCCGATGATGGCCGGCATCCTGATCGCCTCGATCGTCGCCGGCCGGCTGATCACCCGCACCGGACGCGTCAAACGGTTCCTCGTCACCGGCGCGATCCTGCTCGCCACGGGGCTCGCCGGCCTCGGCCTGACCGACCACCGCACGCCGCTGGCGCTGCTGACCGTGGCCATGCTGTGCGTCGGCGCCGGCGTGGGCATGACCCTGCAGAACTTCGTTCTCGTCGTACAGAACGCGGTGCCACTCAAAGACATCGGCGCCGCCAGCTCCACGGTCGCGTTCTTCCGCTCGCTCGGCGGCACCATCGGCGTGTCCGTGCTGGGCGCGGTCCTCGCCCGGCAGGTCAGCGAACGCCTGCACACGGACCTCGCCACCGCCGGCCTGGCCGTCCCCGCCGGCCAGTCGCTCGATGTCGACACGCTTCCCGCGTCCGCCCAGACGATCGTGCACGCCGCGTACGGCGACGCGACCGGCACAGTCTTCCTGATCTCCGCCGCGGTCGCCGTCGTCGGCATCATCGCGGCGGTGGCCCTTCGACCGGTCAGCCTGCGCAGCAGCCTCGACCTGGCCGGCCCGGAACGCCGGGAGCTGCAGCCCGCGTCGCCACCCGGCCGGTAGGCCGGGCGACGACGGGTCATGATCGCGGGTTCAGCCCCAGTACGCGAGGGCCTGCCTGCCGAGTGACGCCTGGCCGGCGGTGTTGGCGTGGCAGCCGTCGGCGACCTCGCCGGTGCGCAGGTGGAACTGGCCGGGGTAGGTCACGTTCTGCGTCGGATCCGAACCCGCCTGCCGGGCAAGGCTGTCGGTCAGCTGCGGGCCGTTGGCACCGGCCAGGGAACAAGTCTGGCCAGGGTCGTAGAGCGGCTGACCGGAGATGTAGATCGTGGCGGCGGGGGCCGCGTGCTGGCGGGCGTTGGCGATGAGCCGTTTCACCTCGTCGTAGGTCGCCCCGCTCGAGGCAAAGATACAGATCTGCACCCAGACCGCCGCCGGCCGGCCGAACCTGCTCACCTGCTGGTCGAACTTCTGCCAGGCGCTGGAGTTGGGGTCGGTCCAGGACTGCACGACCAGGCCGCCGGTCCCGTACGGGCCCCACATGCGCCTGCCGCCGTCGGCCACGTACCCCTGGGCGACGTTCTCAGCCATCGAGCAGCCGATGAAGCCCATCGAGTTCGCCGGCTGTGGACCGGCGGTGGGGCCGGTGCTGGGTGTCGAGGTCGGTGTGGTTGTCCCGGTGCAGGGAACGCCGTTGAGGGCGAAGGTCGTGGGCGTCGGGTTGCTGCCGGTCCAGGAACCGTTGAAGCCGAAGCTCGTGCCGGCGTTGGTGGCGAGGCCGCCGTTCCAGGAGGCGTTGCGTGCGGTGACTTGCGGGCCGTTCTGGGTGACGGAAGCGTTCCAGGCCTGGGTGACCTGCTGTCCGGCGTCGTAGGACCAGGTGAGCGTCCAACTCGTGAGCGGGTCGCCCAGGTTGGTCAGGCTCACGGTGGCGCCGAAGCCGCCGGACCATTGGGCGCTGACCGCGTAGGTGACCTGGCAACCGGCGGCCGCGGCATGCGCGGTCACCGCGACCATACCCATCGCGGCGGCCACCGTCGCGGACACGGCGGCGGCGGCGAGCAGACGGAATCGGGGCAGGCGCATACGACCCTCCTCGAGGGTGCATTTCGGGACGGGACGGGACGAGCCTGACTCCCCAGGATGCGCAGGGCACTCGGGGAACATATCGATGCTTGTCGTTTCGTTGCCACTGTATGACAACTTTGTGACGACGGTCAATGCCATCGTCAACTGCGAGCGCGGCACCCAGGTGCCGATCGGCACGATGAGGCCGGTGCGTGACCCGAACGAGTGAACCGGCCCGGCAATCCGCGCATGCAACCGATCCGGCTCCGCCGGTCAGCCCGCAACGACTACATACCACACCGAAACGCAACGGGCCGATCATCAACGCATTCCCTCTAGTGAGGGCCGTTGTACTGGGAAAATAGGCCGCGCCCGGTCCAACGCGCCTTGGGAGGGCGACTTTCGCCGGTCGCCTCGTTGCCGAGGACCATGCCGGTGCGGCGCAGGCGTGGCAGGGCTAGCTCAATGGTTGATGGCTTTGCCATGCTCCGGTGGAGTACGAAGGGACCGTCCTTCGGCGGGAAGGGGCACGCTTGATGTCGTCATCCGGTCGAGCTGCCGGGGGGAACATTCCCCTTGAGTTGAGCAGTTTTATTGGGCGTCGAAGGGAGCTGAGCAAGGTCAAGCGGTTGATCGCCGACTCGCGGCTGGTGACGTTGACCGGCGCGGGCGGCGTGGGCAAGACCCGCCTTTCCCTGAGGGTGGCGGCGGACCTGCGACGGGCGTTCCCGGATGGCGCCTGGTTCGTTGACCTGGCTGAGCTGCGCGATCCGGACCTTCTTGCGCGTGAGTTCCAGGACGTGGATGTGCTGGCGTATCTGGTGTCCGTTGCCCTCGGGTTGGGCAAGCAGGCCAGCGGACCACCGCTGCGGCTGCTGACCGCCCAGCTCGCGGGCCGGCAGATATTGCTGGTCCTGGACAACTGCGAACATCTGCTGTCGGCTGTGGCGATGCTGGCCGACTCGTTGTTGACCAGCTGTCCCAAGCTGCGGATTCTGGTCACCAGCCGCGAACCGCTGGCAACCGGCGGGGAGATCGTCTTCACCGTGCCGCCGCTGGCAACCCCGGATCCGCGACGACGGTCAAGCCCGGCCGACCTGGTCTTGTACGAGGCGGTAGCGCTGTTCGTAGCGCGGGCGCAGGCGGTTCAGCCGGAATTTCGCCTTACCGACGACAACCGGGTCGCGGTGGTTGAGGTCTGTCACCAGTTGGACGGGCTGCCATTGGCGATCGAGTTGGCTGCCGCGCGGATCCGCGCGCTGGCCCCGGAGCAGATCCTTGAACGGCTGACCCGCCGATTCACGCTGCTCAACCGCGGCAGCCGTACCGCCCCCCAGCGGCAGCAGACCTTGCGGGCCTGTGTCGACTGGTCGTACGAGTTGTGTTCCAAGCCGGAACAGGTGCTGTGGGCGCGACTGTCGGTGTTCGCCGGCGGATTTGATCTGGATGCGGTCGAGGGCGTGTGCGCCGACGACGTGCTGCCCGAGTACGGCATGCTGGATCTGGTGGCCACGCTGGTGGACAGGTCGGTTCTGGTCCGCGACGGTGGCCAGAGCGAGCATGCGCGGTACCGGCTGCTGGACACCCTCCGCGACTACGGGGAGGAGAAACTGAACGAGTACGCGGACGATACGTCGCTGCGGCGGCGACACCGCGACTGGTATCAGCAGTTGGTGGCACGCGGCCGGGCCGAGTGGATCAGCAACCGGCAGGGGTACTGGCTCGACCGGCTGACTCGCGAGCACGCCAATCTGCGCGCGGCGGTGGAATACTGTCTGGCCGAGCCGGGGGAAGCCGACGCGGCGCTGAGTATTGCGGTGACCCTGCCGACGCCGTACTGGTGGGGTGGCCGGCTCGGAGAGGGGCGGCGCTGGCTGGACCGGGCCTCGGCACAGTCGACCGAGCCGACCGCGCTCCGTGCCCAGGCGCTGGTGCTGGCCAGCCACCTGTCGCTCAACCAGGGCGAGACCGATGCCGGAATGAGATTGCTGGACCAGGGGGACGACCTTGCCCGACGCCTCGGCGCAGCTGTCGCACGGGCCTACGCTGCCTTGATCCGCGGATTCAAAGAGTCGATCGACGGCAACCATGCTCAAGCGCTGAGCACCTTCGAACTGGGGCTGACCGCTCTGTCCGCCGCGTCGCCCTCCGAGGTTGACATGCGTGTGCAGCTGCTGAATGTGCTCACGGTGACCGCCGCACTGGCCGGTGACTGCGAGCGGACCATCGTATGGCAGCAAGAAATGCTGGACTTCACCGAACCGCACGGCGAGGTCTACAACCGTTCCGCCGCGGTAATGGCGGGTGGGCTGGCGCACTGGATGCGCGGTGAGCCGGCCACCGCCGCCGCGCAGGTTGTGGACAGCCTGCGACTCAAACGCGCGGGTGGACTCAACGACCCATGGAGCACCGCTTTCTGTCTGGAGATCCTGGCGTGGATCACAGCCAGCCAACGGGGATACCTCCGGGCCGCCGTCCTGCTCGGAGCGGCAGAGGGTATCCGGCTCGATATCGGCTTCCCCCTCGCGTCCTACCGGCACATGATCGGGTACCACAATGCATGCCAGCAGCAGGTCCGCGACGCCCTGGGCGACGCAGGATTCGCCGCCGCCCTCGGCCAAGGGCGAAGCCTGACCTTCGGCGACGCCCTCGCCTACGCGGTCGACGAGCGGAGTCCGACGGTCCGGCGATCACCGGAGGGCCTGACGCCACTGACTCGACGCGAGCGGGAGGTCGCCGCCCTTGTCACTCGAGGATTGAGCAACAAGGAGATCGCCACCACCTTGGTCATCTCTCAGCGCACCGCAGAAAGCCATGTCGAGCACATCCTGACCAAACTCGGCTTAGCAAACCGAGCCCAGGTAGCAGCCTGGATCACGGCGCGGGGCGCCAGTGCTCACAACTCCCAACCCAGGGGGTAGGTGCCGAAGACCCGCAACAGCAGACGAACCGATGGGCCACCAGTCGCAGCAAGCGATCAGGTCCGACTCGGCGCGACGATCTCAGCGAGGCGCTGCCGCGGCAGGCCGAGGCGTGCCGCGAGCAGAGCACTGGCCGCGATGAGAAGGAGGTATACCCCCGGCACAATGGGACTTTCCATGGTGGCGACCAGCCAAGTCGCGACGTACGGAGCGGTGCTGCCGAACAGGGTGGTAGCAAGACTGAGACCCACCGCGGCGGCCGTGTACCGGAAGGCAACCGGAAACAGAACCATGCTCAGCGTGTGACCAATCGTCAAGCTCGCGCCCAGGAACGTCGCCCACACACACTGCGCGATCAACGCGGCGGCGAGCGTGCCCGACCAGCTGATGATCAGGAATGCGGGCACGGCCGTGACTGCCAATCCGGCCATGACACCGACGGCTACCCGCCGCAGAGAAAATCGGTCGACCAGATAACCACCGAGTACGGCTGACACGGCACCGACGAGCGACGCGATGAGGCCGGCCGTGAACGCGGCGGCCGCCGGCATTCCGGCGACCCGTATCAGATAACTAGGCAGGAAACCGTTCAGCAGGTACCCACCGACGCTGACCGCAGCCAACCAGACGATGAGTACCAGCATTCCCCGCTTGGCGTCGGCGAAGGCTTCCACCAGCGGAACGCGGGCCCGCTTGTCCACCTCAGCGAGCGCGACGAACGCCGGCGTCTCCAGCACCCGAGTGCGCACATACAGCCCGATGAGCCCGATCGGCGCCGCCGCAAGGAACGCCACCCGCCAACCCCACTCCGCCAACTGCACGCTCGACAACAGCTCCGCCAGGATCAGCGCTACCCCTGCCGCAGCGGCGATACCGAGATGAACCGCCGCGTTGTTGACCGCGACCGCGCGTCCCCGGTGTTCCCTCGCCGCGTGCTCCAAAATGAGCAGATTCGCGCCGGGAATCTCGGCGCTCGCCGAAAGTCCCTGCAGCAGACGGCAAACGAGCAGCAGTACCGGCGCCAGCACGCCGACCTCCCGGTACGTCGGCAGCAGACCGAACGCCAAGGTGGCAACCGTCATGAGGAACAACGAGAAGGCCAACGCCGGTCTCCGGCCGATCCGGTCGCCGACATGCCCGAAGATGATCCCGCCGACCGGGCGCACGACAAAGCCCACTGCGAAGATCGCGAAGGTAGCTAGCAGAGCCGCCGTCGGATCCTGACGCGGAAAGAACTGTCCTGCAAGGACCGTCGCCAGGTAGCCGTAGACCACAAGATCATAGTTCTCGATGAACGTCCCGACGCTGGCAGCAACGACGACCCTGCGGTAACTGCCGACCCGAAGACCAGTCTCGACCTCACCCATCGCCCGCATCTCCCACGACGCCCTGGCATCACCGTGCCGCTATCGTTGAAAGCACTCAAATTTGCGCACCCTCATCGACGATAAAGCCGCGACAGAGCAACGCCAATCCCACCGGGGAGTGACAGCCAGCGTTCTGATGACGGCGACTACCGGTCGCGCAAGCCGCGGCGGCACGGGTCGCCGCGGGCGGCGACCCGCGGCCGGAGATCATGGTCCGGCTGGTCGGCACGGTCCAGGCGCTCGAGACCGTACGCGCGGAAACTTTGTCGGTTTTGGCGGCCGTTCCCGGCGCGCCCCCGATCCGGATCGGCACGATGATCGAGGTTCCCCGGGCGGCACCCACACGCTTCATGGCCTATCTTTTAGCGGCTGAGGTCGTCAACGGCAGCGATGTAGGCACGGACCTGGTCGGCTTTCGGTATACCGAGGTCGGTGTAGAGGGTCAGGGCGTGCTGGTAATGCTCGCGTGCGCGGGTCGGGCGGTTGAGGGTGTGGTGGGCGCGGCCGAGGCCGGTGTGGGCGCGGGCCTGTTGGTCGCGGTTGACGATGTCGGCGACGGTGTGGTGGGTGAGGGCGGTGGTGTGGTGGGCGAGGGCGTCGGCGGGGCGCCCGGCGATGAGGGCGGCTTCACCGAGGCCGTTGAGGGCACAGACTTCGCCGTCTCGGTCGCTGGTCTCGCGGCAGATGACCAGGGCCTGTTGGTGATGGCTGGCGGCCTGGGCGGGCTGGCCGAGGCGGGTGTGCAGCATACCGAGGCCGTCCAGCGCCCAGACCTCGCCGGTGCGGTGGCCGGCCCACCGGAACAGGTTCAGGGACTGCCGGAGGTGGTAGGCGGCCGGCCCGTATCGTCCCAGCCGTACCTCAGCGTCGCCGAGGTTGTGCATCGCGTCGGCTTCGCCGCCGCGATCGCCGGCCTCCCGACACAGAATCAGGGCTTGTCGATGGTGTTCGGCGGCCCGCTGGTCGCGGCCCAGCCGTCCTTCGATGTTGCCGAGGTTGCCCAGCGCCCGGGCTCCGCCGATCCGGTCGCCGGTCTGCCGGAACAGTGCCAGGGACTGTCGCAGGTGGGCGGCGGCCGGACGGAAGCGGCCCAGCCGTGTCTCGACGACGCCGAGGCCGTTCAGCGTGTGGGCCTGGCCGGCCGGGTTGCCGGCCCGCCAGAACAGGCGCAATGCCCGCCGGAAGTGTTCGGCGGCCAGCCCGTGCCGGCCAAGTTGCAGGTGGGCGGTGCCGATGCCGTAGATGGCGTGGGCTTGCGCGGCCTGGTCGCCGGTGTGCCGGGCGGCGCGGAGTGCGTCGCCGTGGACGGCGAGGGCGTCGGTGTGATGTCCACCCTCGAGGTGGCGGTACAGGGTGGTTGACAGTCGGATGGCATGGGCGGGCCAGCCGTGGGTGGCGGTGTGTGCGACGACGGCGACCAGGCTGGGGCGTTCGGTGTCCAACCAGGCCCGGGCGGTGTCCGGGTCGGTCAGGGCCTGGGCGGGGGTGCCGGCCGGGGGGATTCGGGGCCGTCGGTGGGCGTCCGCCGGGTGCAGGGTGTTCATGGCGGTGGCGGTGGCGGCCAGGTAGTGGTCGAACAGGCGGGTCAGGGCCTTCCGGCGTTCGGATGGGGAGTCTTCGTCGCCGGCCCGGCGTGCGGCATAGACGCGGACCAGGTCGTGCAGGGTGTACCGGCCGGGAGCGCCTTGTTGCAGCAGACGATCCCGGCACAGGTGGTCCAGATGGGTCCGGACGGTGAACAGGTCGCAGTCGGCCAGGGCCGCGGCTGCGTACGCGTCGAGATCCTGACCAGGGTGTATCGCGACCAGTCGCAATAGTTGTCGCTGTTCGGCGGGCACGTGCCGATAGGACAGGTCGAGGGCGAGTTCCACACCGCTGTCCAGGTGCCGCTCGCGGTGGCGTTCGTCGAGCCGATCGGCGTGGTCGGTCAACGTCCAACCCGGTGCGCGGCTGGCATGTCCACTGATCAGTCCGAGTGCGAGGGGCAGGTACCCGCAGCGGTGGGCGATGCGGGCCGCGGCGTCGGGGTCGTCGCCGACGGGGACGTCGGGTGCGGCCCGGGTGAGGAACGTCAGGGCTTCGTCGGGGGTGAACACGTCGACCGTCAGGTGGGTGGCGGGGTGCAGGTCGGTGAGGCTGCGGCGGCTGGTGACCAGGACAGGACAGCCCGGCGTTGCGGGCAACAGCGGCCGGACCTGGTCTTCATTCGCGGCGTTGTCCAGCACCACCAGGGTGCGGGTGCCGGCGAGGCGGCCGCGGTAGGCCGCGGCGCGGGCGGACAGATCGTGGGGGATCTTGGTGCCGGGGACGCCCAGCAGGCGCAGAAAGCCGTCCAGCACGGCGGCCGGGTCGGCCGGTGGCTGGACGGGGTCGGGGTGAAACCCGCGCAGGTTGACGAACAGCACCCGGTCGAACGGCTTGTCCTGGGCGAACAGGTGCCCGGCGTGGATGGCGAGCTGGGTCTTGCCGACCCCGGCCATCCCGGCGATCGCGGAAATCACCACCGCGCCACCATCCTGCTGGTCCTGGTGGAGTGCCCGCCGCAACCGGTCCAGCTCGACGGTCCGGCCGGTGAACCCGGCCAGATCCAGTGGAAGTGTGTCCTGGACCCGGACCTGCGCCGCCGCCCGGGTTTCCCCGGCGATGACCCGTAGCGCCTGCCGCCATTGCGTCACGTACCCCGCGTCCGGGTGCAACGCCTGCACCACAGCGATCACCAGGTCGGTGTTCAACCGCCGCCGACCGGGCCGGAAACAGTCCTTCACCGTGGTGGTACCCGCCAGTTCACCGGCCGGCCGCCCCGCCGCGCTCCAGGCCCGGTTGACCCGATCTTTGATCCACTCAAACGACTGGTCGCCAGCCCACACCTTCAACAACCGCAGCCGCTCGACCAGATCGTCCAGGGTGCCGGCCAGCCCAGGGTCAGGCAGCACCGCGAACGCCTCGACGGGCGCGCTGGCTGGTCGCTGCGCGGACGACATGACTCAACTCCCAGGCCATGGTCGATGTATCGGGCACTACATCATGACCGACCCGGCCGCCGACGACTGTCAAGCCCAGGACAGGACATCCCCCAAAACCGGCACCCGGCCGACAACATGGGCGCACCGCCGTTGCGGCGGTGCGCCCGTCTCTTCTCGGGTCAGGCGAATCCGATGAACCACCGCTGCGCGGGGGTGCCATTGCACGTGAAGACGTTGAT
>Ga0307515_10015601_pt1 | contig 13980 bp, 6 predicted proteins | sample 17_EM_MG_FD_194513 | JGI IMG/M metagenome (GOLD analysis project Ga0307515, IMG submission 194513) | Populus trichocarpa ectomycorrhiza microbial communities from riparian zone in the Pacific Northwest, United States - 17_EM | ecosystem: Host-associated > Plants > Roots > Unclassified | place... | reverse complement strand
GAAGGTTAATATAGTTACTACAAGAAATCCTTATGGATTTCAGGTTGTGTCACATACATATCTTCTAGAAGACTCCCTTTCAGGAATACAATTTTGACATCCATTTGACAAATCTCATCATCATGGCATGCAATTTTATCAAGCAAAATCCTTATGGATTTTAATATAGTTACTATAAGAAGGTTTCATCAAAGTTAACATATTTGTCTTTGTTTGTAACCTTTTGCAACTAGTCTAGCTTTATACGTTTGTATATTGTCATCAATGTGAGTCTTTCTCTTAAATATTCATTTACATCCAATTGATTTTTTCCCTTCAGGTAGATCAACCAAGGTTTATACTTGGTTGGTGTACATGGAATTCATTTTAGATTTCATGACCTCAAGCCATTTCTTATAATCAATATCAGATATTGGTTCCTTATAATTGATAGGCTTATCAAGTATGAGTAACTTTTCATTTTCAACTTCCATGAGAAGTCCATATCTTATTGATGCATGATTTGTCCTACCAAATCTATAGAGGAGTTCTTATGTTTCTGGAGCTTTAGACTGAATATCCAATGTTATAGCCTCATGCTTAAGTTCCATTTAGCTATCACTTTATGGTTCTTGAACTTGTTCAAGTTCTATTGTCCTCTCACTACTCATTTTAAGAACAAATTATCTCTTTAGAAAGGTAACATGTTTTGAGACAAATATTTTTTCTTAACGGGATGATATAAATAATATCCAATAGTTTCTTTAGGATATTCCACAAACTTATATTTATTTGACTTAGCTCCCATCTTTTCAAATATAATATGTGTCACATAAACATCATATCTCAAATATTTAAGTATGATAATATTGGTCTCCTGCTATTTCATATCTCATATGGAGTCTTATCAATAGATTTTCATAAAACCTTTTTTAAAAGGTAAGCAGTAGTTTGCAGGGCATAACCCTAGAATGAAGGTGAAAGGTCTGTATAACTTATCATGGACTGCACCATATCCAATAGAGTTCAATTTCTCCTTTCAGAAACATTATTATGTTGTGGTGTTCCAGGAGGTTTCCTCTATGAGAGAATCTCATTCTCTTTTAGGTGATTTTAAAATCTTAGCTGAAGTATTCACCACCTCGATCTGATCGAAGTATCTTAATGCTCTTTTCAATTTATATTTCAACTTTATTTCTGAATTCTTTGAACCTTTCAAATGATTCAGAATTTCATCAAATATATATGACCATATTCAATATGTCATCAATGACGAAACATGTTCTATGACAAGAATCATTATTGGTCTATATACATCTATATATATTAGACCTAACAATTCATTAGATCTCTCACTCTTTGAGTAAATGATGCTTTAGTCATCTTATCCAATAATCAAACTTTACAAGTTTGATTTAAATCATAATCAAAAGGATCATATATCCTTCTTTATGTAACTTAATGATTTTTGTTTCATTGATATGACCTAATCTACAATGTCATCAATAATATGGATATTGATTATCTAATATGTTCTTCTTGCTATTATATTGCACCTGGACATTTCATGATCATGTATATACAAACAAATTTGTCTAAGTATCAAATCCATAATAACCATCATTATTATAAAATGAATTACATTTGCCTTAAATAATAAATCTAAATCCATTCAAAAATGGATATGATGTCTCTAGAAAGTGCTAAATCAAATATCAAGTTCTAGTATCAGCCTACTTGGAAAAGTTAATGCATTAACCCTTACTTTATTACCAACTTGTATTCTCACTTTACCTTTATTCAATCATAAACACACATGAAACAAATTTTTTAAAAAGATTTTTAGCCTTCACAATTGCAAGATTGTCTTTACAATCCCCCCATGTAGTGATTTTCCTTACCATAATGATGACAAGTACCATTGTTATTCTAGATGTTGAAAGTAGAACTCCATGCTTAGACTGCAAGACCAAGTCAACTTTTGGCATTCTACTTTTGGAATTATAATCAAGGTTGACTTGGTCATGGTCCATGACAAAGCCTAATCTGACCAAATTCTAAAATAGTCAATCATCCTCAGCACATGGGTGTTCATCGAGGAATCCTCTATCATCTTGCAGTAAAATAATCTCTTACATGTCACATTCCTCATAGTTCTATTAGTCACATCAAATAACTCTTTGATATGCATAATTATTATATGGTTATCTATATTTTCATGTTGTGTTTGAAGTTCAAGTGACATGATACTTAATATCACACATGTGGCCTACTTATTGTCATCAATATTACGTTAATAATCAAACTTAACTTTGTTATCAACGTCCTCATCAAAGACAAAAGGAATCAGACTTTGAATAACATATAACTTTTTTTTTATTTAAGAAGAAACCTTACATTTTAGTACTAGTCCAAGAAGTTTGATCAAGTCAATTTATAAGCATCAAATATGCTACATAGAAATATATTTATTTTTACTCATGGTAATCTATCAACCTATTCATTTAAAGATAACGAGTATTGGTTTAATTTATAAATATTTATAACCAAGTTTAGATAAGGACTTATTCATAATTTGATCTCCTACTATTTTTCTTCAAATTAAAACCCCTCACTATTAATTCGGGAAATCTCACTTAGATTTTCTAATGGACTAGGATCCCATTTCATTTATATAACCTTAAGTAACTCAAAAAATCAAGATAATTAAATTAAATAGATAGCATAGTTTATCAATCACATATTTACGTGACTCCTAGATTAATTATGGGACAACTATTTGTCTAAACATATCATATATATTTCACCTAACTAGCACCTTTAATCTTATATGATCATAAGTAACTCATTTAAATTGTTATCAGTTAGTTCAGCAGGACCCAATTTTATAGCATTAATTATATTCGTTTAACAGTAACCTTGAGTAGCTTAATAAGTTATTTATGAATAGAACTTTGATTTTATGCAAATAAAATTGAAAGACAACAAATCATGTTCTTAACATATACTTAATATATTAATGAGAAATTTCTTATTTTAATTAAGTCTCATTATATAGTATTAGTTATATATCATACATAACAATTATATATAAACATACACCCATAACATGCTATTCTAATTGGATGATTATAGATAAATCTAAATTAATTTTCTCAAGCCATCGAAGGTAATTACAAGGTCAAAATCTAGGTAGCTGCTACAAATCTTTATAAGTTCTTTGACAACACCACACTTGTAGTCTTTTCCACCGTTCAATTTTCGTCTTAGATTACAAAATATTTTTTTTAATCTAAATTTCTATAATTTTAAATTACATAATATTTATATAATTGAATAAGAAACTTTGAGTTACATTCAATGAGAATTAGATGAGAAAATAATTTTACAACACTAGAAGAAAAATAAAGAAAAGGTAGGATACACATGCCCTATTTAATGTTACAATCATTCAACCATCAAAAACATGATCACATTGGTCTTTAAATGTCCATAATCATCCATCATGCATAATAACATATTAATATGCATAAATAAATATATTGCATGCTTCAATTCTAATTATTGGCTTGATGTGCAACTTTTAAAATAATATTTCTAAGATTTAGAAATATTAAATCAAATCCAATTTGATAATTCTTCAAACATAATAAATTTTATTTAATACAAAATTTTCATTGAAAAACTATTTTTCAAAATTTAATAAGAAAATTAATCATATTAAAAATTCTTAATAATATCCTAAATTATTTTAGGATCAATTAAATAAAAATCTTCCAACTTAAAAACTCTCTTTATTTTAGAAAAAATATATATTTTTCTAAACATTATTTAATTAAATCATAATCCTATTAAGATATTACATAACTCAAAAAATTTCAATTCTATCATAATCCAATTAAAAAAATTAATTCTATAATTAATTTAATAGAGGGTTTTAATTTTAAAATAAAATCAATATTTTATATGTCTAGAGATATAATTGTAATAAGGTCTAAATTGCAAGGGTAAATTCATGATTTAAATCTTAAAACCTTAAAATTAGATCATAGGGAGAATCATGATTTTGTCCCTCTTCTCCTATCTTCTTCATGTTGCCAGCAGTGGGCTGGCAACTATTACACCTATTGTTGGTATGGGCTTCCCACACCGGTAGCAGTAGCCTTGCGCTACTCCACTTGCAATAATTTTGCATTATAGCTTGCCAACAACATAGTGGTTGTTAGTGTAGCCATGATGTGTTGCATTTGCTCACTAGGAGAGAGCTTATAATGGTTAGGCATGCTAGCAAAATTGTCATTGTAACCATCGGTTGCGTTGCAGCCATTAAAAAAAACATATTTTTTATTTCAATGGTAGATTCTGACTAGATTTGAAAAATCCAGCCAGATCTGATCAAAACAGAAACCAAAGACTTTTTTTTCAAAAAAACCATTAGATAGAAATAATTTTTGGAAAAATAATTTTGCACAAAACATTAATTTGTAATTAATACAAATAATAATTAAAACATGCAATCAAGAACTTTAATTGTCTAATGATGGCTTTGTTACCACTATTAGGTTTCTTGAAACACATATATGCAATGGTAACAATAAATGTAAATTTTTTTGGGAGTCCCAAGGATCTCATTAAATAAATCTAGAGTTTTTTAGGGTTTATACGAAGATTATCTGAAGATAAGATGTTCCTTTTGACTTTGGATAATTTTTTTAAGGTGAAATTATCGCAAACCACAAGTCGTCTAAATATCCGACCTCTAATGATAATCTACACGAACCACTAATGAGAAATCTCCTAAATCCTTTTAGGAAATATGTATTGTTATGCCTTTGAGTATTATCCTTTTATTTTGTGTTTTTCAAGTGTTATTTATAATACTATTTTCTACACAAAAAATTAGAGGTATAACATTCTATTTATAGGAAAACTGAAAAACTCTATAAATAAAAAATTATCAATTTTCCCCTAAATAATATCACATATATTATTTTATGATAATTTTAAAAATTTATTCAATCAAGTCTCCACTTGATTTTTCTAGGTTTAGAATTATAATTCTCTATATAAATTACATTATAGTCCTCAATTTCTAAAACTTATTTACAATCAACTCACACTTGATTAATCATCCTATTTTAGTTTTTGATCAATGGTTCTTATGTGTTTGACCTATTAGCTTTTCTAATAAGTTGGTCCAAATATAATTCACAATCCTAAATAAAATAGGATTAAACAAATTAATTTATTATCAATTCAACAATTGATTGATTTATATTTGAAAAACAAATACAATATCTAGCAACTATCAAGATCCTCTAAATATTAGAAAAGTCATAAATGGTTTGACTTAACCTTGAAGTGACTAATTTCTTAGTGTAATTTTTATTCATTCTTCAACAATGTTCTAATTTAGACATTATAGCAAAGAGTGTGTCTACTTTATCAAATCATATTTGTTTTCAACACTATAGTCACTCTTTATTAGAATGAGATTTGAAACTCTTTTCAAATCTCATTCTACCTTACGCAAGGATTTACAATCAATATTATTTTAGAACATGTGGAACTTTTTCCTCATTCATCCAAGATGATGAATCCTCTCTTGATCATTCTAATACCTTCATTTAATTCATTTTATACCCGATATTTGCTCGTTTGTTAACCTTGATTAGGATAACGCGTAGTCAAGATCAAAGCATGATATTTTTTTATATAAGATAACTTTTTGATATCAAGTCTAAGAATTATTAACACAACCATCATGTGAGCCTTTCCATATATATAAGTGATCTTTCGATATAGGATTTTCATGCGGGTTAGTTCAGCGCACATGTTATCTGACAAGAACCTACATATTAATTCTTAGAATTCCTCATTCCTCATCTTATGAGAACAACTTCTTTGCTTCATAAAGAAAAGAACATAATATGTATCAGTCTTAATAACTCTAATTAATGTTGAATCTTAATAGAGCATTGAGTAGGAATATTTAGGAACAATGCTCAGATACAATAAAAATCCTATGATTATAACAACTTTATAATTTTATTTGCAAAATATATTATTTTCAAAAACTTATCTTTACTTTAGGTTCATTAATTAAATATTTGATGAATATTAAAGATAAATAAAACTTTTATTAAAAATTAAATAGATTTACTTGAACAAATTAAATACCATTTGTAACCCAAATGATTAGCTATAAGGTATATATACTAACAAGTAGCTTATTTTTTATGTTGAAATTACAAAGCAAACAAGCAACTTCAGCACAGGCTCTTGCTGCTTTCTCAGGAGTATCAAAGGTGCCTAACCACACCCTGATTTTTTTTTATAGTGTCTTTAATCTCAGCCACCCATCTACTCGAAGGCCTTTTTCGAGCACCAACAAATCGGTTTCTAGCTCTCTTAACTCCTCCTAGTGCTGCTGCTTTCCTTAACCATTTCTTCTAAGGCCATGGTTCCTTCACTATATTTCTTGTCCTCAACACTTTCAGTGACTTTTCTTTTCCAAGTCATATCTTTTTTTCTTTAAGAATGCCAAGTTCTTTAGATTCTCAATAGTTGTTGGAAGTTATGTTTAGTTGCTTTGGCTATGTTGAAATCTAAAGCCTGAATGAGTCATTCTACCCTGCTCATCAATCTTTATTGGTATAAAGTTGAGTTAAGCACTAAATATGTGTCCTTTTAGAAATTCCTATTAAGCAACTGACACAAACAGTTAAAAATGTTGTATTTATGAAGGATTGGTTAAGTGTGAATATTGTCACTAGTGGAAAGACCATTAACCTCATTGTATTTCTACTTCAAATTCACATATCAACTCAATCTAAGCCTTCAAGGATTTTGAAGGTTTATGCATCTAGTGGTACCTTAGTAAAGGAGGGAATAACTTGAATTTAAGTCAGCATTTATTGATACTATGTACGATGTTATTACCCATTTTTGGGTTCCCACAAAATAAAAATGAATGAAAATGAGAAAATACAAAAAATATATAAAAAAAATATTCGAAAGAAATCCAAAAAATAATAGGAGCAAGAAAAGGATGTTGGAATGCTGAAAAAATGACAAAATTGGTTGAGAAGGTTCAAAAATGCAAAATGTTGAAATTTGACAGTATATTTTTGATTGATGAGAGCCTTGTTGACAAAAAAAATTCAAGTTGAGAAAGAAAAGTCTAAAATCAGATGTTTATGGACTCAATTAAATTTTATCTAAGGTTTAATTAAATTTATGGAGGGTTTGATTACAAGAAAAAATTGATTTTTAAGTCAATTTAGGCTTTTATTGGAAGAAATTAAAGTTTTGGGGTCTAATTATAATTTTGAAGAGTTGATTTGGTCAAATCATGGGCTTAATTGCATAATTATTGAAGTTTGGTGGTCAATTAGGGACTTGATTGAAACAATCTGAAACGAAGGACCAAACCGGAAAAGGCACTAAAATCAAGGGATCCAATTACAATTTATCTGGAGGGCTTGATTACAAAATTGTAAGAACATCCAAGGACCAAATCAGAAATATCCATTTTGATAGGAAGACGGCGCCATTTCAGAGCACTATTTTATCACCTTTCTTCATAGCCGTTTCAGCAAACAGTGGAGCCATTTCAGCAACAAAAACAACAGATTGCTTCAATTATAGGGAATGTTTCACGGCTACTATTCCTCTACATGTCGTTACCAAGCCAAACGTTGCACCGCTGGGCATTCTTTGGCTTATAAAAACCAAAGAAAGATGATGAAACACCAAGGGCGCAAAAAGACATAAAAAAAAGAACGAGAAGGGAGGAGAACAGGGAGAATAAAAAGAAACAGAGGGAGACATGAAGGAGAACTGGGCAGCATAGGGAGAAAGAAACAGAGGGTGGGAAATCGTTTGAAAAGAACGAAAAGAGAGATAGACAGGGGGAGAGCTTAAGGAAGCAGAGGATAGAGAGGAGAGAAACAGAAAAAGGGAGGGGAACAAAAAAAAAACAAAGAATAACGGGACTTGAAGATTTACTAACAAAAAAAGACGAAAGTTGTTGTTGCCTTCGTCTTGCTTCCAAGTAAACTTCTCGAACTTTGCAGATAATGCACAAACACTGTGCACTTGAAGATTAATTACATCATGACTGTAGCAAGCGTGCGTGAATTGTTCACGCACGCTTGCGGGTAGAAACCTGCTGGGTCCAGCCCAGCCCGAAAAAAAATTTTCTTCAAAAATTATTTCAAAAAATCTGTGATTTTCCGCAAATTTTCTACTTTATTTTGATCAATATTGGTTTGTATTTTTATACTGTAAAGATACAAATCCAATATTAAAATACCTAGTTTTCGTCAAAACATTAAAAAATAATAATTTATTTTCATGCATACGGCCAAGTCTCTCAAAAATAAGTAGAAAAAAATCATATTGTATTTTCATATAACAAATAAAATTTCAAAAATATGTATTAGCATGCATTTTGGCTTTAATAACCAGTTTATTAAAGTCACGAGAACTAGGCCAATATTTCAAAAATTCCAAAAAAAATTATTTTATTTTCTTTTAATATCTGGGGTTACGACCTTATACGTAAGACGTATTCTGGATATTAAATTTCTTTTGTTGACGTCAGAATTACCTGATAAGATAAAGATCTCCTTACCGAGGAGGACTTTTCTTAAACCATAGACGAACCAACAACTAGAAAACACGACAAGACGTTAGATTTTATCAAACAATAAAACAATGCAGCTTACCTTAGGTAGGGCGTATTTGGGGTGCTAATACTTTTCCTTTACGCAACCAGTCTCCGTACCCGATCTCTGAGACTAGTTAGGGTTACTAGTGACCAAAATACTAGGTGGCGACTCTCATTCTATTTTTTCACTAATAAAAGACAAGAATTCCTTATCTCCACACATTTGCCACATTAGATAATATAAAATTTGAGGGTGGATGTTTTCGTCGCGACGCCGCACACGTGTGACATACGATAAATTCATTAATTTGCTCACTTTTCTCTTCATTTTAAATAAATTTGAGAAACAGTAAATATGACTTATAAGATCTTGAAAAAGGGTGACTTGCATAGCCATAACCAAAGAAGAGACGTACCATATCATAGATGCCCATAATTTATCACTTTGTCATGTTGGTTATTGTTACACAAATAAGAGAAATGTAATTTTGATAAAAGAATAAGAAAGATAAAATAATCTGCTATACTTAGTAAATATTTCCATATCAAAATAAAGTCTAGGAATGATTAAAATAAGGAAAAAATTGGTTATGGATTGAACGAAGTGTATTATGAATTTTGGATTAAAAAGGAAAGAATACATAAAAAAATATGATCCAAACTTGTAAAAGAAACTGACTAAAATAAGTAAAGTTGGGCAGTTTCAATCATGCACTCTCAAAATCAGGAGTAATAGAGAGAATGAGTAGTTAACAAAAGGTTATCTATAACATTCCCTATATAAATCGAGGTTGGAGGAATATAAAATCAACAAAACAAATTCATCAAAAATTAGCAAGAATAGTTGCTCTGCAATTGAACTACGTTTTATAGATCTTCAAAACTTGTTTATTAGTAGGATTGTAATCTTGTAGGCAATAATCAATAGGCATATAACTTGTAGGCTGATAAGTTATAGGCAATAATAAGTAGGTTTGCAGTTTCCATTGTAATCTAATAGACTTGCAGTTCCCATTACTAAAAAACCTAGAAAATATCAAAAAATATATATCATTTCATGTTGTTTTATCAAGGAATTCTTAATTAAAGAATCATCTAATGAATATAAGCTCTTTGATCTTGAATTGTTAAGTTATCTATTTTATTTAAAACAATTAGGTTATTTGGTTACTTTTCAATTTTAATTTTTCTTTCTGCATATAAAAAGACCATAAAATTTAGAAACATTGTTACAAGTTTGGAATTGTAGGAACAATGTTTGAAGTTCAGATTGTTAACATCAAATTTAACATCTAACTTTGAAATTCAAAGTTTTTTTAGTTGAGGCAGGCACAAAAGAACCCAAAATAATTAGTGATCACAATGAGAGTGTCATATTTGTTTCTTTAAAACCATGGCACCAAAAAAACCAAAACTATGAGAAGACTTAGAGGAAAGAGACTAGTTGGTAGACGTCTTTATTGAAAAAGGAAACAAAGAATCAATCCTTCAAAGGACAACAATAAAAAATGAAGAGGGAAAACACATGTTTATGAGTGTAGAAAAGAGTTATATACTCTTTGAACAAATGGTGGAATAAGCTAACAAAATACTTAAAGAAAGATATAGGTTTTTTCTAAAGAAATCGAGGAAAAACATAACTAAAGATGAAAATGATTGAGGATTATTATAATGAGATTGTGGAAATGAATGAGAGATCTACTCAAGTCATTCTAGAATAAAATATTGGAAAGAGATAAAATGGTGAAAGAAGTCTAGAACAATGGTGAAAGAAGTCTAGAACATTAAGTAAGGAAATTGCAAGACATAACTAAGGAATCTTATAAAGAAATGATCAAAGCATTAAAAGATGTCAATTTAAAATTGGATGCAAAAATAAGGAAAGAAAATGATGAAGTAATTTTTGAATTTATCATACTATGATGGAAACAATGAATAAGATTTCAAAACAAGTTGTTGTTGAAGTCAATAATCACTTAGATGAAAAAGAGGAAAAGGAATCAAAATTTAGAAAAATTGATCTTAAACAAAATGTGAAATGGTCAAGTTGGACAAAACAATACAATATAAAGAACAATCCTTTGTTTGAACCTAGAATGATCCAAAAAAGGCCTTAAGTGATAGAGGAAGTTAAAAGTAGTTCAAAGGCTAAATTTACTAATTATGAGAATTCACCACAAAGGAATATAGATGAAAGAATAACCTCAAACCTATAAATGAACGAACCTTTCATAATAATAGATCCAGAATACATTCAAATGATAATATAACAAGTCTAAGGACCAAGAGTCTTAACAAATCCTGATACGAATCAAGTCCATGTGGTTGCCCTGCTATCCTCCTATTATTCCATTTCTCCCTTGATTGATTTTGGTTGAACCCCAACTGGTGAACCTTATTGTCTTTTTTTAGTTTTCCCGACTATAATTCTACCTACTCTTATGGTTTGCTCGATTCTCTTAGCCGCCACCACTGTATCAGTGAAGTGTTGGGCTGGGGCACCAATTAGATGGTCAAATTAAGGGTCTTCAAAAGTATTAAAGAATAGATTGACCATTTCTTTGTCAAAAAAGGGTGGATCAACTTAAGTAGCCTTCTCTCTCCACCATTTAGCATATTTGTGTACTAATTCATGGCTCCCTTTCTTTAATGCTAATATATTGGATTGTTCTAGAGCCATGTCTATGTTGTATTTATATTACTTGATGAATGCATCCACAAGGTCTTTCCATCTTCTAAAGTTGGTGTTATTTAGCCTCATATAGCAGCTTAGTGTTGTCCTATTTAGATTATCCTGAAAGAAATGCATTAATAATTTTTCATCGTGCACAACTTCTGCAATCTTATTACAATAGGACTTAATGTGAGTGTTAGGGCATTGAGTTCTAATGTATTTTATGAACTCAGGTGCACATAAATTCTTTGGTACAATCACATTCAGGATTAGATATATTTTTGCAGCTTGTACAGGGTTATACAAGTTTGCTCGCTTGATAGCCTTCATAACTCTTTATCTTGTCATAGTCAATATCCTCAACATACTTCATTTTTTTTGGACTCGTTGACAAATACGTCAACAACTACTAGGGCCGGTACAGGTATTGTGGACTGCATAAAGGTTGTGTTATATTGGGGATCCTAAGCATGTCCCTTCATCCTTTCTTTTGGTTGAATTATTGAAAAAACAACGGGTCGATTAGACGAGCCTTCACCATAGAGGTGTTTGAGTGCCTGCTCAAGCAAGCTTATGATGCGAGCCATGTTAACCTTCAAGGAGTCCAACTCCTCTAGGAAGTGGGCATCATAACAAGCATGTTCTTCATCCTCCATACTTCTTTGTCACAAAATCGAGTGTTATAAACTTTACGTATTAGGGCTTTCTAGGGACCTATATTTCAACTTGTGTATGTCCACATGACATTTAAACATGAAAGCATGTATGCTTATGAATGCAAGTGTATGTACGCGTACATCAAGTATGGATTAACTTGTTCAAAGATCTAATCCATGACTTCTTTGTTGAATATAGGAAAAAATCTATATTCTGGTTAATTTGAAAAGATTTTTCATAAATTCTCATCTCGGTTAAATCTCATACATATTGGAGAGTACGAAGCAAAAAGGTGGTTCTGAGCCACTTTCATTTAAAAAAGATAAAATGGTTTTTATGTGTAGTAATTTCCCAACCTTGGTCTTTGGGCAATTCCCCTAATTAGTTACATCATCTTAGATTCTTGCCTGAATTTAGAAAAAAGTCATGGTTTTAGCTTAGAAAATCCTACAGAATTTAGAATTATTGATCAGGTCTGCCTTGATGAAAAATGAATTATTAGGGAGTTTATATTCTAAAAGTAGATTTTAAGCCACTACATGAGAGCATTCTGATGCATATTCTAAGATTCAAACAATTCATCATCTTTTTCAACCATAACCCTTCTATTTAGACATTCTAATGCATAGTATCCTAAACCATGACATTTAAAACACCTATTATCACATTTTCACTGAAGTTGGGTTTTGGTTTTGACCTTATGTTTGTTGGTCGAAACTGGATATCTTTGGATGGAAGGTTCAGCAACTTTATGTCCAGCTTACTGCTTTGATGGCACACTACTTTCTCTCTTGTAATTCGACTTCTAACCTGAAGAAAAACCCACAAAACCACTTAGATATGCACTACTCTTCCTTTTTATCTGTTTCTCCATTTTTATAGCCAAATACACCAACTTATCTAGATCCATATAAAGTTGTAACTCCACCACATTAATTGTCTCTATTCAACTCATTCAAGAACCTACACATTGTAACTTCCTCCTCCTCAATTACATTATCTCTAATCATAGCAACTTCTAAATCATTTTGATACTCCTTAATGTGGCATGCACAGTGTTAAATGGCGGAACTGCTTTTTGAATTGAAGGGTATTTTAGGTTTAATCATAAAATTATGATTTGAGAGAGTCGCCACATAGTATCATGGTCATGACTCACTAGAAAACCAATGGTCTATGAGAGTTGGGTAAGGGTACTGTTGTGCAAGTGGAAGACGCATCACCTCAGTACACCCTACCTATGGTAAACTGCATTGTTGATTGATTATTATTATAAATCGTGTTTCTATCAGTTAGTCTCATCTAAGGTTTAAGGCAAATCTTTCATTATGAAGAAGTCTTTACCTTATTGGGTTAAATCCTAACAATTTTAAGGCCTAAATTTTTACATTGCATTTATTTTCTACCTTATATCTTTAATACTTGAGGATATACTTTACAATATAATTTTATACTTTCAAATATTAAAGCCTACAGCTAAATCTTTTTTCCAGCTATTATACTATATATTGCTCATATTCCTACCCTTTCCTTTTCCTCATGCCACAAAAGCAACTATAACTAAATTTTCTAGCTTGAAAATATGTTGTGTAAAGAGACGTTGTTGCTTTTTGTGAAGTAACTCCTCAAAATAAACATCTAAGGAAAGAAATGATCTAAGTTCATTAAGTTTGAGTAAACAATCTCAAATTCATATCACAATTTCATTAGATTAAAAACAATAAAAGGATTAATATACCCTAAAATCCAGGATATTAACCAAGCATCTTAAGCCTTTCATTGAAGCAATGATCCACATGAATCCCACAATTCTTTCCCTATGACAACTACTAACACTGGAAATTTTAAGCTGGATAATTTTTTTATAGTGAATCGAACACTACACAACTCGGAATTATTTGATATCAACTTGTTGACAAACATAACAAAACCAAAAAAGACAACCAATAATAATAATAATAAAAAAAAAAGTCCAAGACCAAGACCAAGAGCCCTG
>Ga0307515_10015599_pt1 | contig 13981 bp, 7 predicted proteins | sample 17_EM_MG_FD_194513 | JGI IMG/M metagenome (GOLD analysis project Ga0307515, IMG submission 194513) | Populus trichocarpa ectomycorrhiza microbial communities from riparian zone in the Pacific Northwest, United States - 17_EM | ecosystem: Host-associated > Plants > Roots > Unclassified | place... | reverse complement strand
ACTTTTTCCAAGCCTAGGAGAAAAGGGTAGGGATGAAAGAGACCAGGCATGGAGATTGCTGCCAAAAAAAAAAAAAAAAGAAAGAATGAGAAAACTCTCCTGATCTCAATATCGGAAACAAATATTTCATAACTAGCATGCGAAGTTCAAATGACTCCCCAGTCAGGAAGTGCGTGAAAAAAAGCACACTAGGCAGGAAGGGCATTCTGTTGGTCTCAAAACAATGCTTTGTCGCAGCATCGGCTATGCCAGCAACGGATGCTATAAACCAGAGGGAGAGGGTATCATCTTTATGCAAGCCAGATCTACACCCAACTTCTTCTTTTTTCCCTTGCAATTTCATGCCTTCCTCTAATTCTACTACAAGTATTTTTTACTATGAAAATGTGATAAATGTTGTTTCTTAAACTGTTATTCACTTAGAAATATATCAAAATAATCTATTTTTTATTTTTTAAAATTTATTTTTTAACATTAACATATTAAAAAAATTCAAAAACATAAAAACGAGGCCTAAATGCTTAATGTGAGCTAATTAATCTTATGCTTCACCCTTTTTTTTTTTTTTTAATTCAACCATATGATAAATCATTTTTTTTTCTTGGACAGATTTAAGGACATTAAACACCATTAGAGTTCCACTGGTTCTTGATTCTCAAAAGATGCACCTTATAAGATGTTACTGTTAGGGTGGATGGGATTGTCTTCAATCCCCTTCCCACTGGTTCTTGATTCTCAAAATTCCACCGCAATAAATTGGTGGCAGATTTGCGTTTCGTCTTGACAGCAAGATTGATTAGAGGCTCAGCAACTGGTTCATCATTGTTTCTTGAACCCAAACCTCGACTTCAATTTGTCAAAAACTGAGTAGACAATTGGACGGCAAACATCGAACCACATGCATGCTCCTTGTGCGGCAACACCACAACCGTCAGTTTAAGCATCCATAAATTCATTGAATCATCAATAAATTCAACTGCATCCTCCAATTACTACCTCTTGCTCATTGATTTCAAGAAATAAATTAAACAATGTTATCTCAGTCAGTGAATAATAATATTAAAGCATTTCTGTAACTTATGTGATAATTTAAATTATTAAATTGAATTGATTATGTAATATGGTATTATAACTTTATTAATTAAATGGTTATGAGTTTTAATATTATTTTTTTTATTTTTTTTATAAAAATTAAATATAAGGTAATTTGAATAATATGATTCCTTAATAAGTTTAGACCCCGTTTGTTTTTGCATTTTAAAAAATATTTTTGAAAAAAAATTGATTTGATTTGATTTTTTTTATTTTAAATTAATTTTTTTGGTGTTTTTATATCATTGTAATATGTTGATATTAAAAATAATTTTTTAAAAATAAAAAATATTATTTTGATATATTTTTAAATAAACAAATATTTTAAAAAACAATTATTATATTGTCGTAGACAATCCACGCCTACTTCAATCCCCAGAACCACCAGAATCCTTCGTCAATGCTCCACTAAATCTTTACATAGTCCAATTCTAAATCCCACCACAGCTAGGAGAAAAAGAATCTTGAAATCTCCTTAAACCTAGGAAAATCTTCCTCCATTCTCTCCGGTCCTAGGTAATTGGAAGTAATTATGATAAACGAGCACAAGTAAGGAGCGCTTTTATGTTTTATCAATGAACGGCGGGGAAACGGAGTGATCGGTGGTGGTAAACTTCACGATACTTACCCACTAAAAGCACATCAACTTGGACCTTAAGAAAAGTTCAGTAAAAATTCCATGCCGGCAAAAAATTAGACCCCACCACTCAGGAGGGACAATCCAGCGGTGGCGGCGGAGGTGGCGGCCTTGCCCACTACCTTTAGCGATTTTAAATACTTGTAACAGGCATCATCATTGAAGTCCAGAGTTTGTGTAGGTGATCTCTAGCATCCCATTTGACAAGGACATGGCTCAAAAATATCAGAGATTTTGTATTTCTTTACTCCAGTGTTGCATAGTTGCATTTCATGGGAATTGTGAAAATAATGAATAAACGAGGTTGATCAAAGTAGTTAATAGCAACTTGTGCAGATGTTCTGCTTTCTTGCTTTCAATTTTCAAATGCTAAAATGGATTCGCAAGGAGTGTTTCGCTCAATGGTTCTCACATGCTATTCTACAAGCGGGAAAATTTTCGAGAACTAGCTAGGGGAGTGGAATCTTTTCTTTATTACTACTTTTCTTGATTTAAGGTAAATTAAAAATGAAACATGATATTAAAATTCTACAGAACAATTCTGAAAAATCTCATTTCCCATTGCTTTTTCTTTCTTTTCCTCTGTTTCAATGCCACTATCCCATGCACTTAGTAGATTTTCTCCGAGCTTACATATCTCACAGTACAATTTAGGAAACCATTGCTTTCATGAAAGGAATGACCAATTTAATTCCACAAAATTGCCATTGCTTTTCCTCTTCACGGAGACCTTCGTGTCAATACCATACAGGGTTCTTCACCAACATCCATTTTCCATTTGGATGGCAGGGAATGGGGATATAGGAGAAGGGCTCGCCTTTAGCCAAGGCATCTGGGCCAAAAAGTTGAACCTTTCACTGTTGCTATAGTTCAAACAAAGACGCATATCTAATATTTTGGACCCCCACAAAAAAGTGACCGAACTCGTGCTTAATGCTCTCACGAGTCGATTGATCCACCCACCATTTGATCACTTGACCATGTTCTCATGATCTATATATGTACAACCTCAAGACAGATTAGATATGATCGGCCTTGTTTCAACAGCATGAACTGGATTGTCATTATTGTTCTTCCCCCCTCTCTTTTCGTCGCTATTGATTGGAAATCGCTGCACTTTCAATGGTGCAAATGGAGATGCCAATACATGCCTTATCAAGTAAGAATAAAAATACCATTTCCTATCTTGAGCTGCCCTCTGCTGATTTGAACAGCTGGAATAATAAGTGATCAAAATTGGAGTTGAATTTAGATTCAACCGTTGAAACCATTCGACTAACAAGCAAATACAAGGAACTTGCTGAAACAAAGAATGAGAATGAAAATGAAAAAAGGATTGAACTAACTAGTTAGTTAGGACAGACATCATAAGGGTAATCCTTTGCAGAAATTCTTTCAATTTGCATTGAACAATAGAGAGTTACAGAGCTGGGATAGGTGCCTAGGGATACGTTTACAGTCCACTTACATTACAGGCATGGTCCCATCTTTTGTTTTTAAACTGCTAAAATAAACAGCAAGAAACTATATTAAAATAAGATGATCAATCAACATTATCTCCTTCTGGCATGGTATGAACATGAGCAGGGACTAAAATCACTGAAGTAGGCTGGTTGCTTCTCCTTCTTGTGATATGCTCATCAGCTGTGATACCAATGAAATTCTAATGGTCTAGTAACTGGTCTTGAAGGGCTTAATAGTCTTGACATCATCAATAACTCCAGCAATAGAGCCAGCGGCAGCAGCTATAGTAATAATGAGGCAAGCAACACTAAGGATTTGGAGGCAAAGCCATCTCGTGCTCCATTTTGGTATCTTCTTTTGTGAAATATACATCTCAACTGGGAAGTAAACGGTCAATGGCCAAAATCCAAACGCCCCAAGGAGACCAACTATGTCATTAAAGAAGGGAAGGAGCATTGAAATCACAGTAGTAAGAACCACAAAAATTGTTCTCGAAACCATTCTGAAGAGGTTGATATTGAATGCACTGAGACCAGGAATTGAGATTTTGATATCTTTGGTAACGAAATCACTATCTGGGAATCTTCGGGCCGCTTCTTTTTCAATAAAGGCAAAGAGGGGTTGGCAGTAAACTTGGTATGCACCTACAAGGTGGATTACAATGGCAGTATTGGCAATGTCAAGTAGCCAATATGGATTGTAGAAGCCAAATCCAGTGAGGAGGTTGCCAGGGGACTGGTCTCCAAAAGCAGCATATCCAAAGCAGCCACAGAACATGTAGAAAAGCGTTGTCACTACAACACTTATTAGAGTTGCTTTCTTCATTGTCTTGGCTTCCGAAGGTGGGGCTTTGACCGTGTCCTGCCATGAAATGGACCAAACAATTGGTCAGTTTAACAGGCAAATCATAGAACAAATGTGAGAATGTATACTGAGCACTTATGCTACAAGAGAATGTAATGTAACATACCTGAATTTCAATGAGGATCACGGAGTAAGAATAGGCAAAAGCAACGTCACCAAGTGCTTGGAAGCTTCTCCATATCTTTTGAGTTTGAGTCACAGTGCCAACACTTATTCCGGTTAGGCTTCCCCTGACTCTTTTATTTTCTATAACTTTACCAATGCCAAGACCTAGACCAATTGTTGAATAAGTGAAGGACATGACTGCAGCGACAAGGGAGAGCCAGTGTAACTGATCAAATCCAGGAATCTGAGAAAGAAGGATCTCAGCTATGCCAAACCCTATCATATATGGATTGGCATTCATGCGGCATGGATCTTTTCCACCACTCTGGTGGAAACAATTAGACCTCTTTATTGCCCTGTATTCAAAAGACAAGGACCAATCAGCCCAACAAGAAGAAGAAGAAGAAGAAGAAGAGAGCAAAGTTAATTACAAATTCTTGGTTGGACTAAAACTTACATCATGCTTATAGAAGATGCAATTGTGTAGCCAATGGCAACCCCGAAAAGGTTCACATACTGAACAAATCCACATATTTTGACCTTTACACCACCTGTGTGAAAATAAAAATCACCGTGTAAAAAAAAGATCTATAATGTTTAAAGTTAAAAAGGGTCATGCTAATTTAATTAACAATATATGTGTCAGCAAATTTACCAAGGTTGGCCCTAACAGCTTCCATGTAAGTGTAGTTCCTCTTGCCATTGTCAGGATCACCGGAGCGGTAGCAGGCAGAGAGCAGAATGGAAGTATAGTAAGTGACAAAAGAGAACAAAAGCATCACAGCTGGTCCAGCAATCCATCCAAGCTGACCTATAGCCCAAGCCAAGGATAGAACCCCGGACCCAATAACAGCTGTTATGATGTGAGCACTAGCAGTCCACACATTTCCTGTTTAAACAAACAACACAAGAGAGAATCAGGATAGAAAAAAGATAACCAAAGCAGTGAACGCTAATATGTTTTTATTTATTTGTGAGAGTTGTCCAGGAAATGAAGAAAAGTAGTGAAGCTCACCAGTTCGTTTGGGACGCCCATCATCATCAAACCACTTGGAGTCACTTTGTGGATCTGTGTCAACCGAGACACCGAAAGCCTGGGGTGGGAGATGGTTCTTTGTGGCTGTATTCTCACCCATCTTTGCTCACAAAAGATACCAATTACGTGAGTTATGTTATAAAAGAGCCTCTAAAGCGTCTGAGACTATATGGAAGTTTGTGCACTCAACACAGTAACATTAAAGCATGTGGAAAAGAAGCACAAGTGTCGAAAGAGAGTGATGGGGCTCCTTCTTTGATAGATCCAAGTGCAGTTATAAGTATGATGTTTAAGTCTCAGAAAACCGAGAATAACAACAGCTGACACATAGGCTCAACCACACACCTCCCAAGAATCACAAAACCCAAATAGATTCAGAGCCTAGTTTTTATCGTTGCTTCAAAAGGGAGAGACAGGGGGAGTGTGCTTATTTATCAGTATCAGAGGCACTGCTCTTATGAGCTGGAGAATAGAGTGAATTAAATTCAGGGATACACTGGAAGGAAAGGGATGGTGCGGTATTTATAAGAGGTACGAGCCAGCCCAGAAAAAAAAAATAAAAAAAATTGCACAGGCACGTGGTGTTAAAGTCTTCTTATCCCACCACCACCAATACTTTGTCTCGAAAACCAAATTCAAGCCGTTCATGCTTGTTCTTGGACTTCTACTTGTAAAATCACGAGGGTACCAGATTTCCAATTTTCATTTTTCTGACTTCGAAACAGTTAGCATTAATAATAATTAATTACTGTTTCTTTTTTTCCTTTTATTTTTTTTCTTCTGCACGTAATTATTTTCACTATAGTTAAGTTAAATAAAGGCAGTTAAAGACGTTAAGCAATGAAAACATTCTTTAACCGCTTCAGAAGCGATGCTGAATGCTGCTAATTACGTACCTCCTGTTATTGGGGGTGAAATTAATCAACTTTTGTCTATGCTACGCATGAATTCAGGGCCTCTCTTTTGTTATTTACAAGGGTGTTCCTTGCACTTTTGTTGCAAAATTGCAATCACAAGGGTTACTACGTACTTACTGTGCTACTTTTTCTTTCAAAAGTGAGATTCTCCGAGTCATCCCTGCCACTGGACATGGCTTTAGTTAACTTGGAGCAAATATATATATATTATTTGTGCTCTTTTTACTCCTTTCACTTTCAATTATCTTTTTCACGCTTCTTTTGTATAGTGAAATGGAGCTATTCTCTCTCTCGGACCAAACTCGGAAATGTGTGGCAACTGGGGTCACCAGAGTTATAATAAGAGATGAACAAACCCTATTTCGAATAATGAATTATATGCGACAAGAGAGATAAAGATTAACTCGAAAGTAGTTTTACCTTCATACCCGGTATCCTGCTGTCTTCTCTAGCACCCTGAGCTGCTTCTAATTAAAAGCTCGTGTGTACCACCCAGATACTTACCATAAAAGCTCACAGCAAGAGCTAACAAGAGAGCAGACACTGGTAGAAGAAGAATTTATGAGGGAGAGGAATTCCTGTGCTGGTGTGCTTCTCTTGTATCAACCCTCAATGGCGCATATATATAGTAGCATGAGAATTGAGCCACTTGAAAATATATAATATACATATATTTTCTCTTCGAAAGACAACCTTTGAATGGGGATTCTTGCGTTAAATGCTTCTCTACCACGATTAATGTTGTTCGAGAATAGGGTTCCCTTTTTCTTTCATTTTCCATTGAACTGAAAAGAGCATATAAGATCAGAAGATTGGGATTTTATTTTCATGATCATAAGCAAAAACCATGACTAACATTCGTAGGTGGACAAACCAGCATCTAATTCCCGTCTATAACTCCCAATGAATGAGGAAATAAATTAAGGTTATTTTATAACTAATAATAAATATTATACAAATATCTAAATTTTTTACATGCATGATTACATGGTTTCTTTTTAAATTTATTTTAATTCAATGTTACTTTTTTATTTTAAATTATAAATAAATAAATTGTATTTCCTGCCCTTCTGTTGGAAAGATGCTAGATGTTCCATTGTGCTGGCGGGTTGCCAATAGTTCAGAGCGTACAATAGATTGAAGGGCTCTAAAAACGTTGTACTGGTATCATTTGTACGTAGGTGGGCACTGAAGCACGAGTACGAGTCAAAACAACTTAATTACGCTGCAAATAAAATTTGAAGTTAATTTTTAATTAAAAAAATTCGACAATTTTATAGATGTATTTTTTAGTATCATAATTTTTTTTAATTAAAAATTAAAAGATAATGCATGTATTTAATAAAATAAATTACCCTAGAGATGACTGTAAAATTATGGATTTGGATTCTCTCATGGTGACCGGTCATGTTTCAGATTTAAATCTAATTTTATTTTTACTATACATTTGATCATAATTATTTAATTTAAATTGAATAAAAATACTAATTATATTAATTAATTAACTAAAAACACAACATTAATTGTCAACAAATTAACGACCGCCCTAATTATTGCCCCCCACCGAGAGTACTGTAAAAAAAGAGATTAACTATCAACTGTCTTAAGGGATACGATTCGTTTTGTCCCTACACGTGGTAGAACCACCAACACACACGTTGAACACCTCCCCCCTCCGAGTTTTTCATCATGAAAAACAATCCGAACCTTTTCTAGTGTATTGTGTTATCACCTTTCAATATATGTATATGTACTTCTTGATCCTCTGATATTTTAATCCCAAAAGCTCTGATGTGTTTGCCTGTTGATCAACCGAAGCAACACTTTGTAGCTAAGTTACCTGTCGTTGTAGTGATCAAATAGATGAAAGCTACGACAAAAACATGAACTTGAAGCTTTAGCCACTGCACTATCATGCGTTAGGAATCAGAGAAAAAGCTGAATAGGGACTGGACATGACAAATTTGAGTCCAAACTGTACACGGCGTTCCCTAATTAACCGATCGGTATCATCAATCAACGTATATATGCGTCTGCCAATAACTCATAATTAGCATGAATTAAGCATGAGATCATTGGTGACCGCATGCCCACGTCCCTTCTATCATCCTCACGTCCTAGTTCTTTCAGAGCAATCTTAAGATTTGCAGCAGAGACTCGTCCTCTTAACCATGGTGAAACATTTTTGTTGCTGATACTTGGGACTCTACATACGCGCGGAGCAAGGTGTCTGGGACTTGAACTTTGGTTAGGTATGAGTTAAGAAAGGAACAAAATTAAATATCAAACCAACCTCGCATCAGCCAGAGAAGACCTTCTAGCACAGCTGAATTGTTTGACCACAAGTTATTCGACTTTGAAGAAGGAGAGTGACCGAGCTCTCTTTCTTTCTCCAAACCTACTAGTGCTTGTCCCAATTCGCTTGAAAGCGCCGTCGAAGCACCTACAAATGGGATTTATTGAGATGAGAATAATACTTATCATCATGTCAGAAAGAAGGTATTCAAGGTATTGGCATGATCGGTTTCTTTTCGTGGGGAATCGAAAGAGTGTTGTGAGCCTATCCTTGTCAAAGAAAAACAAAAAGGAATTCCAGACGAATGAACCATAGAGATATTTTTCTAGAAGATTTACGATGACTTGTATATCTCTCAGTTCTACAAAACTTTTTTTAAACTAAAAGAAGTTCGTTTTTATAGGTGTTAGGTCATTAATCAATCTGCCAATTACCCACACACTGCCGTGATCTGTGAAAATACCCACCTTTGTTTATTTCCTTCCTTCCACTTGTGTCAAGATTCACGCTTAAAAAAATCCATTTGCCTTGTTGGGTTCATAAATGACATCGAGGAAAATATATATCAGCCTAACCTTTAGCCCTAACTACTGGAGAAGAGACTGTTAGAGAAGGGTAGATATTGTTTTTTAAAGTGTATTTTGTTTGTAAATATATTAAAATGAATTTTTTTTATTTTTTTTAAATTTATTTTTGATATCATCAAATAAAAACGATTTAAAAATAAAAAAATAATAATTTGAAGCAAAAAAATATAATTCAAAATTTAATAAAAAAACAGGTTGAATTTTAATACCAAATGGGTACAAAATGTGTATTCATAAAGGCAGAAACACCCTCCCCCATTGTTTAGGCACACAATTGAGTAGATGGACAGCAATTGATCTTTCAATTTCAGTATTCAGTAGTGATGGTAGTATTAATTGTTTTGTCTAAAATTGTTTGTATCATGAACTATTTACCATTTCATAATATTTGAGCTCTTTAATTAATTATTCCTGTTTCTACTAATAATTTATGGAATTCGGATTGAAAAAGAAGAAGCAATAATTTATTGAAGCTTGCCTTTGAGAAACCAATGTGTTATGTGTACGCAATCAAACAATTACAATTATTGAAAGTAAATCCCAAATACAAGGTCTCGATCGTTCAACTTTAAAAGCAAAGTTCATGCCCATCCTATCTATAAATTAAACAATGAAACATGTCTGGTAACCTCACGGGATATATATATATATATATGGCGAACAATTATATCCACTTGTTTTCTTCGCTACTACTAGCACTACGCCCAGTAGTGCTAGTAGTAGCGAAGAAAAAGAAGTGATGCAAGGGACCAAATCTGAAAAATTGAGTAGAAATCATAGTGTTAAGCCTTCGATTATAACGTCGTGAGGAACCACTGCTACAAAATTGAATTTTAGTGGCGGGTTTTTGAAAGATATGATGGCATTTGAAGACAATTGTCAATGTATTTTGTACATATATACAAACTGAAGTGGACCAGCCTTTTGAAAAATTAATGCATAAATGTCGACTCCCAGCAACAGCAATAATACTACGATTTTCAGCTTACCAAGAGGCAGAGAAGTGTATGGATGAGAGTTCAGAAATCGTTCCTGCTTTGACCAGGGCTAAAGCGATAGGTTCTGTCTGCATAAGGGCCCAATGTGCCCTAATATTTTCATTTGGGAAACTGATTATGTTGACCTTAAGAGCTCTCGTGTCTCGAATTATGCTGACCTTTGGAAAGCAAAAGGTGCACCGCTTGCATCATATATTGACTCTTCCCACACTAGATTAATCAATGCTTCATAGTTTAATTGGATCTTGGACTCCTAATTCATACGTTACACTAAAATAGAGCTAATCAGCTGCGACGGCAGGTCATGAAATAAAGAATTATCAAGCTCTACTCATCAAGTCTGATCATGAGCAAAAATACTTGCGTGATGCCATTAGGAAGTGAACAATCTGGAGAATATGTAGCGTTCAATGTTTTGTCAGAAGGGGTCGGGGAGGAAATCGAGGGCTCCATTTTACTATAGTTATTAGTTAACCATCTACCATAGAAACCAATATCACAACTATTCCAATCCAATTAGCAATATTTCAACACGTACGCCACTTTTCTCCATGATACAATCTATAAGAATTTTTTATAAGAAAATCGTGAGATTTATGGATGTTCATATATCATGATATCTTCGGCCTTCATGCTAGAGAAAGAAAGTGTTATTATACACGGAGCTCCTAGCAATTTTCCAAATAAAAGAAAGAATATCAGAGAAGGTTTTGTTGTTTAGGTTGGTATCAATTAGGCAATTTGTTGACAAATGTTTAAGAACATAAGGAAAGAAAAGGCGGAAAGGGTTGGTAGGAAAAGCGTTACCAACTCTCCATGTGCTTTTTTCTTGTCAAGTTCCATGTTGGGATATATTATGTTTACATACATGCTAAATATATATTGAACTTTTAATTAACAAGTCTTTTGTTTTCTTCGAGAAGGCAATCAATCGGCAATCTCGACCAAGGCCATATTAAATTGGTAAGTCATCAATTAGGGATAGACAGTACATGCATGGTCAACATATAACATGAACCGACAAATTTAAAAAAATATTAAAATAGACAATTACATATGTAAATGTGGTTTTGTTGGTTTAGATAAGTGAAGATCTTTTTATGATTGATAAAAATATAATTTGTTTAAAATAGAAGTTTATCAAGATCTTATCTCTAATTATCTGATTAAGTTTAGTTAATATAAAGATAAGTTCAGATAAAAAAGAAAAAGTTATCCAAATATAACTTTTCCAGAGTTTTTGTAAAATACATTAGCAATCTGTTAACAACGTAACAGTTTAGGAAGCTTGAAGATTGTCCTTATCCTTATCACATAAGACATGTATATAAGAAATGTTAAGTCTGAAGAAAGAAAGGGTGTGCTTCAAAGGAGAGTTTCAGAATATAAAAGCATCAATTACGTTGAAACAAATGTGTCAACCAACTAAGAAGTTTACATAGAGTTTTGGGCACATACTCTTGACACACGAGGAGTGTGTAGGAAATTCTCGAGAATAATTGATCTTTAAAGAGTTGGAAAGGCTGCAGACTCCTAGAGGGAGTTCTTATGTGAATTGTTAGCAACTGAATGTTCCAATTAAGATGACAATAGTTTGAAGATCCTCAGGTATATAGGCAAGCTATTGAGGTAGGAGACATAAAATGGTTCACTGTCTCTACAAATAAGGTAGTATAGACATAAAGGGTTTGTGGTTAGAGATATTCCTCTTGTAATATTTCAAACTAGAGAAAAATTATCTATCCTAGGTTTGGTTACCCTAGAAGGTTTTTTTTTATATATATATATCTTTTGAAGAGTTTTTCAAAAGGTTTTCTCTTTGTAACCAAATATCTTTATGCATTTAAGTGTTATGTATTTTATTTATTTATTTGGATACTGATCAGTGTTTACAAAGTGTTATCGAATCATTTGTTAACATGTAGAAAACAAGAAAAATGAACTTTCAAGTGGTATCAAAGCAAGTTTACTTTATAGGAGTGGGATCTATTTTTCCTGATTGAAGATGTCAACATTGAGTTCACCACCACAATTCAATGGCGAGAACTATGCCTACTGGAATGATAGAATAAGAGCCTTTCTCAAATCATTAGATGAGAATATATGACACTCAGTAGAGCAAGGATGGATCAAACTTGAAACTTTGTTTGTTGAATGGAACAGAGATGATGCTGCTATTTGTAATTGGAATAACAAAGGCCTGGACACTATATTTAGATTTATTGTATTTGAATGAACAAATGTTTAAATTTGTAATAAATATTTTATTTTTATATTATTTTAATTATTTTTCTACTTCTGTTCACTATATTTTTTAAAATATATATTTTTAAAATATTACTGACGGGGTTATCGACGGAATAACTCTGTCGGTATATTCTAGAGATAGTTGAAAAAGAATTACTGCAAATATCACTGTTACTGTTAACTCACCGATAGAATTATAGATGATATTCTGTCGGTGATATGTTATATTTATCGATGGATATATCGATGGACAAATAAAAACACTAATGGCATTACATACATTTTTCATGTCGGTGATATGTTAAATTTACCGATGGAAATATCGATGAAATGAAGCAAGTAAAATTTTTTTGCGCACTTTGTCCGTTTATAAATCTATCGGTATATTTGTTACTGATGGGTTCGCCGAAAGACTGTGAATTACTGAAAGACTATTTCTGTTCGTGAGTCCATCGGTAATATACATATCGATAGACTATGAGTGTAAATACCGACAAAATTTTCCGTCAGTAAAACTGTTAAATCTAGTAGTGAAATATCTTGTGTATTTAAGTTTTTTATATTTTTTTATTTATTTAGTTACTGATCAATGTTTGCAAAGTATTGTTAAATCATTTGTTAACAGTTAATAAACATGAAAATAGAAGGACTTTCAACCTACATAATTTACAGAACTTAAGGTCATTTAGCTACCAAATTTCATATTCACTGTTATAAAAACTATCATGAAATCAACTATATCTTGACATTGAATTAGAACCCTTTAAGTTGGAGAACAGGTTTTTATTTAGCTAAAGTGTGATGCTAGCTCTTAATTAGATGTTAGGGGAAAATATATTTTATGCTGAAAATTGAACCAATTAGAATCCCCTCGAGCACTTTGAAAGAAATATTTGTACTTCATATTTTATAATGCCACAACTGGCTAATAAATTCATTATGACTGACCCGAAATATAGATAACCTAAATTGAAAGTGATTTTTTCCTTGAAAACTATAATAATAAAACTGAGAATAAAATTTAAAAAATTTACAGTGCTCAAGGTGTAATTAATAAATACTAAGAATATAAAAGAGAGAAAGACACAAAAAGAAAAAGAAATAAGAGAGAGGAATTGAAAAAATAATTATTTATTAATTAAGAGAATTCTTATTATTTTTTGCTGATATCAAATGTGATTTTTTTATATATATTTTTACTTCTCTTTTACTGTAAATGTCTAGTAGTTATAACTTGAATGACATGAAAAAATATATTTTTTGCAATAACATCTATGTACTTGGTTATGATTTATATTAGGAAGATATATATATATGAGTCCATCTAATATATATAAGCATTTGTTTTTTCAATATTAGATAGTTACTACTCACATATACATCAAACACATCACAACACTCCTGCAATCCTCTAAAACCAAGGAGCCTAGTTTCCCTAGAGGTGCTATACATTTATATGGATTATGGAATCGTTTTAACTTTATATATATATATTTGAGAGGTAGAAAGCAGATGGTAAGTAGATCCTTATACCATGACACCAAAAGAAAAGGAAATGAAATTAGAAGTTGAACTGCTCGGAGCCGGAGTTGATTCTCTTCACTCCCAAAATTTCAATTTCGAAAAAGAGGTTTACAGTTTTTTACTTTTATTTGTTGAAAAAATGTGTAGCAGTTGAGTACTGTCCATTGTAATTGGTGCTCTGTGGATGGTAAAGAGAAGTCAACTGAACAGGGGG
>Ga0307515_10015598_pt1 | contig 13981 bp, 6 predicted proteins | sample 17_EM_MG_FD_194513 | JGI IMG/M metagenome (GOLD analysis project Ga0307515, IMG submission 194513) | Populus trichocarpa ectomycorrhiza microbial communities from riparian zone in the Pacific Northwest, United States - 17_EM | ecosystem: Host-associated > Plants > Roots > Unclassified | place... | reverse complement strand
AGTATTTTTCAAACTGGTTTGCAAGTTGCTCTAAAATGATATTATTTTAGTTTTTTTTAATTCTAAATAAAGTTGTTTTAAGTTTTAAAAAAATAAATAAAAGTAAAACAATACAGAGTCGACAATCAACATATAAGCTGACTTGACAAACTCATAATCTAAAGAGTTAACTTGATAAATGAGTCTTGGACTAGGTCCAATAATTATGATGCAGCTGGCGCGTGAGATCGCAGTGGTATTGGGATTTGGATTTGTTGATAAAAGGGCCCAAGCCCACAAAAAGAACATAAGCTTGTTCATGTAGGGCTCGGCCTAGTAATCATAAACAAGGGTCTATTCATGCATGTCATGAATGCTTCGCTAATTTTGAGCACCAAGAAACATATTTGTTATTTTTATTCACAAGAAAAAGTTAAAGAACACAGAAACTGATAATTCCCTGAATGCAAACTGAACTTTCTTCTATCTATCCATAATCTTTCCTCATCAAGAGGAGGGCTAACTGGCTTAATTCACATGCAGCTATTACAAGGACTTTTGTGCGGAGTGGAAATTACAAAAGCATAAAAGAAAGGGCAGCTGACGAATTTCTGCTGCAATCCGGCCAACTTATTAAAGACAGGTGCCTCTGATTTAAGGGTTTGAATCATGCTCAAACAATGTGATTTCAAAGTCGAGCATTTCTGGCACATATCAACCGTCAAAGCTTCCTCCATCACAAGCCACAAGGGCCTCTCACACCTCCACTACAAGGCATTCTTCTACAAACTTGGAAGCACACCCCTATGTTTCTGAAGGATTCTGAATCTGAGTACAACTTTCCCCAAACCCTCTTGTGGAGGATTCCGCCCCTGGTTTGGAATAGACTGCTCACTCTTTTATCATTCTCCAGGTGTATTTTCAAGCCATGTTGCTGCTTGGAGAAGGCAGAAAGAGTAAAAAGCAACTTTTAGCCAGGAAGATCATGAAGTTTCTCTCCTGGAAGGTAGGCCATGCAATGACAAACACCAGCTGAACTTTCTCCACTTCCATAGAAACCGTTCCATTCCCAGCTTCTCTTTGAAGGTCAAGGGAGCTATATTTTGTGAGAGTAGCACCGATGGTCTGTCCGGCAACTAGTCTGCCGCCCAGGGATAGCTAGAAAGATGTGAAATAGGGGCTGACCAGGAAGCTGGTCCGCTACATACAATGTCCAGCTGTGGCCCCTTTTAACTAAATTTTCTCTAGTTAGCTGCATATCCAAATAAAGCTCTCCAAATAAAGGCCTTTTACTTCGAGTGGTAGATTAACTTTCCTAGGAGATTTTCACCATACAGAACACAAAGAATACGAACTTGAGGTTGAGTTACCATCATATTTAGAACAACAACAAATGAACAATGTAGACGTGCCACCAGGTACCATTTGTTCTCAAGGTAAATCGACTGGGAATCACTGATGCAACCCAGTCCATGAGCTATATTACCTTTTACAGTGTACTAAGTGTTTGGCATCTATTCTGGCAACACTTCCAACAATAAATTTTGCTGGAATACCTGAATAAGGGTAAGGATTCACATTTTTAATCAGAAGGGTTTGTTTTAAAAGTAATCAAATTAATTTTAGGCTGAAAAAACTTACAATTTTGAAGTGTTCCAACTCATTTCTTAGTTCTTTCCCCATGTCTTCAGGCAGAGGAAAGCTAGCTATGGCCCCTGCTTCCCTGAATATCTATAGTGAAATTTCAGTCAGCGCACCATAAATGATATTTGCCAAAGGCAAGCACATGAGAACGCGATGGATGGCTATGACAGCAAACTTCAAACAAAAAATGGAAACTTCATGTGTATGCGTGTACGAGAGACCATTTGATACAATATAGACACATTCTGATACAAACAACTGACAATAATTACACGAGGAACGGTGCAGAATAAGTGTGTGGGGTACTGCAAGATATAAAGCAAATGTACAAATTAGAGTTTTCTTTTTCCACCCAAACCAATCCTCCTTGTCAAAATAATTTTGGTATCACTCTTGCTCCATTTAAATTAATTTCCAGCTCTTGTTCAGAATCCCCCCCCCCAAAAAAAAAAAAAAAACAAAAAACAAATCATCACTTATGTAGGCAGCTACTCATTCCCAAGATCAGAACATTCTAGATGCTCATTTCATAAGTTGACAAAGCTTACCAGTTTGAACCCTTCTTGAGAATGCAGAAATTCCATATCTTGGAAGTTCAAACCATCACTCTGCTGCAATACAACTGATAACCGTATGATTGCACAAAGAACTCTGAATTTCTGCTTTAACTGAAATCAATACAGATTAAATTGTAAGCGCGTACAACTCTTCACTACTGGAAAGAATGAAGGCAGTTATGCAGGAGCATACAGCATATAAGATACCTCTTCAGCAAACTCTTGTAATGAGCCTCCATCAAATTTAGGGAATTTCTTCCTGTGATGTCTTGTAAGCAGCGCTATTAACTATAAAATAAACTTTTATCAGTACAGAGAGCATTCTCAGATGTGCACATTGTGGACAAAGCATGATCAACAGGTAGATACTCTTACCTTGACTTCTTCAGCACTGTATCCTTGAAGATGATTTCCATTCTACAAAATATGGTAAAGTTGGTCAGGAACAAAGTTTAACTAATAGAGAACAATAACTCTCTATAACCATGCAAGACGTTCAAAAGTAGAAAAATGGCACTTCTCAACGCAAATTATTGAGAACTAGACTTCATAGAAATTGCTGACACACAATTCAAACTGTATCCAACTACATTTCATAGCCACATTTCACCGAGTAGGTGGATATATTGCACTCATGCAACATTATTGTGACATTGTAAAAGCATTGAGCTCTGCACATCATGCTCATGAAAAGAGCAAAGAACTCACCGTGATAATGTGATAAGACTGCCTGTGGTAACCCTTTTTACCAGTGATGAGCCCTATATTGTGAAGTAAACAAGCAGCTTCAAGACATTCAAGATCCTTTACATCCAAGAAGACATTGATTTGATTGCCAGCAACCTCACCCCATTTTCTCAAGCCCTCAAAGATCTCCTGTAGAAATCATCAAGTAATTCATCTCCTCCAACAATCCTTTCCTATTCTAATAGAATAATAGAATATCTAAAAGCTAAAGTTTAATTTCGTTTCTCATTTAGGGCTAATGCTTGAATTAAAACTCAAAAGTCCAAAACCGACAGACAATAGAAATGATGCTGCATCAAATTATTCTCACCTAGTAACAACAACGAACATATTTAAGCCACAATGAAGTACATTCAGATTGGCACGCAGGCAGCTAAATCTAGCATTTTCTTCATCATTCAACAAGAAATTAACTTCCACTGTAATGAATGTTTCAAGAAAGTAAACAAACACAGGAACTTCATAATACCTTGGCAATGCTAGAACATTGTGCAGCAGATTTAATTCCTTTCTTCCCGCTAAACCTTGTTGCAAGCCTTACAGCAGAATGCCACCTCGCATTCGCATTCAAATCATAACCCTCAAAAACCTTAGACAACGTTTCAGCAATAACACCCTCTCCTAATGCATACTCAGAAACCTCCATCTCCTCAATTCCAACCGCCTCAAATATTTCCTCCAATAACACAGAACCAGCAACAATAAACTCTGATCTCCTCTTGAAAAAACCATCTCTCTTAACCCTCTCTTCCTCGCCTTCTCTACACAGTCTCTCAACAACACCACTCAATTCCCCTCTACTAAACTTCCACTCCCTCTTACAATCCCTTAAAAAAACCTCATTACCCTCAACACACTCTTTCCCATAACCATTGAACACAGCCCTTTCAATAGCTCTAATAGTCCCCGAAGTCCCAACAACAACCTCAAAACCACCAAAATCCTTAACTTTCTCAACCAACTCAGATTCCTTAATAACTAACTTGACAAACTCTCTCATTTCCATCAAGTTCCAATCTTTACCAAACTTTTGAGTCAAACCCACATGACCCAACTTCAAAGACACCCCAAAAACAACATTCCCTCTTTCCCCAATCACAAACTCAGTAGACCCACCTCCAATATCAATCACCAAAACTCTTTTATCAAAAACTGGCAAAAACTGAAGCACACCCAGATAAACAAACCTTGCCTCCTCTTCACCAGACAAAACAGAAACTTCAAAGCCAATTGATTCAAGAACTGATCTTTTGAAGTCAAAAGCATTACTTGCTTCACGTACAGTAGCAGTGGCAACACATATTGTCTGTTGGGGGGAGATTTTGTTGGCTTTGAGTACTTGATTGAATCTTTTAAGGCAAGTTACAGCTCTAAAAAGGGATTCTTTGGAGATTGACGAAGAAAAGTCACGACCAAGACAGACTGGGTCTTTGTGGCGATCAATAGTAAGGAATTTTCCTGTTTTGTCTGTCTGGATTATTAGCATTTTGAAGGAGTTTGTTCCCATGTCTATTGAAGCAAAGAGATTATTTGATGGGGTCATGTTTTGTCTGGTTTTTGTTGGGTATTTTGAGTTTTTTTATAGATTTCCTTTGTGGATTTTGTTGATTTTGATCTAAGGGAAAGAGGAAAGGTAGAGATAAGTACATGATGTTTGTGTTAGGTAATAACTTAATCACGATCTATTTTTATTTTTATTTTATAAAAAAAACTCTAATATTTAAAAATAAAATACTTTTTTTATTATTTTATTTTATTTTAAAAGTTATTTTGGTTGATAAAAAAAATTATTTTCTACATTGTTATTGAAAATTTAATTTTTAAAAATATAAAAAAAAATAATATTTTATAAATATTAGTTTACACAATAATGATATCTTCATGGTGAGAGATAGGTATTTAAGAGTGTGGTAACAATTATTTTTTAAAGTGTTTTACGTTCTGAAATGTATTAAAATAAAAAATATATTTTTAAAAAAGTATTTTTGATATCACCAAATCAAAATAATTTGAAAATATTAAAAAAATATTAATTTAAAACAAAGAAAAAAATATATTTTTTTTCAAAAATATTTTTAAAATATAAAAACAAACAGGGTTTTAAACTTTTTATATAAAAATTAGTTGAAAATTATTTTTTGTTACTAAAACTAAAAAGAAGCTAATTTTTGAGATAATTTGTTTTAAATTACCTTTTGATTTTATATTCAGATGATACACATATTTAGATACAACTGTTGTCAATATCAAGAACATAAAAATTATGAATATCTTCAATGGTTTGATGATTTTTATTATTATTTTAATGATTATAAAAGTTAATTTTTACAAAATTTTCTGAACTTGTATCCCAAATCATAACCTCAAAAGCAAGATTCAATTGATATTCATGCCAAGTATTGGAATTAGAATAAAGATAAATTACTTAAATAAACTTTATTTTTAAGTTTTATAAGCCTTTTCTTTTGTTTAACTTTTAATTTAATTTACTTTATTTTATCATATCACTTAAATTATATATGATCAATGCCTTAAAATAAATAAAAATGTGTTTTGTTAAAAAATGAATATTTAGATACATAAATATATATTTATTATAATATATTTGAAGTAAATTTTTATATTTTTTAAGAAAAAAAACACCCATAAAGATATATCCCTTTATCCCAATTTATTTTTATCAATCTTATTTCAATATAGCAACCCAACACTAATATTTAATAGAGTTTCAATTGGATCAAGTATTAGCTACCCTTTATGTGCTTTCGGCCAAGAGCTAATATTAAATTTCAGGCCTGTTTACGGGTTTCGACTGGGTCAGCTGTTAGCAACACCTTCATGGACTCTATGCCCTAGTTGCTGTGACCCTTGCAGGGGTTGAACGTAGACCCTAACTGTTCTTCATTTTCTTGAAGCCTGACCTTGACTCCTTCGAATTTTAAATCCTGGGCCTATAATTAATTAATTTCTCATAACAGTCAAAAACCTAAGCCCCAAGAAAGCATCAGAAATCAGCATTACATCTGCTGAGATCACATCTACGTTTCCAATTCTTTTAGGATATATTAAAAAAAAAATTATTTTTCATAAATTATTTTTGATATATACACATTAAAACAATCTAAAAAATAAAAATATTATTTAAAAAAAAACAATAAAATAAAATTTTTTGAAAACCAATCAAGAGCAACACCCGCAGAAGTTCAACAACACAGAAGGAAAAAAGGAAAAGAAGAAGAAGAACTGCAGTGTATCAAGAGAGTCGCAGGTTCCAAGAATTTTCCTGCATGATGGGATTTTCCTAGAAAATACAATAGCGAAAATTATAACACCCAGAAACTGCACAGAAACTTCGGTAACTCCATCTCCGGCCACTTGACTCATATAAACCATGACCACTGATTATTGACCGCAGTACTTGTAAAACCCGAAAAGGCATGGCGGGTCGACCTAGCTAACACCATCCTAGGGGTCTAAATTCACCATGTGCGTGCCAGTGACCACGGTAGCCAGCATGGCAAATATAGGTCCCACAAGACCGTCGAAATCAAGCATGTTAAAAATATTCTCCAATATTATAGTTGAACTATATATTTATTCTTCCTGGACAGCAAATCAAAGTCCCATGAGCTCAGGAGGACCGACAAGGACAAGACTTCACCAGTGACATTCTCTGCTTAGTGAATTAATCAATCAATGGCCTACTAATATTCAATTAATGTCTTTTAGACCTCAAGTTTTATGTGTTGCTGTTTGATCGATCGATGCCCCCAGTATTAATTCATCTGAAGCCGCGTGAAAATTACCAGAAAACATATATGGGTTATATATATATATATATAAATCATGGATCTAGTACATATAATTTAGACTAAATTCTCTTTCTAGATGATCTTAAAGCCGCAACTATTTGCATGGATGTAGTACATATAATTTAGAGGAATATAACAAAATTTAATTTCTAAGTATTAATCTCAAAGTTTGAGCTATAAAAAGCCAAGAAAATGTGCATATCTTCTTCACCGTCGTGTTAACCTAGCTCTTGAGATAACATGTCATTAGATATAAAATACAATAAGTTAGGGTGTAAGTTGGCTTGATCAGCCATGGTTATGGATCTATTTTTCTTAAAATTAACAGCAAATTTTGAGTCTTAATAACTTCAATTTTTTTCACTATATATAATGTAATAAAATTGATTAATCTCCTAACATGAAGCTCACGAATGTGAATAAGAAGATCACAAGCATGGCATTGGTATCATTAATTCACGAGATCGATTTCTCGTCGACAGGTTGTTGATTATGCAGCATCATTTCCACGTTGCATTGAATGGTTCATACATGCAATAATGAAAATGACGAAGATATATAGTGAAATGCTTGACTTTGAGAAACCAACGAGAGGCTCTTCCCCTTCCCCTCAACATTTCACGATCACAGCTCTTGTTTTTTGCTCACTACTGTGCGAAACTAACAAAACGTAGGTGAACACGCGTGAAACCTGTGGAAATTAATTAAGAGGCCAGGAGATCTTTTAGAACATGCATGGTCTATATTCGTGATGATAACATGATCGAGATGTAGCTAGTCGCTTTAATTTGAATGGGCCAGCATGCATGCACGTAGACCTCTATTTAATTCCCTGAGCATCCATGGTGACATGTTAATTTTCAAGTCAATCCTCTAGAATATACAACTCACTCACGTTAATTTTCAAAGCACGTTAACAATTGTTGCTCGATGCCATATAGTGTGAAAAGATTATCATAGACACAAACTATTTTGAACTTAATTTGATTATGCTACCACATATATAAATGCTATATCTAATTAAAATCCTTTTTAAAAAAATGACTTCTATCTAATTATTTTCTAGTTTGTCATGTCTAAGGTTAAAAAATTTGAATACTACAATTATTATCAAAGTTTTTTGAAAATCTTGACAATTGGATAATTTATTTAACATTTTTTTAAAAAAAATACAACATAAATGATACCTAAAAAGCCTCATTAGTTTTTTTAAAAATGAAGCACATACCGGAGACATTTTTTAACCAAACGGAAATAGAAAGGGCCAGTAAAACATAAGAGTTGAGAGTAGAGAGACCTAGTTTCTAGTTACGTGTTTTAGTTTTAAATCATTATCTTTTGATGAATAACAAAAAAATAAATAAATAAATCTAGTGTTGCTAAACTTGGTCAACAAGTAAAACATGCTCATCAAAATTTAGATTAAATTGAATTTGAAATTAAATGAGAATGAAATGAGATGAGAATTTCTCATTTCAAGTAAATTTGATAAGTCAATTCATGACTTAATAAATCTAGTTAAATTTTATTTTGATTTTTTAAAAACTAAAATTACATCATTTATTTAAAAAAAACAATTTAACACAATAATATATTGAATTAACTTAAATTAACTCATATTGCCTGTGATTTAAATAAATCATACCAAGTTTAATAACTTTGAAAAAAATTAATAACAAAATATAAAGAATTTAATGTTAACGTTGGAAAGAACATAGATTAAGACAAAAGTAAATGTGTTAGACAGATTAATAATCTTGAATATGAATTGAATTGAATTCAGGATTCAAAATTCAAATTCTTTTAGACCAATTCAATTGGAAATTCAGATTTTAATTCAAAGATCCCGAAATTGTTTTGTGTGTTATGCATGGCATGGTCTATTTCAAAGCCGTCACTTCCCAAATCTATAACGCGTGGCATAGAAGTTCCGGACACTATCTTCCAGCGACCTTCTATTCCAACATTAGTGACGCGTCAAGCTACAGTGTTTTCTTAATTATATTTCCAAATAATTAAAAAAACCACTCCCTTGTGCAAATCTTTTGATTCTATTTCAACATTGATTCGAAGATCTCATGATTCAAAATCTAACTTGAACTTAAATTAAATTTTAATTAATTGAATTAAATAAAATTTATTTAATCTGGACTACTTAGTTAAACACAATTAAAGTAATAAAAAACAATTATTTTAATTAAAATAAATGAATTCGAGTTAATTCAATTATATAAATTAATTCAATGATATAAGCTTCTTTTCGAGTAATCTATATTTGTTTTTTTTTAAGAAATATGTCGTGGTAGCTTGAAAAAGCTTTTAACTTCGAATTCATCTAATTAAAGTCGCATGGATTCCACATTAATGTTTCATTTAGGGCCCTATACTTTAAGATTTTCTAAATTCAATCTGAAAGTTTTAAAAACTTCCTGTGTGGGGTTTTATATATATATATATATATGAGAAACCACAAAGTGGTGACTTTTTGAATATATCATCGAGTATCTTTGAATTTTTAAGTATTTATGTAGAAAAATAACGCATTGCATGAATGAGGTTCTGGGAGGGGAAAATGAAGGAAAATACAGGTGAGAGAAAAGGTTGGAAGAAGTAAGCATGTCGCCCGGTCGTCTTAGGCTGCTAGCTATCCAAGTGAAAGTAATTGTATTGGACATATGAGAAATCATGAGGTTAATATTGATAAGTTTAAATTTGAAGGGACCAAAGTGAAATATATATATATATATATATATATAATCAGCCACGTGTTTAGTTGAGATAATCAAGTAATTTCACTCCATTTCTTGACTTTTTATATTTAAATCTCGAATCTAATAAATATATCTGAAAATACCATGATCATATATAGATGAAAAGCTAACACGATATATTATGTTATTATTATTATTAAAAATAACTATGTTTTACGCGTTGAATTTCATAAAAAGACGAAAAAATAATAGAAATCCAACGAATTTCAAAAGGTGAGTTTTGTTAATAAAACACGAAGACTCGCTTTATATTTGGAATATATAATATTTATCTCAAAAAGTTTTACGAAAAAATAAATGAAATGATTAAGTGAATTTACTTTATTAATAGATTTCCTTGATCTAAATCTTGAATCTGCAAGCATATTCTAAGATATCCTGAAAAAATTCACAATGCATCACTTTATTACTATTTTTAATGATTGAATTTTTTTTCTTCGTATATAATATAAATAAGCACTAGTGGGAATGTAGTTTTCAATCATTATTTACGCGGATAGTTCCTTAACTTGTACAAGATTTCAACGCACGTAGGGTGTCTATGTGTGTGTGACTGTGTGTGTAGTATAAAAGGTTAGGTATCATTCGCGCCAAGTTCTTGGTCTTTTTTTATTTAACAAATTTCAGCTTGATATCTCCTCTATTCTAACGTTTGTTTTGATACCTTGGAGAGTCCAAAAACAGGATTTGTTGTTGTTTTTATTTGTTGAGCTTTATCAAAAATTGATCCTTGACTTTTGAGCAATAGCGTGTTCTTTGTAGATGATGTTTTTGAATTTGATAAAAATGAAGCTTCGTATGCAGCTTCTACTTGTTGATTAAATATCATACTGATTTTAAGTCAATTTAATAACTCCCTATTTAAGCCAACGCAGTTCAAGTGTTTGCTCTCTGTACTTATCATAATCTTTTAGTTTCAAGTGGTTATTGTACATTTCTTGAAAAGGGTGTTTTTGTTGTTGTTGGAATCTGTACTGATGTCGTCGAAGAGGGATTTTCAGTTTGTTGATGGGGGAGATGGGATAGCGATGGGAGCCCCTGCAGCTCAAGAATCAAAGAGATTTAAGAAGTGGGTTGATTTTTTCATTCTTTTTGTGAATTTTTAATGATTTTAGCTGCTGGTTTAACAGTTTTTAATTTGTGTTTCATGGTTTTCTTCTTGCAGTGCTGTTAGGGATGTGATGGGAAAGCTTTCTGTGAGTGATTTGGTGTCTGAAATAGAACCATTTCTTCGAGCTGTGGTGAGATTTTTCTCTCTTTTTATATTTCTTACAGAATGAATATAGCTTGCATTATTTTATTTCCATTTGTAATAGTGTTCTTCTTAACCAAGTCCATTTTCACTTAGTTTTATGTTCAAATGGTAACTTGTGATCATTCAAAACAGCAACTTGACAATTTTCAAGTTCAATCTGTGATTAGGATTTGTGACAGGTTCTGCTATACTTTGAGTTGTTCTTGTCATTACCTTCTTCCTCTTCCTCTTCCTCTTCCTCTTCCTCTTCTTCTTGTGTGTGTTTGTTGGCTATTTTGGTTTCCATGAGTAAACATATAGTACTCTATAATAAGGATTGGCCTGTAAAGATTTATCTGATTGAAATAGCTCAAATTCTTAAAACTGGGAAGTATTGAATGATTTCTGGGCAGTCTTTAAAATTTTGTTCTGTTTCTTGATTGTTTAGATCCGAGATGAGGTGGAACGAACAGTTCAAAGAGTTCTTCAATCCTCCTCAAGGTAAACTATCGCTTCTTTTGCTTGTTATCTTTGAAAAATATGTTAAAAGCTCCGTAACAATCTGGGCACGGCAAGGTTGAGACCAAATTAAGCTTGATCCAATTGAACAGTTGTTGTGACTGGTTCCAGCTTGTATTGATCTTGAAAAATTTATATAAAAACTCTATAACCTTTGCTATCGTTGTGGTTCTAATCAGAACAAATTCATTTTCTGCTCACTTTCTTGCAGCTCCTCGCTTAATCAGCCTCAGACATCTGTAAAAAGAGGCTTGATGTTGCAATTTGTTAACAAATTGCCCCCCACCATCTTCACTGGTGGCAAGATAGAAGCTGAGGATGACAAACCAGTCACGATTGTGTTGATGGATGCCAATACCAACACAATTGTCACATCTGGTCCTCTAGCTTCCCTGAAGATTGAAATAGTTCCCCTTGATGCTGATTTTGGCTCTGATGATCAAGAAGATTGGACCGAGTCTGAATTCGCAGCGAGGGTGATTCGCGAAAGAGAAGGTCGGAGGCCTTTGGTGACCGGAGACCTCGCTATTACATTAAGAGATGGTGTTGGCCAACTAGGTGATATGGTGTTCACCGATAACTCTAGTTGGCAGAGAAGCAGAAAGTTTAGGTTAGGTGCTAGACCTGTGCAAAAGGTTTCTGATGAAACGAGGATTAGAGAAGGAAGAAGCGAAGCTTTTGTGGTTAAGGATCACCGCGGAGAGTGTAAGTTGGAAACTCAACTTCAACTCTACATATTGTCTGTTCTTAGCAAAATCTATGATAAAACAAGGAGACTGACAGTTAATTTGTTCATCCAGCATATCAGAAACATCACCCTCCACACTTCCGTGATGAAATATGGCGATTGGAAAGGATAGCGAAAGATGGTGCCCTCCACAAGCGGTTGGCAATTGATGGAGTTAAATCCGTCCAGGACTTTCTGCGATTGTATATGATCGATCCAACAAAGCTGCGCAATGTAAGAGAATCTCCTTTTTTTCATACCCTTATTTCTTTTATTAAGCTGTTCAAGGTTTTACGAGTACTTGATCTAATGAATCCATCACAACCATGGGATTGCAGGTACTTGGATCTGGTATCTCAAACAGGACATGGGATACCATCATCAGGCATGCTACCACCTGTGTTGTAGATGATAGCAAGTTCTATAGTTACTTTGATGCTGGACAAAGCATCGGCCTGCTCTTCGATTCCATCTACCAAGTTGTAGGAGCAATGTTTGATGGCCATAAATACGAACCCCTGCATAATCTCACCCCTCCTCAAAAAGTAAGTGGTGCATAAGACCATGGGATTCATGGCAATCCTTCAATTTAGACACTCTGGATTTATTCATTGATTGGAACAGATAGTCCCTCCTTGAAATGTCCATTGTTTCTATTTTCCATGTGATTGATCAATTTCTTTGTTAAATCTGGTAGGTCTTGGTGGAAAACATTAAGCGGCAAGCTTATGAGAATGTGGACAACTTCATCCAGATGGATGCTACTGCTCTCTTTGGCCCCTCAAGGTCCTTCACAACCCTGCAGGCTGAGCCATTTAATGATCCAAATCTAGCTCAGCAGCAACTTGAATTCCCAGTCGCACGCCAAGGTATATGAGCTTGCAATTGCCATAATTGTCTCTGAAATCAGTGCTTCCAAGTTCACACTTCTCATTTTTCTAAGATGTTTTGTGCAGATCAGCAACAAGTGCGGATGGATTTCTACAACTCACCTAGTTCAACATCATATGGATATGCAGAAAGCGGCAGTCCATTAGAAGTGTCTGTATCTCAGACTAGTCATCAAGTGGAAGCACTCCCTCAAGTGTTTCGGAACAGCTTCAAGTTTACAGATTTTTTCCCCCTTCCCTACAATGGGGAAAACAGTTGGTCTCCAAATGGTTGGCCAGTTCTGACAAGCACGCAATTAAGTGCTGGGGACATGTCTGATGTCCAAACACCAACCTGGTCTCCTGGCAATTCAACATGGGGGCCAGGCAATGCCTTCATCTTCACTGCAGATAATGAAGGGGATGTAGGCATTTTTTCTTCTCGTCCAAATTTCGGTGTCCATGTGTCCCAGATTCGAGCACCAAAAGCAAGATGGTGCAAGCTCCGTGCTGCCCTCAAAATGGGGTCATTCATGCGGGACGTCGCAGCTAAAAGAATGTTGCAAGGTCTCTGTATGTAAATCACTAGGCTTGTAGTAAGCTTCTCGGCATTTAGGAGGTAAACTCCCCTAGGTGCACGAGAGTTAGTCATTAGATTTCCTGTTCTCTTGCAGTCTTTTCTTTCCCATCATTGTAACAAATGCAATAAAGGGTCCTCACTCCTTTAGTCTGTTGGCTTAGTACAATAGCTTCCAAGTTGCCCTTCTTGTAAAAAATGTCACAAAGGGCCTTCTGTGTGTTGCCTTAGTTTGTGTTAGCTTATGATGATTCCTATAATCATCTCTTCACCTTCTTGTAACAAATTACCACAGATGGGTTCTTGTACAAAGCAGATTTTATTTACAAATCACGTGAAAAACTATTCAATTCCACGTGTTTTTTCAGTCAATCCAAAATAGTTCAGTAGAGAGGATATTTTTTCTACAATTTGCACCTATTTTTTCTATTTTTATAAATCCTGACTCGGCTTAATAGACTAATATGGTGATTTGCCTGTCCAGAATTTATTATTAACAAGGTTTTATGTTAATTAGATGAAATTTAACTTGATCAATCTATTTT
>Ga0307515_10015597_pt1 | contig 13981 bp, 10 predicted proteins | sample 17_EM_MG_FD_194513 | JGI IMG/M metagenome (GOLD analysis project Ga0307515, IMG submission 194513) | Populus trichocarpa ectomycorrhiza microbial communities from riparian zone in the Pacific Northwest, United States - 17_EM | ecosystem: Host-associated > Plants > Roots > Unclassified | place... | reverse complement strand
AATTGAGCCACATTGAGAGTTTATTGTGGGTACTTTGCAAAGAACCCACTGGGTACATTTTGATCAAATTGCTGGGTATTTTGTGAAAGAACTCAAAGGGTTCTTTCACAAAATACCCTCTGGGTACTTTGTGGACACTTTGCCAAAGAACGAAGGGAGGCGTCTTTTGAGCAGAACATCTGAGCACCTTCAGTCATTCCAATGGAGGAGGGTGAGAGGGCAGACATGGAGGAGAATGATGAAGATGAGGAGTTGGAGTATGCCAATGAATTGGAGTACCATACTCCTCCTGTGGTTTGTGACTTGAGACTTATCGAGTCTCCTCCTATGTCATTGGGTGAGATTGCTTATGTCGATGAAGGAGAGTGCGACTGCCCTTGTCCAGGTATTGGTTGGAGGTCAGGCAGAGTCAGTCCTATGTCCTCTTCAGAGGAACCCCCCGTGGAGAACGATGTTCCAATTCCAATCCAGATCGAGCACTCCTCGCTCATAAACCTGGTACGTGGCCAGCCTGTTCTACGATCCCTCAGACCGATTCAATCTCAACCTTCCATCTTCCATCCTCGACATCCTTACAAAACCTCAGGCGATCATCAAGGCTGGAACATCCTGCTCACTGATCTCTGGAAGCGTTACTTCTGGCGAAAGTGGGCCAGAACCCCAGGAAACCCTTATGGTCGATTTGTTGGGGGCAGCTCTGACTCAGAGAGCTCTGGAGGGTCTCCACATGAACAACAAGAGGCAGCTGAGGGAGGTGGTGTTATTGGCAGCTTGGGAGTTAGGGATCGAGTTGACTGAGGATGAAGAGGGTGTGCTGGACATCTAGATCTCGAAATTAATAGCTTGTAACAACTACTAGATGCCCAAATGAAACAACAGTTCACATTCTTAGAAAGTGTGAAACAAGAGTGAATAAGTCGGATGAGAAAAGTGAAAATAGTCCATAATAAAAAGGGGCCAAAAATACATGCGCAATGACAATGGGCACCTATTTTCTTTTGATAACACAATGCTTGTGTGACACCCTCTGTTCAAATTTTATCTCTGTGACATCAGGCAGAACTGGGAAGTGCCAGTGTTTGGGCAAATGTGCCATTTCAACAGGATAGGCTTTGAGAATTTTGACAACACATGACATTAAATATCTACATCCTTTGTTGTCCAAGGAGTAACAGACTCCTTGTAGATATCCCCAGCTCCCAGTCACAATGCCTGCACTGACATCAGAATTTTGGTTTATCAACATGGACATTCCCAGATGAGGATTGTCTGATCAGGGATGAGCCCAGCACATGAGATGAGGGAGTAAGAGGAGTGAGGACAGCACCTGTGTGATGATGGTCAGCCACAGCTCCGGGTCTGTAGGATATTTGAAACAATTTGAAAGTAGATAAGTGAGAACCTGTGGTTACCAAACACTATAAGGTTTGGTATAAGATACAAATCCTAACAACATTGGGACCTGCCAAGAATGGCATCCACATCATTCAGTAAAGGGTCAGTATGTTTCTTTATAGATCAGGAGTGCACATTTAGGAGCATCATCAGAGATATCTGACATTCCTCATGTTGGATGCAGCAGGCATGGGGCTTAACTATAAGGGAACTGGGAAAAAACAATTTGAAAAGAACATGTAAATAAGGTTTCCCTACTGAAGTCCAGAATTAATACCACAAGACCCCCTCCCTTACAGTTATGGGGATTATTCAACTTTAGGAGATCTTCTCTTAGAAAGACTAGAAAACTTTAAGTACTACTGTACAGTGAAGGTCTTGAAGATCCCGAGAGTTTGATCTTTCAACTCCATGAACACAACCCAAATGTGGCATGTGTGATTGTCAACAAAAATGACAAAATATTAATTTCTGCTAATCAAGAGTGCCTCTATTGAATCAGCAATGTCAGAGTGGATAATTTCAAGAGGGGAGGACACTTGGTTACTTGATGACTTGAAGGTGCAGCATTTTTCTTTGCCCACAATACAGCCTTTGCAGGTACCATGAGGTTCAGATGAGTTGAGTTTTATTCTGATCAGTGGGGAGTCCTCTTGACATACTTGCTTGATAGCGTCCCAGTTCAGGTAGCCCATTTGCTTGTGCTGAGTCTTAATCAGGAGAATCTCAACCACATTTATATGGACAGCATCTGGGTTCTGGGGATAAAGGTGATGCCAATAATATGGACCATAGTAGATCCCAATTGTGTGGAAAGTTGTTGGCAGAGTCAGAGATTTTGGCACCAGCATTTGTAAATGTAACTTGGAAGCCCTTGCAGATGAGTTGGTTGGTTGACATGAAACACTTCATGATACCATTAATGTGCAAGATGTTCTCCATCTCCATCAAGACATAACCACTTGAGGTTTTGCACCAGCATCAGATGGTCCCCTTTCCAATAATCTCAAGTTTTGTAGTTCTGTTGCCAAGTATGACAGAATTTTTTGAGTCCTTGTAGGGGATGTATGTGGCAAAGTTAGAACCCTAAGGGGTCATGTGGTCAGTTGCACTGGAATCCATCAGCCAAGGTTCAGCCACTATGTTGGCCTGATTGTAGAAGAAAATAGTGGATTTGAATTCAGAGGAAGTGACTGCTATATCATTAACTGCAGCAGTACCAACTCCAGTCACTAGCTTATTTCTCTTGCCACTCCATCCTTTAATATCCTGGCCCAAGTCCTTTTTCAAAGGGGAAGTGGTGGCAGGTGTGGTGTTTGACTTTTTGACTGGGCATTGTAACCACGTACTGGGTTTATGAGCAAGGAGTGTTCGACCTGGATTGGAATCAGAATGTCATTCTCCATGGGGGGTTCCTCTGAGGAGGACATAGGACTGACTCTGCTTGACCTCCAACCAATACCTGGACAGGGGCAACCACACTCTCCTTTATTGACATGAGTGATCTCTCCCTGGGACAAAGGAGGAGACTCAATGAGTCTCAAGTCATGAACCACAGGAGGAGTATGGTATTCTGACTCATCAGCATACTCCAACTCCTCTTCCTCTTCCTCTTCCTCTATCCTCTCATCCTCCTCACCTTCAATGATAGATGGTGCTCAGATGTTCCTTTTGAAGGACAATTCCCTATCTCTGAAATGGCAGAGCTTATTGGACATCGACTCAATAATCCCCTTGAGGTAATTGATCTGTCCCTCTCCTCAATATTGGCCACCTCCAAAGTTGTGATATGGTCACACAAGGTATCAACTTTGTCCTCAATCTTCTTTGACTCTTGGGTCCTGCAGTTAATTCTGTTGTTGGTCTCAATGTCCTTGTCGATCTACTTGCAGACCTTAGCAACCCCAGTCACATCTTTCATTCGGGTAATTGCCACATCAATGCCCTATCAAGGATGATTAGTCTGAGACCTAAGTGTCCAGATGGTCATCCCCCGCCTGATATTCCAACTCTATAATATGTGGTAAGAACTGGGTGGTAATGGCAGTAGTGTGGTGATACCCAAAGATATACTTATTATCAGGATAAGTCCCATTCCAGAGATCCATCTTGATTAACCAGATAAATATGGGATCCCCAATATCACCTTGATTCCAAGCACAAAGCTACTCAGAACCTCAGATCATATAACCCAACAGGGCATCATAGTTGTAGAGGTTGTCCATTGGATTGTTACACCAATGCTCTTCATCAAAAGGCCCCTCACAGGAATCTGCCAGCCATACTTCAACATCTGAATAATCTAGGAAGCCTCTTGGTTAGAAATGATCCCAAGTTCCCCCAAGCATGGCTTACCTTGTATTTTCCAGGGTAAGGTTTGTGATGCCCTCTATTGTTACGAACAAAGGAATGGATGTGATCATCCTGATGGGTAATCTCATGCCCATCAGGAGTATGGAAGAGTTGGTCTCCAGCAGTTAACTGGGTAAGGTAGTTTGGGTTACAGGTAAGGTTGGCAACATTGTTAGACATGATAAAGGTTAGTGACGAAAGTTGCTAAGGAAGTCTCTGAAGAACCTAGGGCTTTTAACCACAATCAGCAAAGCCCTTATCAGACACCTAGGCCCCTCTCCAACATCACAACTCCATCTGCTTATCTTGGATCTTGTTTCAATTTGTTTGAATTATGTGTTTCTGTTCTTTTGTTATAGCCCACTTTATTTCCCACTTTCTCAGTCATCCCCTTTATCATTCTGACCAATGATCTCACCATCGTTTGTGTTTCTGATATTGTTATTGTTCATTCTGGTGCCATTTCCTTATCTGTTGTTTCATTGCTGTGGAACTTTATCATGACCCACTCTTGCCCAAATAATGTTTATTATTATTCTCTTATCTATACTCACACATTTGCTTTACATGGTACCCCATTTAGTAGTTATTTACTCTTTTTATATTAGTAGACACCTTTAGTCATGTCTCTTGTATGCACCATCATTTTAGTACTCAAGAAGTTGTATTTTCTACTGTACCAGAGCAAGCTGAATATTACAGGTTATTTCCCCTTCCCTTTTTGCCTCAAGGCTCAAGGATAAGCAAGAAGCTAACTTGTAGTACTGCCTGGTACTACCCAGTCTAACCCCTCCTACTCCACACCCCAGAATAAGCCACATACCTCTTTGAGGATTATAGTGAGTGTTATCTTTGGAGTAGTTTGTTATCTGTTCAAACAGAGATAGCCTTGCTATCCTTGTTGCTGTAGTCAGAGGCCTGGTATGGGACACCTGCTGATCAGCTTCCAATCTGGGGAAGCTGGGTGAGAGGGGGTTCGCCTGGTTGAGCAGTAACTGAGAGTAGGGATGAGGAGGGATGAGAAAGGATGAGATAGTGGTGGCAAGGGACTAGGAGGGATGACTAGGGACGACGAGGGATCACACTGCACGATTGCGATAAGACAAGGTAGAGACACAATGAGACAAGGTAGAGACACAATGAGATGAAGTAGAGATGTAACAAGATGAGATGAGACTAAGCTGGACTTAACTGGAGAACTGAGAGCAGAGGGGAAAGGGATTCATTGGTGGAGACTAGCTACTACAGGGGAAACTATATATATGAACTGGGAACCATGGGGGAACAATAGGGAACATGCATGGACTGAGTACAAAGGAAGGGTGGCCAAGTGGCCAAGTTAGAGAGCTAGATCACATGACCATCACAATCGAGATTGTCAGGGCAAACCTCCATGGTTAAGGTCACCCTAGAACAAGGACAGTGCAGGCTAGGTAACCAATGTTGATATGTTCTTCTAGGGACTTGAGTAGGTCTCAGTGTTGCCGATGCATTGGTTGACTTGAGAGGTATGTGGTCAGCCTTGAATGCCAAAGGGAGAGGATGTAAGAGGGGACAAGAATGAGCTCAGAGTAATACGCGAATCCTGGCAACTAGAGTGATCTAGGAGGGGGAATCCTGTGTTGATACATCTAAGGAATACACGTACTAACTAGCGGGGTCTATATACTAGCTGAGTGCGCACGGACCATATATGTACATGTTTGGTATTGTACATGCGCGTATTGTGTCTATCCTTGTTTATGTACTTGGAATCCTCTTATGGATAAATAAAGAGGGAGCGTGGTTAACTGTTGTACCAAAGGGTCCTTGACTGGTATGACTGAGGTGGCCGAGATTGCTGTGCTGAGGGTCGTGAGTTCCAGTCGGGTTGGGTGGATCCTTTATTGGTATTGGTGGTTGGGTACATTGGTGTCATAGTGACTGTGGGGGTTGGTTGGTCGTAATGATAGTGGTTTGAAAAGGGAATATGGTGGTAGGATGATGAGGAAGGCGGTGGTTTCCCTGGGTATGGCTGGTGGTGATCACATGAGGTGTCGTTTGAGGGAGACACAGGGTACGTGTGCGTGTTGAGCATGTTAGGAATAGGAAATTCCTGACAGAGATACACAGTGGGTGAACTGAGGTACTGGGGTGGCTGGAGCATCCAACAAGTAATAGGGATAAATAGTGAAGGGTGAGGGACAGATAGTGATGGAAGTTAACTAGTAGGGAACTCATAGCAACTGGTAGAGAGTGTGGTTAGTTGCTATAGCTCACTATTGATCCCTAATAGTTGCGATTGAATGCGAACAGTTGGCAAGGGTATCGAGAGCTGGACTGGATGTGTTGAGCGGTTTGAGCACTCCACAGAATGGGAACAGGTCACTGCACAAGTCACATGGTTAGAGCTAGGGCAAGAGTGGCCCTGACAAGTACAGGCCTCTTGTTGTGCTATAGTAGAGTCAGTGGGAGTATTAGTACTGTTGATCAGCTTCTAACCTAGGGAAGCTGGGTGAGAGAGGGTTTGTCTGGTTGAGTAGTAACTGAGAGTAGGGAGGAGGGATAAGAAGGGATGGGATAGTGATGGTGGGGGACTAGTAGGGATGATAAGGGACAAATAGGAATTGCACTGCATAATTGTGACAAGAAGAGACAAGATGAGATGAGACTAGGACAAAAATAGAGATGTGACAAGAAGAGATAGGATACAACAAGACAAGAGGGACTGAGCTAGACTTGACTGGAGAACTGGGGCTAGGACTAAGAGCAGAGGAGGGGGGAATTCATTGGGGAGCACTAACTACTATAGGGGGGACTATATATATGAACCAAACACCATGGGAGAACAAGGGAACTAATACAAAGGAAGGATGGCCATGAGGGAATGGCCAAGTGACTAAGTGGCCAAGTCAAGGGAAGGTTAGATCACATAATCATCACAATTGGTGGACAGGGGTTGAGATACATCAAGAGTGGACAGGGGGACTTGGGCCACTGAGGCAAGCAGTGAAGAATAGCAAACAGTCACAATAAGTCAGGGATGGATAGCAACTGGTATTAGTTGGTCAGGGATCAGTAGTGAACTGTGCTGTTTGAGCACTCCCCAGAATAGGAGTGGGTCACCATTGTAAGCCAACCAGAACAACTGCATGTGGGCTGTTCTCTTGACACTCCAGGTCTATCACTGATAGTTGGCCTTCCCAGTAAGAATAATCACATTGTCTGCAATGGTTATGAGGTCCATTGAAAGGGACATCAGTTTTGAGTTCTCAAAGCATAATGAGGATTAGGTTTGGGGTCAGAACATTTGACCCAGGCTCATAACCTAATGAAATACTGAATGATGTTCAAGTTAGACTAGCTACATGAGAATGTAAGTAAGTGAGTAAAAGGTATAAAGGGAAGAAGTAGACTCACTCCTCAGTTCAACCAAAGGAACTGAGGAGTGCCAGCAAACAAAAATATTATTTATAAACATATGATTGAGATGCTGAAATGTCTAACTGCAAGCATTGATTTTCAACCTAAATGTCCATTGTTTATCCTTGCCAATTACCCCAACCTGTTTACTCCCAGTTTTAGCATAGGTTTCAAGAGCTCCAGATGAGTACTGAACTCCAGTCTGAGAGTAGTTGTTATGAACTGGATCCTGAAGGGATCTAGCAAGTAACAAAAACTTGTAATAAGTAAACAAATAAAGCATCTTATTCTTGTTACCAGGGTAGACTCAGGGTATTGCCCTGTTCCCTTTGGAATCCCTCAAGATTCCCAGATTTCCAAATGCAAAAAGAGAGCATGGGAATTCTAGACACTGGAATTTCTGGAACTGGAGACAAGTAAAGATGAGTAAGAGAGTGAGAGTGAGATCTTCAAGGAGAGGGACAAATGAGAGGACAAATGAGACAAGGTGGATACAGTAATCTTAATTCTGCAGAACTAGCTACAGAGTACAGGAGTATATATATGAAGGAGAGGGAGTATCTAGAAAGCAAAGGGAACTGAGTAGGACCCAAGTCAGAGGTAAAACAATAAGCTAGGATGGGGGGAGACTGCAGAGTCTAAGAAACATGAAGGAGCATATTATGTAATTCTAGGATCACAAGTAAACATACTGGAATAACATGGAACCTAGAAGAACTAGCTATCAGGAGTCTGGAGGAGTCTGGAGTTTTCCAGAAATGGAAAACATCAGAATCTGGAGTTTCTGGAAATCAAATAAAAAATGAGGTATTACCTCAGAAGTCCATTAGAAAACCTGGACTGTGTTAGGATTGATGCATGATCCTAACAGTGGTATCAGTAAGGACTTGGGTGATATTTTCTGGAGTTTCCTTGCCTAGGTGAGTTGTATGATGGAATGACCATCCCATTTTCTCCTTCAGAAACTCCTTTATAAAAGTTTTCTGATATTAGAAGTGATCCCAGATATAGTTTCCATGTACTTTCCAGGTGACTGTAACACTGATGGCAGGTGCTTTGGTAGTGATGATTCTAATCATAACACCATAGATAGAAGCAAGATCTAAACAGACAGATATGGTACAAAGTGATTTTAAGGTTTTTTGATGGGTGCCAATACACCAGGGTAGTGATACTATAATACTATTTATATTTGAGTCACTGCATATTAGATCACTCCAAAATACTCACAAATATGTTATAATGTGTTTGCTTACCACTAGGGAGGAATTCCTTCTTGACAGTAGCAATAGTCTCCTCTGACCATATAATCTGATCCTTAACTGATTTGTCTCTCCACTCACCAATCTATTAATGATTGAGGTAGTTAAATTGCAGATCTTGTTATCACAGTTGATCCACAAGCTTAGAAAGGTTAGGTTTCCCAGTTTGTTTCTGTACGGCCATTTCAATGGTTGGCCAGTATGTTGGAGATTTCCAGTTGATTGTTTTGTGAGGAGCCTCATCACATTTTGAAGGTTTGTATGGTTTACTAGTTTTTGTCTTTTCCTGCTGTTTCATCTCTGCTATGATGGCTTTCTTAGGCCAAGAGGCAGCTGCAACCTCAGATCAAGATGGTCCTTGAATCTCCTGACCTGATTCAGCAATAACCTTGAAACCTATAAGTTTGTTGAATTATGAATTATGATGTTTTCTGGTTTCCTGTTATGGTATATGTTCCCTAATTAGGATACCTGTTTTCCAGTGACTCAGACTCTTGCAGTATAATAGTCAAGTCGCTCACATGCCTCACTCCTTAGCTTTTTCATTCTTGCTGAGGAGTAAGTCACTCTATGTTTCCTTCCCACCTATGTGTTCTAACATATGTGTACCTGCAATTGTCTTGCTAATGTCTCCATTAAGTATAGCAATACAGTTTTTTTATTCTTGCTGAGGATTGTCTCGCTAACATCTCCATTAGCTTCAACAAAGTTAGTTGGTTAACCTTAAGTAAAAATCTGGCTTACCTAAAGCTATTCCTATCTTCATCCTATACACCAGTTTTAATCTCTTACTCTTGGATCTTTTTGTAACACTTTTGCTGAGAGAGACAATTATGCTTATATGTATCCAAAAGCTTCTTCTGCTTCTATCTCCCCTCTTGGAGCATGACTTTAGCATGCTCTTCTTTACCTGTCTATTGGTTGTCTCTATTCTTTTTGCCCCATGTAGCATGTGCTTCACTTCCAGGTATAACAGAGAAGAAGTTGAGTAAACCAGTTTATTGTGCTAGTTTTACAGGTTTATGTGGTGATGGTGGTAGAAGATCTGAATCTGAGGATATTGCTAAGCTAACTTCACTTGGTACACCAGAGGATGGGGGGAGATGTGCAGATACATCAGAGCCAGAATAGTCAGTATAATCATTAACAAACAAGCTGGTATAGCCATAGATGGAGGAGTCAGTGTACTCATAGGTGGAAGGGTCATCGGTGGCAATTGGATCCAGATCACTGTCTGTATGTTGCTGGTAGTCATGAAGGTGTATGGAGAGGCCATCAGTTGAATAATGGATAGAGAAATTGTGAAGTACAATGGATAGAGGAAGAATTGAGAGAAGTTCCTGTGGTGGAGAAGGGATAGAGATAGGAGACTGTTGGGGAGAAGGTATTGGGAGGGGATTCTGTTGGAGAGAAGGCATTGGGAGGGAACCCTGCTTTGGTGGAGATTTATGGATGGATACAGATGCTATTTGGCTGGTAGAGAGTTTGTAGGGAAAGGTAGGGAGGAGAGTTGTTTGCAAAGAATCCCTATGAAGTCACAAGAGAATGCTGATAGTTGCTGGGGATAGCAAGGTATGGACCAACTGTATTGAGTGATTTGGGTGCTCCCCAGAATGGGAGCAGGTCAGCAGAACAATACCCTGGATCCTGAGCAGGCAATTGGGGGGGAACCAATTGGAATTGTTAGGCCAGAACATAGTGTTGAGTTCATGGGAAGTAAATTTGTTTCCTGAAGGTTATTTTTATTAGGTGAGATGGATATTCACAAGAGAGATGAGATAAAACACACCGAGGTCAATGAGGTTACCCTGGAAGTTATCCTTGAACTTCTGCAAATCAAGCTCGACTGTGCTAATGTCTTGAGTGTAATGGTGATCATTGACATCAAAGGAGATGCTGGGTACCCAGTCAATAAAGCCAATGGTTCAGCATGTAAGATCATGCCATTGATTATTGGCCACCTTAAGGAATGCCCATAGCTCACTGTTGTCCTCGTTCATCTTGTTCAACTGATATCTCTTAATCTCTAAGGTATCCTTGTCCTCCTCCACTTGCTCTTGATCCTCACTCTTCAGCTTTGCCTCCAATTGAGCAATTTCTTCAGTCAATTGGACAGCCTCAGTGATGTTCTTGGTAACCAAGTCTCCAGTCTCACTAATGAAGTGCTGGAATCAACCAGGTCTGCAGACTCAAACATATTGGCAAGGTGTGCCAGAGCCCATGAACCAGTATTCCATGGTCATATCCTTGTGGAGGACGTGCTTGTTGCTGACAGCAAGGACCCTGGCACTAGGCTTGCCATTCTTGTCCTTGTTTTTGTGGAAGGAGACAGTACCCTGGGCATCCTTTTCCTTCCTCTCCTTTATAGTGATAGGCATTCCCAGCACAGCTGTGAATGGGCAATGGACATAGTGGGTTGGGTTGGTTTTGTCAACAATGCACATAAGAGCTGGACCTGACAGATTCTCCACAGAACCCTTGTACCATTTGACAACAACACCCTCAACTTTATGTTCCTTGAGAATGTGGAGAATGTTGGACAAAACATCATGGGTGTTTTCAGTGCTGGTGGTGTTGGGATGGGTGGCAATCCAGATTACAATGGGGCCCAGAATCTTATTCCTATCCTTATTGTGGGTAGAGAAGCAAGCTGTCTTGAGGGCAGAGTACTTAATGCCATGTTTCTTCAATAAAGCAACTATTATGAGAGCAACAATATGCCAGACTGTCTAAATGTAACAACTCCATCTTATAGCCAATGAATGTGTAGCTATTTAGGGTTTTCATATGTGCTTGGGATTTCTGTATCCTATAATTATATGGGATATGATAAAGGTGATATGTTTAGTATAAAATTCACCTCCATTATATCCACTATCTTAACCAGTTCATGGAAGCTTTTGTTGACTTGACCCTTGGTAATACCAATGCCTGAAAACAGCTGATATATCTACTAGTACTAGTATCACATAGGAAGGGATATGGGACATTATCAACAATGACAAAGTAGACTGGGGGGAAGATGGGCTAATTCTGTACATCATCACATTCATCATCCTTATCCTTGTCACTCTCCTCACTTTTATCACTATCCTTGTCTTTGCAATTATTACTGTCATACATATCAAAGAAAGAAAATAATCTCTCTTCTGCCCTTCAGTGTCCCAGTATTTTTAAATACTACCTCCTAATAATATTTTCATGGGGTTTCCAAGCTTAACTTCTAGGAGGAACCCAGAGCCAATCAAAGTCTCTGGATCTGATTGTGAGTGGCTTAAGTCTATACTCAAAGTTCCTGTAGTTGACCAGATTCATAGCCATAAAGAACCCACAACTACCCAGATCAATGCCCTGATAGATAAGGCAGAGAAACATGGAATGTAATTTTTCCTAACTTATGAGGAAGCTATGCCTACATCTGCTCTCTAGTAACCAAATTAGCCTTAAAATCTACAAGGACAATGAAGGAACCCCAGATGTGAGGGAAAAAATCAAAATATCAGTTTTTACATCTATGGGTTCATATCCTATATTGAGGACAAGGAATCAGTATTTTCCATTGTTTTGACATCTCTTTCAGAGCTTGTGGATAGTGGGTATAAGTATGAAGGGCTTTACAGATTTAAAACTGTGGGAATTGAATATGGGTTTCACTGGAATAGAAAAGTGACAGAGATCTTGAAAAATAATCAGAAGGATGGGTGGGTTCTTGTGAAGACCCCTCACAATACCCAAGCAGAGGTCAAGGTGATCAGGGATAGTAGGAATGAAGGGGATTGAAAAGTAAGATTTTTACATGGCCAACTTTGTTAGGTCTGGTCACATGTCATGCCATATGATCATAGAGTCTTCTCCAAAACCAGCTATTTTTATGTCTTTGGAGGGTGATCAAAGAGTTTACCTCCCCAAAAGAGAAACTACCCTTATCACTTGTAGGGGTGATGGGTTTGTATAAGAACTGGGTCAATTCTGAAGCAGATTTATCTGTGGTAATTTTAGGCTTTGATCTCAATTTCAATTACTAACTCATTTTACTCTAGAAAAATGCATTCACAGATTTTCTCATAGGCAAAAATTACTCTGTGAATAAAGCAGCTAATAAAATCTTTGAAAAGATCTAAAAACAGGTACCAATAGAAAAAGGAGGTGAGGGAATTTTGAAGGTATTTGAGGACTATTGGGCATGTATCTCTTGTAAAGGTTACTTTCAGAGCTGGAATGTCCTGTGGGAGCATTTTAAGTATGGAAAAATACCTTCATTTTACTTTTGGTTCATTACTAATGTTTGCTCTAAAGACTTTTATCAAAGTCAAAACCCAGTCAGTGAATGTTTTTTTGCATATAAACAATTTTTTACTGAAATCATCAAAAGAACAAAGCATATCAGTAAATATGGCAAGGTGTTTATTCTGAAGGTTTTCTGTGGTTATTGTGTATATAAGTCACTCTTTCTGGACTATCCTTTCTTCTTTTTTGAAACAATTTAAACTGTTAGTGATTGGGGACCTCTAGCAAGCAAACAGTATCAACTTTGACCCTGCTTTTACAAGCTTTAACTTGTGAATCTTGCATACAATCTAGTCACTGAGTACACAACCCACCAATACTGCCTATGATTCATAGGAGGTACCATTTAATTTTTCAACACCCTGTTTCACAATGAATCTGAATCACATCTAGATCACTAAATACAGGTTCCCCAAGGTAGATTATGAATTGAAGGTTTACTGGTGCACAAAGGCAGACTATCTTCACTGCAGCCCAGAGTTTTATATAACAAGGTATACTTTCTTCTTCTTTTACCCCTGTTCATTGATGACCACCTCCTTTACTTCACTATACAGAACTTGTCTCCCCCCAACCACTTAGATGAGAATTTCCTAGTGCAGGCCTAACAGATCAGCAGATCAGCATTCACCCACCATCCATTAATATTAATCTCCTCTTCCAGATGATAATTGGGCCTGGTTGAATGAAAGCAAAAAACTGTGAGAAGTAGAGCCTGTTAGCATTAAGTGGAAGAAATTCTACAACTACTGCTGCAAGAGCTCTTCCAAAGGCCCTTTATCATGTACAGCTATCTACCAGTGAGGCCCATAGCCAAGTGCACAAGAATGCCCACAGTGAGTTATTTGTATCTGTAAAATCACATGCCATGAAGTAACCAATTGATGATTCAATGAAGGCATTGTAAGCAGCTGGAAGGAAGATCCTTGCCCTATATACCCCATGGCTATTATAGATGATTTCTAGCTGCTGGATTGTGGGGGCCTCAGGTGTATTAGCTGCTGAGCAAATTTCAGTAAATGATGAGGCCAGGAAAGAAGTATTATCTTATGTGTTATGCTCATTCATGACTGATTGTTTTCAAATGCTGGCCAAACCCTTGTAAGTTTACATATTTTTTCTATGTTGGTAAATGATATAAAAAGCACCCAGGTTGCTAAAGCAATAATGGCTACTCAGTCATCTCATATCAATTGCCTTTAGACACTGGGGACAAAGGGGAATTTACCCAGTGGGTACATTGTGAGTTTATTGTGGGTTTTGAAACAATTTTCCCAGCTCAT
>Ga0307515_10015596_pt1 | contig 13981 bp, 23 predicted proteins | sample 17_EM_MG_FD_194513 | JGI IMG/M metagenome (GOLD analysis project Ga0307515, IMG submission 194513) | Populus trichocarpa ectomycorrhiza microbial communities from riparian zone in the Pacific Northwest, United States - 17_EM | ecosystem: Host-associated > Plants > Roots > Unclassified | place... | reverse complement strand
GTTTCGAAACCACGCCAGAAGCAAATTTGGCAGAGGGTTGCCGGTCTCCACTGCCCGGGGCCGCAGGTCGGGCACAATGCCAGTGAGCAACGCCCGGCAAGCTCAGATCATAGCGAGTGTTGCCCGGAAAGCTCGGATTAGGACTTAAAATAAATAAAAAAGGTTTATATTAGGCATCATCCAGCATTGCCCAGCAAGTTCGCGAGTGTCCAGCTGGTAGATGTAGTATATACATGCCGGCGGGGCTTCGAGTGCAGGCTTCCCGGGCGGCCACGGTTTCTTCAATATCTACACTAAATGCAACCCCCAGTTACCGGACACACCAGAAGGGGAAATCTCCTTCAACACCCGGTATCTGTTCAAAACGGGTCAGCCCGATAAACCAGAATGTCTTGAAGTGTGAAATACGTGGACCCGGAGTAACCTTTTCGCCTGCGACTCTCCTGATTCATTCCAGGACGCCGCTCCGCAGAATTCTCCCGTCGAGAGCACCTTTGTACACGCGAACTCTTGGCAAGGACATGAAATTTTAGACGACGACTTGACCGTTCAAAGCTTAGAGATCCAGGGGTCACGCTTCTGAGGTGAGGCATCCCTCATACTGGAGGGAGAAAATGAAATTTTCGGACATCCGTTCAAGCACTCCCTCGTGAGGAGTTCGGGATCGTATCACCCCGCGAGAGAGATCAAATAACCGGTCGAGACCCAGCGACAAACTGCTGGTGGCGTTCGTGGCTTGCGTTCTGCCGGAAACTCCCTTGAAGATCCTCGGTGACCAAGGCGGTGGATAATCGATAACCGCCCGATAATCAAAGTGCAAGGGGGGCCGTTACACCCGAATCGAGTCCCCGCATCGCGATAAGTACGATGGAAAGATTAAGTATGGCGTGAAGCGTCTAGACATGCCGGGGGCCGCGAAGCCTTGATATCAGTTGTAGATGTACAGTACATTCGTCAAGTTACAATAAGCGTAATGTCATGCTAACATCAGTACAGTCATACAATGTCTCTCGTTTTGGCAACGTTTGAAAGTTCCCACTGACCCTGGTTGGCGGAGGATGTCTCCCCATCCTCGATCTCGTTCTGTCTCCTATCCAAATTGGGTACTCGTGGTGTTCGGTGGGTCCTCGGATGATAGTCCACCATGACGGCCTGCTCGATCTGCACCTGTACATCGAGGTTCAAACCTCCATTCTCGTCGTGTTCTTTGCGAGGTCCGATGTTCTGCACAATACTGGCACCGCGGCCGGGGGGACCGAAGACATACAATCGCTGAGCACGAGTTTCTGCGGCCTCTGCGGGTGCGCAAAGAGGTATACCAGTCAGCGTCACACATCGCTCCACTCGTGCGGAACGCTCACCGTGGATGTGTATGAGAATATTCTGACTCATGATCCAAACAACCATGTATCCGAACGGAGCGCCAGAGGACTAAGAACGAAGAGACCGGGCATTAATTGCAAGCCTAGGGGAATGAGCTAATATCAAGGGGAAGATTACCTCTACACGACGATCGACGCTGTCCCGGTACAAGACCAAGTTCATAGCGTTAACCGCTGGGAAACGGTTATTATATCGGACCGAGAGCACAAACACGTGGCGTCCCCTGCGTACCGGTGAGGGCGACAACATATCCCAAGCCATCGTAGAGCAGCCTTGGGGAAAAAATAAGGGTGAGAAATATGTCTCAGCAGCCAACTTTCACCATTCACATCTTGACGATTGAAGACATCCTACAAGATTGGTGAGTACCTGCCAGCGTCGTGGCTAGGGCAGGCGGGGACACACCTGTTAACACCACCAGTTGACCTGATCAAAAAAAACGAAGAAAGAGCGATTGCGACAACATCGAAGAACATGGCGAGGAGATAAAATGTCCATTGGGGTAAGTACGCCGTTAGGTTCCCTGGGGAACAGCTGTCCAGTAAAAAGCAGTTGAATAGCCGGATATCCCCAAGCGGGTCGGTATGCATACTTTCTATCCACCTGTACGGGTGTACGAGAGACAAGGTTTGCATGCCACTCAAGGACAGTGATAATGAATCCGAAGACGAGGAGAAATATTCCTGAGTCTTTCGATCTCTGGGCAATGTTCCAGGCTCGATAGCCGACGATTGTTTGAGAGACCATAATCTGGATCACTGCGGAGGGTGAGGACATAGCATACGCGGAGAGCACAAAAAAGCTCGCCTTTGAGTATCGGGGACGCCAGGTAATACCTTGAACAAGCTTTCGTGGAAAACCCATGATAGAAGTATCCAAAGTTGCTGATTGTCAGCAAGGCGATGCTTACGTATCTGTACGACGATGGTAAGCACACGCTTGCTTTTACTCGGACAAGCAGGAAAAGTACCGTATCAGGATGAACAACACTCGGCTGGTGGACCACCTGGGGCGTGTGGCATCAGGAATCCACAACACTTGGAATTGTCGACAGACTCACCTAAACTTGAGTTTACCTGGCGAACGATACATCCTCCATTCTGCCGGGAGAGTAGCCAGGAAACTGGAAAAAGAAAACGCTGGTGAGGGACCGAATGAAGACCCAAAGGTGTGACGCACTAGTAGGCAGCGATGGATATAGACGAGTCCCGTAGGAATGACTCCACGTTCAACTTAGTAGACATGGTTTCCACAGCTCGGGAAGAAAGAGCTATGGATCGCAGTCACAACCATATATACTTGTTTGGGTGACTTGGATGTGCGCGTGATGAGTCTAAATTGTCCCTTCGGCTTAGCGCTGGGGTGAGACAATCGATACCGTTGCGGGAGGACAGGTACGAGGGGATTGTAGAGAATGTGAAAATGCGTGATCCCTTCTTGCATGATAGATCTAAAAATGAATAGGACTTTGGGGAAGGAACCGCCACACGGAAATACAAAAACGCGTGGCGCCCAATAGATAACGCTCCGATGGCACTCCGTCCTCCGTCCGAGGCATAGAATGCCCGCTATGCATTCAAACGATTTCGACTGGAGGAGGGTGGTGGACCTCCGGGTGCCTCCGTCACCAAAGTTTAATCCAGGGACTATCGTGTGCGGCGCACCAGGAATCGCAGTGAGTCACCGGTGCTCAATTTGTATCACGAACAGAAGGCTCGGGACTCTATTTCCCCCAGAACGCCAACCACGCCCCGCTGTAGAAACGAGATGACAGTGGGGTAAGAAGCGGGTGGGAGATATGTATCAGGTTGGAACGGGGGGGTTGGGGGGGCGGGGGAACGGTTTTGACGGACTGGGCTGTACATTGATCGGGAAAGCGAAAACGCTACACGGCCGCAGTGTATGGCGTAGCGCTGGCATGCAGGCGTTACCTCGCCCCGGCAATGTGCGAACCTCAGCCTTAAGTACCAATCCGACGCACCATAGTGATATTCTCGTGGTTGCCACCGGGAAAACGTACATCCCAAGTTTGGGTGAAGAATTGGAGAATGATACATAATGGCAGCCAGTAAAAACAAGTCGAAGGAAAACACATGGATGTACTACGGACCCTAGTATGGCTACCGACCTGGGGAGGCGGATTCCAATCGGGAAGACCAGAGGGATCCTCGGTCAGGGCAGCGGGGCCGTGCAGAAGCAGGGCCTGGGGCCTTCTGCAACTGAGTAACCCACCGCCCGTCCCCAACGGGGCTTATCATCGACAACCAAACCAGTTTTGCGCTCACACCAAGTGGCTTCTCTCCATCCAGTTTCCATTCGGGTAGACCCTCATGACGTTCACCGTTCCAAGGGTGTTCAATCATCCACCGATGAACGCACTGAAGTGTTTGAATGGCGAGTTCGCGCTTCGTCAGTTGCCGAAGTCCATAGACGGTGACAAATGGGGCGGTAGGATAAAGAGGTGTATACACGAGGATCTCGTAAGTGGCTTCCTTGTACCCAGGCCAAGCGATGACGAGAGTGATCCGAAGTGACTTCATGGGATCCAGCCCAAAATTTACTGGTTCGTCTCCGTCGTCCATGTCGTCGAGGTTGTGCATATACCGGAGGGGCATTCCGAGGACGCCATTGCGGGTGAAATAGACCGTAGATCGATCCCCTGGTCTAGGTTCAATCGTTTGCGGGACAACCTCGCAGCCGCCTGGTTTCTTTGGGAAAGGAACGCCGGCCTATACATTGACAATCGGGAGTCGAAAGAATATTAGGCCACTCGTCATGTGAGGTAAATCTTAAATTACGTACAGGCAGGCGACTGATGCAATCCTCTGGCGGTGTCGGAGATGGGAGATGTTCAGTGGGGAGATCGTATTCACGTTTCTTACGAGGTTGCGGTGATGCAGAAACGTAATATTTCCGTCGGTTGGGTCTAGAGTGATAACCGCGACCCGGGGCTGGCTTGGTTCCACATCGCTTGTCGGCAGGAGGTTGAATCGGTTTCAGGACTTGGCATCTTTGAGAGGCGACTGTGTCCTGGCCCGGGTGATTGGCAGTGGGATTATAAGGAAATTTCGGTTTGAGATAAACCTGCATCCGAGAGTGTTCTTCGACAGGTTGCTGAGAAGTATTCTTTCAGAAAGGATATCTAAGGGAGGTGGAGTCCGGCAGGGAACTCACGTCGTTATGTAGGTCACCGGACATTTCGAGATTTCGTTGCCTTGGGACTTGGTTAATGGCCATCGGCTCTCGAAAGGTGGAGGGTGGTGGGGTAAACCGCTTGACCACGGTGGCTAGAACACCATCCATGATTGAAGTGATGGGTCATGGCAGGCCGGAGGTTCGAGCGGGGGGACTTTATAAGGACGGAATGTATATTTTACACGCGGCCGGTGAAAGAAATGGTGCATAATGGCAGCAGTGGGAAAATACAAAGACGAGTGGCGGAAGGACGAAAGGATCAGTTCGAGTGGCTGGCACCTTCACTTCACCTTTGTCGCTACGCCACTTTAGCCACTCACCGGTCACCGGTCCCGGTCATCTCTCAACTGCATTGACTCTGGACCCTCCCCCAACACTTGGTAAACAAGCACCGATTCTTGTGTAATAGCACGATGATTATCTTTCTGTGGTCTGATTACTGATGATGCAATTCTCCCGCGTTCAAGATACTAAGCTTATCGGAAATGTACCTTGGGCCATTACGTCGTTGGAAGTACCGATGGCGTGGATACGATTCGGATCATGGGTCGAAAGAGCGTCGTGAAAGATCCTGAACAGAACCTCACTTCCAGAGAGGTGTGGAGAGATTACGACCGATCGAACCGGGAAACTTGGATATGGCGTGGTATATCTTGGACACTCTGAATCTGCCAAATTTGAGACCGCATAAAGAGGGGAAAGCCGAAAAAACGCGATATCCACGAGATTGACACCTTCAAAACCTGAAGGATCTCTACCCACCGGTGGTCTTATCAGCATCGAAACCTAGGCAGTGAAGTTCGTTGTCGTGCCAAGTGCCCTGATAAATCGGGCTTGGACTTGGGCGTATTTATGTCCCGAGATGAGTTTTCAACAAAGCAGATAAGTGGTAACGGAAACAAACCTTGAGGATTTTGTCCTTACTCACTCTGACCAATAACCTCGAATCAATGCTCCACGTCAATACGCGCACAGCGACATTGTGACCTCTTAGTAAGGCCGCAGTACGCGTCCCCATATCCCATCACGCAACCCCACGCCGTCATCCCAAATCGCGCTCGCTGTCTACCTTCCATCAGCGTTAAAAGCTGCATGCTGCATACATGACTTGCCTCCGGTGATTCATCAACCTTATTGACGACTTTGGCTTTCCACCCTTCTTTGCTGAAGCCTTGGGCGTTTCAGTCCCAAAGTCCTAGTGAACATGGCCAGAGTCGTGGACATGCAAGAGACTACTCCGCAGGTACGCCATATCCGGCCAAAGGGAGGTGCAAGTGTGCAGATACAGGCACACTTACACTGTTCAAATCCCGCATGGGTACTGTTCGGTCATCGGAAGCGACACGAAATCCCCCGTTGCCACGGATATCATCGTCACCCCAAAGGCGGTACTGCGGGCCACTTTCCTGAGTTTCCGGCGTCCTCCGCAGCCTATCTGCGGCTCGGCCTTTTCTGTCGCCACGCGGTGTCGGTCGGTCGTATCAGGGCGATGCCGTTCGTTGGCTGAGGCCCGAGGGGAGCGGCTGTTCCACCACAAACAAAACCCTCCTCCGTTCGGAGTCGGGGGAGAAGTCAGAGGGTAGCCCAAGCGTCGATCGGAGTCGATCACGGCATTCCGGACTGCTGTCGACGGCGAGTGACGTTATAAAGCCGAATCCGAAATTAGATTTCATTATACTACCAGAGGCGCTGGCATATCGGACAGGTACACCGGTGGTAACTCGTCCACTAAGGAGAGGAGCGTCGCTGAACACGACAAACTTGCAGAGTCATGTTTACCGCGGCCGGCCATCGAGGTGAACGTAATGCTTGTAAGCTTGTGAGTGTGCTTCCGGTCGAGAGGTTTTCAGTATTCACTGTGAGTCACATTCTTAGACCAGGAACAGAATACTCGACAGGGATTTACGATGGATGGACATCTTATAATGATAACCAAGACACGACGAGGGGTAAGGGATATATGCAGAACTACCAATACAGTCGAGGATCAAGAAGCTATTAACCGAAACCATGTACGGTGAAGAAGGGGGCCAAAACCGGGTTGTGAAAAACCGAGAAAGGATGGTGATAAGGAGTAATGAGAGGCGAGGGAGATCTATTTCTTGCTACTCGTCTGAGCGGGTAGGCGACCGATGGTGATAATGCTGGTCGGGGGACGCGCTTAAATGCAGATGGTGGGCGGGTAGCCGCCGTGGAAGCAACCACCGGGAGATGGATCACGAGCCTCGACGACCTCAGGCTCACGGGCGAGGACCTTCAACTCGGAGTCGCGGGCCTCGGGCTCGCGAACGAGAATGTCGTCTCCGACAACATCCCTCTTGTAGAGGGAGTTGGCGGGAATTGGGCCAGCCAATGTAGAGGCAGCAGCTAAGACAATAAGACTGGTAAGGGACCATTGATTGCAGTAAGCCGAGTTGATGCTGCTTACCGAAAGCCAAGAGAGTGGCAAAGACACGGATGAACTGCATTGTGGTTGATGCGGTGGGGGATGCGGAAGGTAAAGCGAGTGGGTTGGATTCGAGAGTAGAACGGATGAGAGACTGGAGAACGTCGCCCGTTCTTAAATATGCTTCGATGGCCGTAGCGATCCTCTGGCAGAACACCCGGGGGAGCCGCCAAAACGGAAACGAGCCCTCTACCTGAAAAGAAAGGCGTAGGCATCCATGGGAGCAGAGGCGGGTGTCTGCCTTGTCCGAGAAAGGAAATCATCCCAACCCGCTCGGAGCCATTCAGTCGCGTAGATCGCCGAGGTGCGAGCTTATTTTGGTGCCTTTCCTTGTCTTTGTGCTTCTCTTTCGGGCTATTTGGACCGCGATTGCACCATGGCAGAGCGGCAGACGCCCAATCTACCATCCCATCAGCCGCCAGCACAACGCAGAGATGTTGAGTACCACAAGACGCTCTTACCTACTACTTCCGTCCGGTGACCAGAGGTCGGTCGCTTCGTTAAACAGCAATCTATTGATTTTCCTCTACAATTGACTCCGATTACAGCTCCGTCCGCCTGGCTGTACATGGGATTTGCCCGGCCTCGTTGGTCTTTCCACCTCCAACGCGTATCGCCCTCGGCCTGGGTGACCTATCAATCATGCATAGGGACAAACCGATTATAGTACTGCTTCGTCGCCGCCTCCACACGTTCTGGTGTAGACTCGAACAATTCTTCAACAAGCCTGCCTGCAGATCTCACGCCCGTCAACCCCTGGAATGTCTGCACCGGATCGAGAACGAACCTGGTGAGCCGCGGAACACGGCCAGGGCGGGTACGACCGTGTTCGGGGGTAGCACGGTGTTGTCCTCGATCTTCGCACAATCCTTGATTATACAAAACACCCCCTGTCAAACCAGAGATAATGTTAGGAGTTGTCATTCTGCCGCCGCAGGGTATGGGAGGATCAATTGCTTTGAAAGGAATGCTGAAAGGACTGCCACAAACGCAAGGATGCACTGATCTGGATCAGTGCTCCCAACTCGGGAGCGACCCCGGTGAAGAGGGGCCGAGAAAATTGCACATACGATCACGCAGTTCTTCCCGATTTCGACGTTGTTACCAATAGTGGCAGCTTCAACGACAGTCCCGGCCCCGATGTGAACGTGGTCCCCTATCTTCATGGGGTAATGATTGAAATTCCCTCGGTACGTCTTGTACGGCGGCCTGTAGTACGTCCCCCCATTCAGAGAGTGCAACGGGTCGGTAGGAAAAAGTAGTAGTAGCCATCAGCATAAAACGCCAGTTCCAGTGGCGCCGCCTGCGGTCGACGTACCGTATCATGCACCCTTCTCCAATAAGTCAGGCAATATCTTCCCAAAGAGATAACGACTGTATGGCCGCTTCCGGTTCGCCTCAGGTCACCTCGGATGATGTTCTGTGGCCCAGCGATAATTGCCAGCTTGCGAGATACCTTGTTCCCAGTATCCTGAAGAAGTCAGGCTGTATGAGTAAATGCGATGTGGCTCATCATGCATTTCAAACCAATGAGTCCGAAATTGCATCCTGCGCGGCATTCAATACGTACGGTCTCGATGTACTCGTTGCGTGAGTAATAGATCGGTTGTTGCATCCTTGAAAGGCGGCTCCCTGACGGCAATCAGGCGGGTCGACCAGTCTGTACCGTGGGATGGACGAGCGGCGAAGGAAGGGCGACTCACGTCACGTGCAGCTAGATTGCCCCAAATCAATGAATCTGATCATTCGCGGCGGCGTGAGACTGAGAGTGATTGAGAGCATCGAGAGCTGGTACATCCGACACAGTCTCCGGGTACAAACCCTGGGCATTTCAATGGCAAGTGGTCGGATCATCCGGGAACAAATCGAAGCACAGAGGCATGAGGGCATGTAAGCAGCCCTACACCATATCCACTACCGTCGGCTCCCCACCTACTGCCACCTACCCCTCAAGGGCGAAAATACACCACAAAGTCAACGTTCAGTGCCTCAATCACAACGACTAGTATCAGGAAGTTAAAACCTCTTTTCGTAGAATCCGCCACCCCCAATCCCTGCGCCCCCAATCCCGGGTGACCGAGGGTAGCTGTTGAAGGTCTGCGCGCTCTTCAGGGAGTAAATCTTGTATCCATATAGAATGCCAGCAACAGCACCAAGGAAGAAAACGATCTTCAAAAGGGTCCGGAACCACCCTGAGTAAGTAGATTCCTCAAGTTGGATCTTTCCGCGAGGATTATTTGTATTGGAGAGGATTGCAGAGTAGGTCGAGATGCTGATGATACTGGAAGTGACAAGGGATGTTGTCAGCCACGAAAAGTTTTAAGAGAGGTTACAACCGCGTACTCGTGCTCGTCGGAAACGTCCCCGGTAAGGGCGGAAAATCCAGGGAACGGCACCTCGGGTAACGAAACGTTCCTCAATGTGAAGCACGGCGTCCAATCATCCCCCGGTTCAAACAGGCATCAAGATCCAATTCTAGCGTCCTAAAAACGAGTAGACTCACAAGCTTTGTAGTGAATCTTGACCTAATCGCCGTCACTCTCAGTTAGGAATATCGGGAGTGCAGAAGAAAAACATACATCCAGAAGCCCGTCCCTAAGATAGACGGTAATCTTGAGTTTGGTTGCGATGTTCGTTCGCCTGAAGAAAGCCTAAAAAAACGTCAGGGAGACTAAAGGGGAAAAATCCGTAACTGACGCACAGAGCACGAGCCTATGGCGTTGGAGTCTCCATCGTTGCCGAGATCATACGACGTCTTCCTGTCGCCAAGCATGGCAACAATGCGGGGGAAGGAATATGCATGGTGCGCGTTCGAGTATCTGGGGAAGATCGGTTAAGGGGGTGTGGGCATTGCAAAAGGCATACGTACGTGTCAAGGAACAGACCGAGGCCCTCGAAATTGTCTATGCTGCGGTTAGCACGATGGGACGTCAAAGGGTAGCTGAAGTGATCTTACCCATACTTCCGAATACGGGTCCAGGCGTTGTCCGTCCTTTTGTTAACCAAACTGCAATACCATCACCATACAAGTAATTTGGCGAACTAGAAATCTAGTAGCGGGTGAGCAGGGGTAAAAACCAAGGCTTTTACATGGCCAACCTCGACCTCGATGACAAAGTTGATCGAGATGATAGGCAGACGTGACCAGAGCTAGCCCTGTTAACCCGAAGGTCTTTTAGCAAGGTCAAAATTGTAGAGAAGTGCTTTAATTGATTTGCCATTTCCGAGGGTTGATCACGAGTCAACCGTATATGCTTTGCGGTGTTTTATGCGAATCATCTTTGGTCGAAGATACGGCAGTCGCGACTTGCATGGAAACGGCATACAACGTAGGCATCTCCTCCGAAGTACCACCACCTGTTCTGCAGATCCTGGTCGATGTGGGCCCTGAACAGAACCTCACTTCCAGAGACGCGTTGTCATCACGTGCAGGGAATTCCGTCAGGCATGTGACCCCGTGCCTTCCGGTAACGGCAGCTCACCCTGGCGAGGGGCAGTATGCATCGGTGCAAGGCCGGCAGCAAACGAATGGTGTGGATGGTGTAGAAGGTGCGCTTATATGACGTTAAACGATTTGGCTCGGAGACGGCGAAGGAGGCGAACACAAAGCAGCGGTTCGATCGCCTCCGCAGCAGCGCTCAGGTCATCCTCGATCAGCCATGTCGAACTATCCTCAGCCCCCTCCTTCCTACTCTCCCTCTAAACCGACCTACGGGAGTACTGAAGACAACCAAGAACCTCTTCTCGGTGGTCAGCAATCCCCACAGCCTGGTACCAGCACCGGGGGAATCTACAACCAGCCACGCTTCGGAGATGTTCCGGACGATTTCAAGGTCAGTTGCCGAATCCGTTCCCTCGGTTGCCTGCCTCCTTCCAAGCTTACTGGGTGTCCAGTACGGAGTGTCCGTTAGCGAAAGCAGCCTCGAGATTCGGAATGCGTTCGTGAGGAAGGTTTATACAATCTTGTGTACGTTCTCCCCGTCTTTTGGCAGTCGTGTGGGTTACTAACCCTCCGCTTCCGTTACCCAGTCGTACAAATCGTAAGCAAGCCTCGGTTTGTGTAATATAGCCTTGAAGCAGTCTGACACCGTCACGATACCCAGCTCGCCACAACTATCGTTGGAGGTGTGCTGTCCCAATCGCCATCTGCAGTCCTCTGGGTCCAAGCCAAGTGCGCCTCCCCTGTGCATCGTATCATAGTACCCCGGTATTGACCCAGCTCAGCCCATGGTCGTATTACCTTCCCATGTTTGGTGTCTTCATCAATCTCGGCCTCCTCTACTGGAAACGTCATCAACACCCACTCAACCTTGTTCTCCTATCCACTTTTACGCTTCTCGAATCTTTCACCCTCGGAATCTTGTGTGCATACTTCGATAGCACTATTGTTCTCCAAGCGTTGTAAGCTAAACTCTTTCCCCCGTTTATGGGTAAACCTTGACATCATTTTGTAGGTTGATTACCTTGGGGGTTTTCTTGGGCTTGACTGCCTTCACTTTTCAATCCAAGGTTCGTCGAATGCGAAATCATGCCTATCACCTCCTGACTATGTCCAGTATGACTTTTCCGGCATGGGGCCGTGGCTCTTCGGGGGCCTCATCGCTCTCTGTAGGCACCTTCTCCGCCTTCCCGCTCCTTCTACTCATAAACGGTCGCGTCTCCGTAGGTATGACCGGAATTGTTGGGATATTCATCCCCTTCTCGCACACGATTGACCTCCTGTATGCAATCGGGGGGACGATCTTGTTTAGCGGGTACATCGTCTACGACACGTATTTGATCAACGGTCGACTTTCCCCAGATGAATATATCATGGCTGCCATCAGCTTGTACCTCGAGTGCGTACCTATATCACCATCTCCCTTCTTGGTCGACTAACCTGTTCCCTACTTCCCACGACATAGCTTTATTAACCTCTGTGGGTTACTTCGCTGCGTTTCTATCTTCATAATGTTCTAACGCCCTCTCCTCTAGTCTTGAGCATCCTTCGCCTCCTCAACAATATTCAGAACGATCGGTGAAAAACGAGCGCGATATGGAGTTCCAAATATCTTGTGCAGAACATTTGAATTTCCTCCCTTCCCACAATCAATTTCTTGATCTTGCATGTATCGGATGGGACCTCTATATACGGATCTAAATCGTGGTGGATCGGAAAACATCAAAGTGCGACCTGCGGTCACAGTGAGGGCAAAGGAAGAGAAATTGCCAAGTCCGTGCGACGGTCTGAAAGTACACAACGAGGATGAATTGAGCGTAATCACGAGGCACGGGGGCTCGGCCAAAGGTTGTGGGCGTACACCCACCAATGCCTCCTTGAGTTATCTGCGACCTGCCCTTGCCGTGTGGAACCCCAGCTTGTGGTATTCTCAATCCGTCTTCCTCGGGATCTTCGAACTCCAGACACAATCTCCGAAGCAGCTCGATCCGATGACCCTGCATCTTATTCTCGATAGAATCCTCTCCTATTAGGATACTTCTCCGGCCGCGCAGGTAGGATCCGATTCAATACCATTCGGACAGAACGTTTTCAGAGGTAGGACTGGTCAGGCAGACTCGAGACCCACGGTCCCGGAAATGTCTCCTTTCGGTTTCATGACCAACCCTCGACGAGCTCGAACCCCGGCTTCAGGAGTAGTGGTCGAGGGGGTGATAGACTGAATCACTGAACACTGCGCTCCCGCATACCGTCGGGGGTCTAAGTCAGGGGCAAGCATAGTAAGATCCAAGCTCCGAGGCGGCAGGATCATAGGAAGAACAGAAATCATACAGTGAGTGCATTCAGCTGATAACCATGCCCGGGTCGTAGCATAGTCTTTGCCAAAGGGTCGGTCTTGCATATCAGCAGATGCAACAACGATAGTTCAAGGCGGGCCATACGTATATCCGGTGATAACGATGACGCCGTTAACGCTATGCTGATCCACCACGTGCATAATATGTAGAGGGGTTTTCGTCCTCTGTGGGTAAAGTGCTCCTCGGAGGTAACGATGTGCACTCGGGACCGAGGAAGCGATGAACAACTGTCGCAGAACTGAAGAGGCTGCGGTCCGGATCGAGGACGCAGACCTTTGAACGAAAGAGGCGCTGGTAAATAGAAGAGAGTTCAAGTGACCTCGGTCATAGGATAAATGTGAGCTTAACTCTAATCCGGGGGGCTCCTGGAAGATTTTTGAAGCGTTGCAAGCGCCTGAAGGTCATTCGATAAGAATTCCCCGCATCTAAGCGAGAATTTCTTTGATCTGGACGGCGGTGGCAGTGATGAAATGAACTTGAGATATGGCGCGTAGCAACGGGTAATGTTTCAGGCCCCGGGCGGATGCTTAGGCTTCCTGTATGCAGTGGGTGAGGTTGTCGACCTAGCCATCCATGGGCCGTCACACCGATGAAAGCTATCACTTACGGGTCGGGCGGACCGTCGATCTTGACGGCCACCAAGCTCGGCTGGTGGTAGATGCATCCCCCAGATGTATTGCAACTTCTCCAACAAGTCCTCGCACCGCCAGTGCCTTCACCCCCTTCGGCGCCAGGGGAAGGGAATACCTCTCCAAAGAAGGCTGCGACGGTCCTGGATTCCGATGACGAAATAGGATCTGGGGGTCAACAGGTTCCACTGGACGAGGATTTGCTCAAACAGCTTCGTTTCTTCTTCCCCGAAGCTCTCATCCTCGCCGCATTCGATATCGTAGATCGGGATGGTGGTGGGTGATTCGTTCTCAAGGACGAAGGCCGGAGAGCCGATGCACAAGCGATAGTCGTCAGGTACATATCCCCACTTCAAAGGGTCCAGCATCAAGTAGTAGGAACCAAGAGGAACTGCTGTGTGTTCTCCAACCTTCCGGTCTGTAAAGCCTCGGGGGTGAACACATATTTCTGTGATTGCCCTGCCTTTACGCTGTCGGTTTTATCGGCCGAATCAAACTTTATGGTGAGCGCGTTTTTTTCGTCATCCCGGCT
>Ga0307515_10015595_pt1 | contig 13982 bp, 13 predicted proteins | sample 17_EM_MG_FD_194513 | JGI IMG/M metagenome (GOLD analysis project Ga0307515, IMG submission 194513) | Populus trichocarpa ectomycorrhiza microbial communities from riparian zone in the Pacific Northwest, United States - 17_EM | ecosystem: Host-associated > Plants > Roots > Unclassified | place... | reverse complement strand
GACGTGGATCCAGAAAATTTGGGATCTAGGGATCCAACACGAACCGGAAAGCGAACAGCGGGACATCCGTGTTGATGTCTGTGTCCATGGCCCACGAAATGCATCCTGGATCGTCTCTGCGTTAGTAGATCTAGTTGTCAAATTTCCTGATAAACAGGGGACTTGGTTCAACGTTTGATAATGCAGTGCAATTTCTAGAGGAAGGGAACAGCCACCCGACGAATGGCGGGCTTTACGGTGCGAAATATGTCGCTCAACTGTTCAGGGGACTTGTGGGATTGGTTGGCGAAGGGGGTTGCCGTGTGTAGGGAGTGAGTGGAGATATACGCAGCGACCTTCCGGGTTATAAGTTATAGGGGTGTGGTATGGGGACTTGCGGGATAACGATCCCGCGATGGTGATCAAGCGATAGAAAATGACGCCAGACACCTTGACACCCACAACGACACACCTGACCGGTAGAGTGAAGGGAGCAGCAGGGGAGCAGCAAGGTGAGCTATAATACGACGGGAGCTCTTCTCCGCCATTCTTCACTCCCCTTTTTTCGAGTGAACTGATTGAGCGGCTGCTTTCCAAGCACCGCTATGAAAACAGCCCAAAGTAAAGCGGCGATACTGGCGTAAAGCAAGTACAGGACGAACGCAATTCCAGTCGGGTCCAAGCCAGGTCGGGGGGGGGTTCGGTGCCTGGATAGGGGAATATGTCGAGGGTGTAGAAGACCCGCATATATGCCGCTGTCGGCCCGTTCAGGTCGGGCTCCAGCTTTTTTTCTGGGCATCAGTTGCAAAGGCTGAGCTTCCAGCCAAGAACAGACAAGCCTTCATCTATCGCAATGGGACGGACTCGGTGGTTGGCATACGAGGATCAGCGGGGTGTTCAAGTCTTCACGGTGTAATTTCTGTTAAACTCTTCCGATTTCTAACGATAGATAACAATGAAGTCTGCTTGAGGGTCGTTTGTCCTAAGCGGTGGCAAGAATATTAAGGGTCAGCGACGGCGGTCAGGATTGTGGCGGGTTTATCACAGACACGTACCACTTCGGGTTGATCTATGTTGGAGGGGGATTACGACCCCCTTGTGTCAAGTTCATGAGTAGACACATGTCAGGTGTCCGCTCGTGGCGGGGAGAGGACATAGGTGTCTCAAGCCAAACCTCCCCGTCAGTTTCCCGCGCGTTCTGCGTCCGTGAGCGAATCAAAACGATGGGAAACCAGGAATTCCGGAAGGGCAGTGTGCGTTAGCCCCCCCCCCCACACACACACATCTTTCAGGAAATCCAAGGTACGGGAAGAGACGGCCGGGCGAACAAAGTGTATTTTGTGGGAGAGACCATGTCCCGTTTTCTCATCGGGGTGCTCTTCTAAAATTTATCGGTAGAAATGGATGTAAATTGGATTGCGCCTGGAATCGAGAGCAGAAGTGTATCTAACACGGTAGGGCGTGAGAGTGAGCCTAGCACAGAAGGGAAATTTCTCCAGGTATGTGCGTTCCGGTGAGTAAAATTTGGAGAGATAAAGTGGCGTTTTAATGGCAGGCGCAGAATCGCATTTAGAAACGCATGGCGAGGAAAGACGGTGAAGACGGCAGCGATTCGGGACGAGGTCGAGCGTCGGACGTCACCGATTCCGGTGGTGTATGAGGTCCTGGGAGCGTAGCTGTCCCAAGGCACTCCGTCGTCCGAAACGGTTTGGAGGAATCGAGCGATGAAGGAGGTGGAGACGACGGGTCTCGTCCAAGCCGTGGAAATATTGTATAAGTAGCCGGGGGGAAAACGAGGGAGGGGGGGGGACAAGAACCCAGTGATGGTGTTGGCGGCTGGTCACACGGTTGGAAAGAGCGCGGGTTTGATCAGACATCCTTTCCCTCGCGCCACTGGGAACAATTACTCAAGCGCTCACTAGCTCACTAAGATGACATATCCGGGGTGGCACACATCCACTATAACCGTCAACTTTTGCCATGCATGAGACACACGGATTCCTGCCCCCGCCTTTCGAATCTCACACCCATCCAACGGGTAGGATACTACGATGAGCGGCGAAGGGAATACGAAACCAGTCAACGTCGACCCTCGATGGTGCGTTTTAGAGGCGCAGAATCGATTGCCACCGCCAATGAGCTGACTCCAGCACATAGCCTCCAGGAGGCTCTCCGGATGTACCTCCAACCAATCAAGAGCGGTGACCCCCAGCTCGATTTCTACACAATGTACAAACGAGAGACGACGGAGTACGACACGGAGTACATGCAAAAGTACAACGAAGATCTCAACACCACCTTGATTTTCGTGCGTTTCTGTGCTCCTTTTGTCACCGTATAGCGTTGACAACAATCTCAGGCTGGTCTGTTCTCCGCGGTCAGCTCTGCCTTCATCATCGACGTCCAGTCCAAGCTCCAGCCAGACCCCGCCGAACGGTCAGAAGCCTACCTCCACGCAATTCTCCTCAGCCTCAACCGATCCATCGCTCCAAACGAAGACCCCACCATTCCCCCAGCGTGGAACGGTCCCCCCGCGGAGATCATCGCAACCTCGGATCTCCTGTATGCGAGCCTTCTGATGTCGCTGCTGGCCGCATTTGTCGCGATGCTGGGCAAGCAGTGGCTGAACCGGTATATCCGACACACCGGTGGATCAATTGTCGAGCGCTGTGGTGACCGCCAGCGCAAATTCGACGGCCTGGAGAAGTGGTCGTTTCGCTTGTTGGTTGAGGGTGTCCCCATCATGCTCCAGATCGCCCTCCTTCTCCTCACCTGTGGCCTGTCACGGTATATGTGGGCAGTCAACACCTCCGTCGCGCGCGTCATCATCTTCTTCACCGTAGTCGGTATCCTGTTCTACATCGGGATCGTGATTGCTGGATCGTCGTCATACGAGTGCCCATTCCAAACACCGGCATCGATATGTCTCCGACATCTCAGAGGCAGTGGGACAGTCCAGAAATTATTGACAGGCCTGTCTCCGTCGAACGTCATCTCGCTCATATACGCCACTCGGAGGATCACTCGGAGATTGGTGGCGAGGCTATCTCTGCCCAATGTCGTCTCGCTTATGTATGCCACGTGGGTGGACTCCCGCCGGGGGTTCTTTTCGACATCCCACAACGTTTTCGACGTCATGCGATACCCATTGTCTTGGGATATTCCGCTGTCCCGCATTGTGTCTAGCATCCACAGTACGTCTACGAAGGTCGGCCACCAAATCATCATTCTACTTCTCCGGATCGACAGAGTTTTCTGGAATGCGAAGCAGAGAATTGCCCAGGAGATTCGAAGGTCTAGGTATACCGTACCACTCCCAGTAACCATCGAGGATGCGAATCATCAGCCACATGTGCATCGAGACGGTCTAGGACTGCGAGTGCGTGTACGGAACTTCGAAGCCCTTCGGAAACAGAACAGGGATCATGCGCGTTGTTCGCGCTGGATTATCCGGAATCTCACTGATCCCGAAGCCATCGACTCTGACATACGTCTCGCGGGGACCATCCGATGGTTCGATGATGACTCCAGCCACGACCCGCCGTACGACTCAATTGTTTCTACCTTCGAGGAATGTTTCGACTCTACCGGACAGCTGTATCCTGGTATGAGGGACCGGGTGTACTTCTCGGCATGTGCTATCCTCCAAATCAACATGAGGGCAAGGGCTCAATCCCACGAGCGCGCTTCCAAGTATCCCATTCCAACCGTTTCTTCGAGTTCATTCCAACACGCCGACCCAGACATTCACCACGTTATTCACATGCTCGAACGTAACTCTGGCGCTCGGATACCCATCCTCAGCTTCCCGGGGGACACAAACACTCACGCTCACTCCCTGTGGATGTCAAATTTGTTTGTGGACCTGACCCACGCCGGCCCAAACCCAACCCTGGAATCCTATCAGTCCTACCTCAGTGCGGCTGTCACTGATCACCGACCCATGATCGCCAACATCCTTCTCATGTGGCGTATGTTCCTGGGCGGGCACGTTGAGGAGGAAACCTTGTGGGCTGTTGACAAATCGTACGTATTGGCCTGATTGTCCCCCTTTTCAGGCTGGTTAATATTTTGTACGTCAGCGATTCATTGGAGATGATCCTCTCTCACTTGTCAACAAAAGTGATGACCAGCATTGCCGATGGCAGTTGCCTTCCCCACCTCAACTACCTCCTGGAATTTCTGGCCGCATGGGAGAAACGGCCCGAGTACTTGACTCCGATGGCTTACCAGTGGTGTTCCGCTCTCTCCGAGGCGGCTGGAAGACTCGGGCCGAGTGAAGTAACCATCAGCCTACCACGCACGCTGCAACTGATTCTACAACGCCAAATACGGCTCCGACCACAAGACGTGGCCATTACCTGGCCTGGGACCGCTGAGTTAGGATTCTCTGGAGCCGGACCTGGCCATACTCCAGCCCGTTTGGATGCCACCTCCTGCCACACTCCCGGATGCCCACACCTGGTGCCCCCCATTCATGCGTATCTTCTCTCCATAGCCCTCGAGATTGGATTCCGCCGTATCACCCCCAACCGTAACCAGTCACCCCTATATTTGGATCACACCTCTCATCACAAGTTGGTGTTTGAGACCGCCTTCTCAAGTGATGATGATAATGTCATTGTGGATGCCATGCGTATATGGATTGTGGGTGACCGTGCACCACCCAGTTCGTGTGCGCGCCACCTTGCCAAGCGTGTGGATACGGACAAGCCCTTCTCCCCAGGGTTACGGCGGGCAAGTGTGTACGTCATTGAGCGCATCTGGAGCAGCGAGCTCAGAGTGTCTGGGCTGGAGACCGTTCGCTGGTTGGACCGTCTCAACGTCAATGTGGATGATGTGGTGGAAAAAGGAAGTTGGGTGTGGCTGTTGGTATTGGCGATACGCTCTCTAGCGGGACCCGAGAACTTGTCTCCTCATTATTGGCGCTTGCTGGACAAGTTGGTGGTGGCTCAAAGACTTGCCCTATATCTTGAACCACGCGACACGGAGGTGATGAGATCACTTGAGAATGCTGAGGACTGGGAGAAGCTGGGGATCTGGATGGTCGTTGTGTGGTCGTTTTTACCATACGCCAACATACCGACGCCCGAGTCGATGGAAAGCGTTGAAGAGTTGACTCTCAAGTCACTCCTGCGACGACCGTCAGCTCTCCCGAGGTTTAAAGACTTATGTGAGGCGGGCACGCTCAGCTACCCGATGTGCCAAGTGTACAAGGTCAAACTCCAGCAGATATGCGATCTAGCACGAGCGGAACAATTGTCTTTGGAGCCCTCGCCGGCGTAAGTTTCCGTTCGTCCTGCCCAGCACCTATCCGTTCTGATACCACCCTTTGCCTCAGAAATTTGACCCACGCCCGTCCACTCGTTCCCCTTTCTTTTTTGAGAGATGACAGTTTCTGAGGGGGTTTATTGTACAGTAATGGACTAGGACGACTGTATGTTTGACTTTCTGCACGTTCTTATTTCATTTTTTCGCCCGGTGCAACCTGGTGTGGTGTCGGGTACTCAAAGTTTACCATGGAATACTTTCCAAACCGTTTACGACGGCGAATAGTCGAAACCGAAGTACAAAGCACCCGCGACGAGTCGGTCGTTAGCCGTAGGAGACTTACTGCTGTTTTGTAACCATACATGTTCTATTACGATTCCATCTTGCGCCCAAAAACTTGACACAACCACCTAATTGTGCGGGGCCTGACCGACCCTCTGATGTGAAGGGTCGTTATCAATCTCAAAGGTACGGTGGAAGTGGTCTTTAGGTGACCGTGGACATTCCCGCAGTTCGCACGTCGGACCGCCCTGCTATTCACCGTACTGGAAATTGTCTCGTGGTTCCGCACCAGGTAAGATGAGCCGGTACCATCATACTGGCGTAACGGAAGCGGGCGGGGTTCCTCGTCACCAGCTTGATGCTTCAAGGAGTGACTAAAAAGTGACCCGCGTACAGTTTTCTAATCGGGACATCCTTCTGGAAGGTGCTGGCGAAATTGAAGGTGTATTGGATTGCGCGTGGGTTGGAGAGCAGAAGTGATAGTGAGTGTAACCGCAGTCGGAAAATCGGATACACCAGACCACACAGAGAGTACCAGGACCTAGCGATGCGGCGAGCCAGATGTGGAGCTAGGATGTAGGGTCATCTCGAATGGCAAAAAATGCACGAAACCGCCCTAGAGACGCATGTCGAGAAAAAAACGACGAAGACAGCAGCAGACCGGGGTGAGGTCGATTGTCACGGTTGTCGTCGAAATCCTTCTGACGTTGGGCGCCTAACTGTTGGTGATCGTGTGGACCGAGCCTCATTCTCTCATAGACCCGCCGCTCTGAACACTCGCTTGAAACCCCCATATGACTTTACACACTAGCAAAGGAAATGGACAAAAGGAAACAGAGAAAAGACTGGCCAGATTAATGAATACAGGACGATACGAATGTGGGGGTGTGGGGAGGATGGGTATGGTTTCAAGCTACGGAAGCGGACCGGGTTTTGTTCAACTGAGAAGAGCGATAAAGAGGAAACAGAAGTCAAGATTAGAGGCGAACGGACCAGATGACAGAAGGAACGGTTCGTAAAAGGTCAACACCTAGCAGTGGCACAAACACAGAAATCTTGCAATTGATGATGATAAGAGTAAAGGAGTCACGGCGAGAGAGAGAAGGCAGAGGGAGGAATAATAAGGCAAAGTAATTGGAAAGTGGGGATTCGAATACCAATAACCGCGGGACAGGATGAATGCACAATGCGGATAACCTTACATAGGATAACCGCCAGTGACCCTCTGGTTCTGATTTAACTGTGCCTGTTGAACCGCACCAACGCCTGGAGTTCCAACGGCTCCCGCACCGACTTGCTGACCTGGTGTGCCTCCATTAGCGGGATAACCTGGCGTTCCGCGGTCCTCAAGGTCGGAGTACACAACAGCCATCTCTTTCCTAGCCTTTTCCCAGTTATCTGGGTCCCAGTAGGTGTACGCGCCTTGTTCGCCGCCGAGGATTTTTTGGGAGGCAGGGAGGCCCTGCTCCTTCGTCAGCCATAGACGCATCTCTTTGTGGTATCTCCAGTTGCGCGAGTACCTGGTTTACAACATTTAACTCAACGAGGAACGAACGTTTCACGCGATATGGTCGGTCGAACGTACAGTTCTTGGGCAGCAATCTCTTGAAGAGCGTCTCGTGGGCACGAATAGAACATGTAGAACAGTGTCTCATCCGTGAACCCTTGCGCCTTTGCCGCGCCAGGTGGAGGAGCCTGAACATTATAACAACTGGGTAGGTGGAAATCTGGCTCGACCGAATGAGCGGCCGAAGAATCCGCCCAAGGTGTGATGAATGTCGAATACAGGTTGCTATGGAAATAACATTCGTGAGCGGATCGAATTTCCTCACACAAAGTTCTTTACCCGTTTTGTTGCATATCTAGGCCCATCGTCCCTAGGTCTGTACCAACCGACAGCAAGTTCAAGTCCGGATCCGTGCTCTTTATCAGAGCAATCAAGCCTAGCAGCCCCCACCGATCCGCAGGGGACACAAGCACTTGCTGAGCCGGTGTCTGCGGCAACGCAGCTGACGCGCTCGTTGGACCTTGAGACTGTATGTGGGGCGCATCTGCTCCTGTACCGTTCGCAGGGAACGGTGCCGGTGTTGATTGTGTCTGCGGGGGGAACGTGTTTGGACCTGGTACCCCTGGTGGATTTATCCGCGGCTGTTGTATTTGTTGGGATTGCGGTTGCTGCTGCTGTTGAGCTTGGTTCAGGTGAGATTGGTGGCTTGAACCATTCTGCAATGATGTAGTGAACGTCGGTTGAGAGTTTTGATTCGTAGTAGGGCCAGGTGATGGCCACGCGGCGTGATTCGACTGGTTCAGCTTTTGATTAAAATTCTGCCAGAGAACGCTCAGCCACTTTGTACCCTTATTCAGACTCAATCACACGAGGTGACGAGCCCGATGGAGAGATACCTCCATGAATAGATACGAGATGATGCTCACCCTCTTTTCCGCTTCTGATTGGAACTGGTGTAATCTCTGCTGTTGTCCAATGTTCAGCACTCCTGGTTGTTGCGTGCCTGAAGTGATGCCGCTGATGATACCGGGCCGATGGTTCTGGTCGCCGAATCCGTTGAGTCCCGGAGGATGGGGAAGATCGTGATGTTGGGATTGACTTTGGGACGGTTGGTGAGTCGTTTGTGAGCCCCCCAGCGCAGGAAAGTCCTCTGCCGTTAAACCGGTCGTTCCGCTCTGAGTGTTCCCGCTACCCGCCACCGTCGCCCCGCCGGCCTGGGTGGCATAACTGGTCGTGTTGTTCTGAGTCAGATTCGTTTGATTCGAGGCAGAATTGGTCGCGGGAGTGGAACCAAGCGCAGGGAAATCGTTTGGGTCGAGGCCAACTTCGCTCGGGGAGGAGACAGAGTGGTTTGTCCCTAAATTAGGCGTTGTCGAATTCGGCGGGAGGAGGTTCGAAGAATTGGTGGATTGTTGTGGTTGCTGGGACGGTTGGGGATGCTGGAGTGGAGGGTGTTGTTGTTGCTGCTGCTGCTGTTGGCCTGCGAGACCAGTTTGGAATGGATAACCAGAGTTTTGCTGCGATCTCTGGATGTAACTCGGCGTGGGCTGGGGCACGATATTTTGTGCTCGATGGTTGGGCAGAGTTGGATAGCCCGGCATGACGCTCCTGGGTGCGATGCCGTATCCTGGATATGGCCTGAAGGGCGTGTTCAGGGCGGGTGTTGGACCCAAGTTGGGTGGACGCTGGGGTGGTTGACCTGGCGGTGTATTAGCAAAAAATATATTATTTTACCACCGTTGGAGGTGTTACCCACCTCGGTTCATTGTGCTTGGGGATAGAGAGAAAATCGAGGAAAACGGCTGGGGCAGGTGACGGTCACTCGGAAGGTTGTGTCGATGGAAGTCCTCAATCCTCGCGTTGCTCTCCTTTCCAATCTCGAGGTTCTTCACCTCCTCCGCGAACTCGAGGCGGATCACCTCGCAAACCAGAAGTCTGCGCTCAAGGTTAAAAAGGAGGAGGAGCAGGCTGGTGCGCAAAATCCAAAAAACCTGGTTCAAAATGACCAGGTCTCAGAAAATCTGCGGACGATTGAAGTCGAGGCGAGCCTTCGCTCTTTCTACCATCTTTAACGGCGCATTTTAAACAGGTTTTCTACTAAGGCTATTCAGTACCTCACGGCTAGCTACCAGCCGTCGTTATCGCTGTCCGAAGCTGGCGTACAAAAGCTGGTCAAGGCGCTTGCACCGTTCGGTTTGACCAAGGCCGAAAAACTCCAAATCGTCAATCTCGTCCCGAAAGAACCCGTCGAACTCTACACTGTACGCTCATTTAACGCCCAACCGCCGATTTTCTGCTTGATGTCATCCCTAGATTGTGGAAGAACTGGAGGAAAGATTAGGGGACCAAATGGAAACAGTGCTCGAGGTCATCCGCGATTCGATCTCCTCCGACAGGGTTCCAGCTGAGTCCCTGACCCGCATTACACCGGTGCCACAGGGAATTCAAGAGGAGAGGTTATTCCTTGAGGGTGATGATCCGGACTGGGATTATCACCAGGGACAGGTCTTCGACGACGGGGGCGAGGGGGCGGGGATCGAGGGTGACCTGGAAGCAGAAGATGAATAGAAGTGTCCTGAGATCACTTGGGCATCGCATGCATGGACACGCCCGCCGTGTTCTTCTCTCCATGTTACGGTGCCCACCAGCCCGGTCTGCATCGGGCACCGGTCTTACAGACCTGCCGCAGACTCAAACGACAGAGTCCTCGGAAATGCACCCGTCAAACGGCCACATACTGTATTCATTGGCAAGTGCGGTTTGTGCGGGGTGCACTGCACTTGTTACAGACTAAAATTCGTATAAAATTCGGGGAGTTGATGATCAATGTGTGTACTAGTATGTGTGATGGCACGGAATCCGAACCATGGAACGCAATGCCGGCCAGAAGAAAACTGGGAGGCACCGGGGTCTGACTCTGCGTAAATAAATCCCCCCACCGACTCCGCTGACGCCACTACCTCCTCCACGATGTTCTCCCCAAAGGCTTTGCTCGTGCTAGCGGCGTTGCTCGCTGGAAACGCCGTGAACGCATTGTGGCCACTTCCCCGATCAATCACCACCGGATCTACAGGTTTGGTGCTCTCACCCGGTTTCGAAATCAAGGTCAACGGTCCATACCCCGATGACCTCAAGTCTGCTGTCGCTCGTACCCTCGATTACATTCAGAACGATAGGCATGAACGTCTCGTGGTTGGTCGCGGGTCAGTTGACGCTGCCGCCATAAACTCTGCCAAGAAACTCCGTTCGTTGGTTGTGTCCAGCAAGGACTCGAAACCCATCGCGACCGAGGCAAGAGCTCCCCTCGGTACCCGTGATGAGGCCTACATCCTCAATATCCCGTCGGACGGTTCCCCTGCCACTCTATCTGCCAACTCTACGCTCGGCTTGTTCAGGGGTTTGACGACCTTCTCCCAAATCTGGTACACGCATGAATCCAATATTTACACAGTGGAAGCACCTATCTCAATCACCGATTCACCAGCCTTCGTATGTTACTTTCTAATCCCGAGTTCATCGAGCGTTGATATCGTCCACGAGTAGCCCTACCGGGGTTTCATGTTGGACACGGCCCGCAACTACTTCCCCGTTGACGTCATCAAGCGCCAAATTGATGCCATGAGTTGGGTAAAGGTAAGTCCCTACCTTACGTTTAACTCACCTCTTCTCTTGCCACCGAATGCCGACCAGATTCGCAACAGCAAAACGCCTTCCATTGGCACATCGTCGACAGTCAAAGTTTCCCTCTCGTCGTCCCCGGTTACGAGACACTTTCTTCCAATGGAGCTTACTCGTCCAAAGAGATCTACACTCCGTCTCAAATCGCAAATATCGTCAAGTATGCCAACGAGGTAACAAACTTTTCCACCCTCGGGTCTCCTTCCGACATTATTGATTTCTTGATCTTCCAGCGTGGTATCGACGTTATCGCCGAGATCGACACTCCTGGCCATACTTCAATTATCTTCAAGTCCTTCCCCGAACACATTGCGTGCCCCGAAGCCTCTCCGTGGACAACGTACGCCAACGAGCCTCCCGCTGGCCAACTTCGCCTTGCCTCCCCTGAAACCGTCAAGTTCACAACTGGTTTGTTGGTGAATGCGGCTAAGCTCTTCCCCGGAAGTTATTTCAGCACTGGCGGAGATGAAATCAACGTGAAATGCTACGCGGACGATACCCCAACTCAGCAAGCTTTGGCTGCTTCGGGAAAGACTCTTGAACAGGCCTTGGATGATTTCACTCAGGCCGGGCACAAGGCATTGAAAGACATCGGGAAGACCGCCGTAGTTTGGCAGGAGATGGCCTTGAGCCATAAAGTTACATTGGCCAACGACACAGTCATCATGTGAGCGCCAGACCCTGGACTCTACATCATGTTGTCACTGAACAGGACACCCCAGGGTTTGGATTTCATCCGCTGATGCCGCTGCCGTCGCGGAGAAAGGTTTCAGGATCATTCATGCCCCTTCTGACTACTTCTACCTCGTTCGTGACAACCCCTCCTACTAGATCCACAGTTAACCATTTACCTAGGATTGTGGTGGCGGAGGCTGGATTGGCGACTTCCCAGCTGGAAACAGTTGGTGCGACCCATTCAAGACTTGGCAAAAGGTGCTACTTCTTCCTATCTTCGCCTTCCTATATATTCACAACAACCCCAGGCTTACTCGTTCGATCCATACAACAACATCAGCGAATCCCAACGTCATCTCGTGCTCGGTGGTCAACAAATCCTCTGGACCGAACAAGCCTCTCCGAACAATGTCGATTCAATCGTCTGGCCCCGTGCCGCTGCCTCCGCTGAAGTGTTTTGGAGTGGGCCGGGAGGAAATGGCCAAGCTGCATTGGCAAGGTTGCACGACCACGCGTACAGGATCACTCAGAGGGGTATCCAGACGATCGCCTTGCAGCCAAAGTGGTGTGCGTTGCGACCTGGCAAGTGCGACCTCACGGCATGAGCAGCTGTACTAGAGGTTTTGGGTTATAATTATCCGGCTCAAGTCACTACGACGATAACATGGACTACTTTTCTTGTCGTTAATTATTACCTATATACCTGTAGACACTTCTACCTTCCTTGTGGCTGGAGCGGTCCGATTGAAACGTCCGTACAGTGGAAGACGGTGGAATGGGAGGACGGAAAGCCACGCGATCGAGATCATATCTTCCCGCGCTGCCTCCGCCTCTCCGCCTTTTCCACTCCTCAACTATGACCGAACGGCTCAACAGCATCCCAATACTGGCGAGGAGTGGACACAGCGGCCACTGCACTCGGTGCCTGATTGGTCTCCCTTACTCTTTAGTCACGACTGAGTCTTCCAAGTGAGTTCGATGTTAATCTGGTGATCCTAGCGGTCTGATTGAAGTTGGCGCGGGGTTCCGTTAGACTCCCATTCGCCTTCTACTGTTTGGGATCGCTCGACTTACTGGACACACTGGGCACGGCGACGAAGGAGAACGACCGTGAGAGCTGGAGGAACGACATTTGGGGTTTACACGCTGGTATCCCGATCCCCCTACATCTCTTTGCATCCTCACAGTTGTCCTAGGAGGAACTTTCGGGACCGGTTTCAAGCCCAGTTGGTACGTGACGGGCTCCGACGCGGGAAATGATCCCCAACGGTTGGTACGAGCCCAGATCTTGGCTTCGCGCGTGCCTCTTCGCGGCTCATGTCGGTTTCTCACTCAGAGCACGTACGAATCCGAATTCGATACGCCACACATGATCGCCACATATACGGCTCTAGTTGCCCTTGCCATCTTGCGGGATGATTTCATGCGTTTGGACCGACGAGGTCTCGTGGCGTTTCTGAGATCAAGCCAACGGGAGGATGGAAGGTTTGTTCTCGCTTCTGTTGAGATATCCTAAGTTAACCGAACAGAAAGCTTCACCTCAGACCCAACGGGAGGTGACAAAGATCTACGCCTGACGTATTGTGCGTTCATTATATGCACGCTGCTCAACGATTGGTCTGGGGTGAATGTGGAAAAGGCTCTGGAATTCGTCAGGAGGTGTCGGGTAAGTACTCCCCCACCGTATCTTTTGACGTCCCTTACGTTGTACCAGACCTACGAAGGTGGTTACGGTTCCGCACCGGGGTGTGAAGCACAAGGTTTGCATCGCCAAACTTTCCATTTTGGGCTGGTGTTCACCTCATGGGCGCAGGTGGACCAACATATCTCGCGGTAGCGATACTTCGTCTCGCCTCAGACTCTCCTGAGTGTCTGAGCGAGAGTGAGAAGCGACAGACTCTACGGTGGTTGTTGCAGAACCAAGACAAATCTGGGGGGTTCCGTGGCCGGACGAACAAGGATGCGGACGCATGTTACTGTTTCTGGTGTGGAGGCGCAATTCAGGTATCTCTTTCTCTCGCGCTTTTCAGATCCCCTTTCACGAACCTCCCGAACAGATACTCGGTGCAACAAAGCTCGTGGATAATGCCGCCCTTGCTTCATTCATCGGAAGCTGCCAATTCAAGTATGGTGGTATTGCCAAGGCACCGGGAGAACATGCAGGTAGGGCTTCGACACCTCTTTCTCAAAGGTTCATGACGAACAACACTTTCCAGACCCATATCACACGTATCTCTCTCTCGCGGCAATCGCTATGTTTCCACCGCCTGCAGCAGGGGGAACATGGGCCATCGAGCCCTTGGATCCTCTGATCAACGCGAAGTTGTCGACTGCGCAATGGGCGAGGGATCATATTCCGTCTAAATCTAACTGAAGAACGTCCGTTGAGCGCGTTGGGGTATATATCGAAAGGGGATTGTATGAGCACGCTTTTCAGTGGTGGGCGGGTCGGGGTCGGAATCTTGGACAATATCCACATAGAGGTGCATTGTATCTTCTGTCATTCAATATACGAATTTTACCTCACTCCGCGCTAGGGAACGATAGCGAGTTCGAAGGCGTAGATCTGGGGGGGGGGGGGGGCGGGCGG
>Ga0307515_10015594_pt1 | contig 13983 bp, 7 predicted proteins | sample 17_EM_MG_FD_194513 | JGI IMG/M metagenome (GOLD analysis project Ga0307515, IMG submission 194513) | Populus trichocarpa ectomycorrhiza microbial communities from riparian zone in the Pacific Northwest, United States - 17_EM | ecosystem: Host-associated > Plants > Roots > Unclassified | place... | reverse complement strand
CCCCCCCCCCCCCCCCCCGCATGAAGGATCAACACGTGGCTCAAGATGAAAAACACAGGTGCCAAATATTTAACAACCATTGACAATAATATAGGGAAAATGATTTAATTTCTCTGAGTTTTTATGGTGTTTTATATTCGTAATCGGATGAATCTTGTTCTTATAAAATGACCTCCAATTTATCATTTGATTATTTCTTCATTCAGATTAATTGAAAAAATCACGTATTTATTTTAATATTATATTAAAAAGTAATTCTAAGCTCTATAAACATTCATATGGAACATGACGAACAAAAGAATTTAAAAAATAAAATTCACATGAGACTAAACCTTTATCTTTTTTTTATTTTTTTTTAAAAAACCAAAACCTCCCGCTCCTTCCTTTTTTTTTTTCTAGCTTTCTCCCCGATGACTCCCATCCTTCTCCTCTGGATTCCCTTTTCAATAAAATAATCATGTGTATTAGTGAATTTATTAATTTAAAGAGAAAATAAGTTAATATAAAGATATATTGAAAATTTATTCATTGTCTATGGATAAATTGAAAATTCAGCTATTTTATAATAATAATAATAATAATAATAATAATAAAATTGATTTAATCAATGATATAAGGATACATTGGAGACTCATCCTATTACATAAAGATAAATTTTACAATTTCTTCTTTGTTTATTTGTTCTGTTGCATAAATTTAGTAATATGGTATAGAGTGTTCTAGCAAAACTATTAAAAATATTAAATTAATATATTTTTTTACATGAAAAGCAAATTAAAAAACAGGTTAACCAGAAAAAAAAAAACGCCATCGATCAAGCTATAACTTGTTTCCCTAACAAACAAAACCAACCTAGCCCAATTTTTGCCTCTAGGTAGTTGAGACCGAAGCATCAGATTTATTAGGTCGTGAAATACATTAATTTAATGAACATAAAGCTGGGTTTTATAGACACAGTCAATGGATTGGTGGTTGCCACGTAAGGTCTCAACAGATGATATTAACTATCTAACCCAATCTAGCTGGACAGCCGAGGCTGGTACTAATACTATAAAATCAACAAAGGACAGATCCACTGACGATTTGGAGTTTATTTTAAGGTGGGTAAGTGATGTTTACCTAGGAGATGATTTGTAGCCATTACACCTTCTTCCTTTCCTCCTTGAAGTTGGTTGTTTGTTTCTTGGTTAGGCCAATTGCAACAATCATCCAGCTAATTCTGAGATTAAGCCTCACCAGAGCCACTTATCAGACTGTGGCAGGTTAACTTCGTTGAGACTCTAACTGAGCAAAGTGGGTGGGCTGATTTTGTCCCATGCTGGGATTTTGGCCTTTCCCCCTCCATCTACACTCTTCAAGCATTGGATGCTCCTCTCTCTTTTGAACGAACAGTGTCTCAAAAGGAATCCCGACGAAGCCTCAATCCTGGAAAAAGAATGCAAAAAAGCTCTACTAAGTCGTATTATACTCGAGAAAGTAATCGAATTTATGGGGAGAAACCTGCTTTACTATGTAGATATATATGATATGATTATTTGTTGGCCAAATTAGGATCAGCGGAATCATGACAATTTGAATGACTCAACAATTGAATTCCTTCGTGATATATTATAAGAAAGGAACAACACTGCCGAGTTCCTTATTCTGCATCAAAACGAATACAAAAACAAACAGATGGAAAAGAAACAGTTTAAAATAATTTAGATTAGATTGCAAGGATACTGGAAATGGGACCAGTGGGGAAAGAGAAAAAAATGAATCTACAGATACAAAGAGATGACTTTCTTGTCTTTATCATATTCATAGTAGCAATATTAGTTTCCGGCCTGGTGCTTCGCTAGATGCATACCCATAATTAGGAGTACATCGCCATCATTGAAAAATGAGATTTGCTAAACTATAGACGTTTCTAATGTCTCGATTCCCTAATAGGACAAGTTAGCCGTGGTCTTTGAGGGAAACGAAGGAATTGCTCCATAAAATCTAATATTTCCTTGAGAGATTAGAAATATGTAAAGCATGCTCCCCACCTTATTTTATTCCACGGGAGCTGCCCTTTTAGGCAGCCCTTCGAAGAATCGTATCTGATGACCTGTCAATGGTGCTGCCTTCACAGTGAAAAAGGACCGTTAAAGAAAAGGCGGTTTTAGCAGCTTAGTGCGTTTGGGGATCAAATCCTTTTCTTATTTGTTCTTCTTTATTTCTTAGATAGCAATTATTGCTTCTAAAACCCAAAAAAAGGATAGTGGTCTGGGCACGTGTTAGTTTTAAAGTGGTCAGGAGATCTGTCAAGATAACAATCCGTACTTCAATCATTCCTTCTAGCAAAATATTTTTTTTTACTTCAAAATTTATTTGTAAGAATAACATAGTTTAAGTACTTCAAGTCATCCATGATTTTCTTAAAAAAAACTGAGAGGAATAATTTTAAATACTATTTTAAATTTTAAATTTAAAAAATAAATCAAACCCTATTCTTGTATGAACACTATAATACAGGAGTAAGTATTGTATTCTTATACAAACTCTATAAATAAATAAAAGTTATATTTTTGATGTAAAATTAAATAGGTTTCACATAAGATATGATTGAAATTGTTTTGGAAGGAGAGAAAACTACAACAATTATTAAGATAAAGTCATGTACATCTATCTTTTTAATAAAAAAAGAATTTGTTAATAATAAATAAAATGCTAAAACCTATAAATTCTTTAAAAAATAAAGAGTATGCTTCGTTAAAAAACAATTTATTTTTTTGTCAAACTTTTATATTTATATTTATATTTATCTTTTATTTTATTATTTAAGAGTTTTTTCTGTTAAAATAGTTCTGTTTATTATTGAGGATAAGTCTTAAGACAGTCATTCACCTTTTCATATCTATTTTTATTAAACACAAGCTTCCATCTTCTTTACTCCGGATTGTATCAAAGCTTAAAGGGCCCAGGCCTTGCAGCATCTAGCAGCAGCCTGTGCTGTAGTCCGTGGACATTGAACTGCCAAGCCACGAAATAACATCCAAGCCCAATTATAAGCATGCCAACCTCTACTCTTCATTTCTTCATTCTTTGTTCGTTTTATCCTCTCTTTTTTCCCCATCCAATTTGGTTATTAATTCTTTTTCCTATTATGATTGCAATGATATAACTCAAATCCTAGTCTTTGCTCACAAAGTTTTGATCCATAATCCTACACAGTGCAATGGTGCATTATTTTCCTCTTCTTGGCCAAGTTATTGGAAGCATATGGGTTTTTTCTCCTCACAGGACAGGAAGTTGAATTTATTTTTTTTCCTGGTTAATGTTGCACCTGCCACTAATAAAATGCACATGCAACAAAGTTGTTGGGAGACGGGATTTTTAAAAATGTATTTGTTTTATTTTTTAAAAAAATATATTTTTTATAATTTTAATATGTTAATGGTTTAGGGTTTAAAAAAACTATTTTTAAAAACACCGACCACAATGTCAATGTCAATCTCAATCTCAAGCACCTTTTATAAAAGACTTCTTGCTAAAACTTCTATGCATCACCAACATACAAGCCACGCTGAGATTTAGATTTTGATTTAATTTAGTTCTTAAATTTTATAAAAATTATAAATAAGTTTGGTTAGAAACTATTTTTAATTTAACCAAAAAATTTGTTATAAAATTAAGTTTAGATTTTATTTGATCAAAAGTCAGCTTAAATTTTGACCTGTACATCCAATTTAAAGCATCTCTTTAAAAAAATAATAATATCTTTTTACTAAACATACATTTAATTAAAAATTATCTATAAAAAACAACTTTTGAATTATGACTAAAAAGTAAAAATATTTTCATACGTCATAGACTCTTAGTCATTCATCTAGTACATCTACAAAATTGGCATTCCCTTCTAGGCTGGTGCACTTCCTATTCTTGTTTCAATACCTCAATTTGGCAGAGATCTTAAAGAACAGCGAGGGTTTTAATTAATAATGAAACTTAAGATCAGCAACAATTGGACGAGTGTGTACATAGAATATTTCAAAAGAAAAAAGAATGAAGCAAATACTAAAGCGCAAGGGTACCTTCAATTAATAATGATAGGATTACAGTATTTTCTCTTTTGCCTCCTAGCTTTCCGCAAAATCCTTGCAGTGTCTTCCTTTGATTCACCGATTATGGGGTTTCTGATGCCTTGAACACGGAAAACAGGTAGCATTTAGAGCGACGTTAGCAGATCGAATAATGGTTCTGAAGATTTTCTTCCTCGAAATACCTGTTTCTTTAACATCGAGCAAGCAAGAAAAACCTCCATCGATCTCCTCATCTGAATCGATAATAACTCTACTTTGTTCTTCCTGCAATATGGATCAACATTTTAAATTGACCAAGAATATTAGGTGAGAATTTTCTTTGAATCAGTAAGCAGAAGATTTCCCATGAAACCCATACAGCAGAGGTCATTCACGTGTTGTTTACTTTTTAAGGGATATAACTTTGCTGCAACTACTTTTACCACACCAATCAACCAGGAAGAGCCAACATACACCACATCCCAACTAAAAACCTGTGTTTGCTTAGCAACACTGGGAAGACCAAAAACATTTGCACACGAAGAACTACCTGTTGATCTGAAGAAACTCTGGTGCGTTTCTGCTCCCTGAGGGATGCCGCTTGTGTAAATGTGTGTTGTTTCACCTTTACAGACTTCCAACCTCCCATTTCCACCATCGGAACTGTTTCTGCTTGCCCAGCAACCTTTGGAAGCAAAGTCGGACTGGAATCGAGAAAAATCATTCAGGGCTCTTAGTTTGATACAATGATTATTTCAATTAAGTTTAAGAATTGAACAACCAAAGTAGATCAACTAGGCGATACGGAAAAACAAAAGAACAACTAGACAGTACAAAACCAAGGCATTTAATCAATCCAAGCAAAGGATGCCAATAACATGGTATGGAACTGCCATGCACTTGTCTTTTCTCTCTTTCACAGAGGATTTAAGTTTCTTATGCACGGAAAATGGAATCAACAAGCATATAAAACGAGAGAATCAGTAGGAGAAAACCAAGTTGGATATAGGAAAACTAGATCTTTGCATACTTCTTCACTGGCTCTGGCTTTCTCTGTGGAGTAACATGATGGCTAGTAACCTGCAAATTTGGATAGATGTTTATGATAAATTATGCATGCAAAAGTTAATTTCTCGGATAAGATACCCCGAATTTTCTTAGAAGAGTAAAGCACCTTTGGAGAAAGTACAGTGATTGATGGACATTTTTGGTTGAGGGGGGTCTTCAGGCTGCAAGCCATCTGCTGCAAGTATAGAAATGACAGGGCGAAAAGGTATTAACAAGCAAAAGCCGAGAGGCATAATTGAGTACTTAAAGTAGGGATTAAGTGATTAATCAAGCATTTCTAAGAAGACCGGGCACTTCAATATTATTTTTATTAAGCAAGGAAGTAGAATGCAACTCAATGTTACATTACAAATTCTATCAGGTATTCTAGCTTTGCCGCTGCGACATTATACATGCCTGGATTTCTTTTTTGAAGGTTGTGCACAGCTCATTCTGTAGTTTGTACAGAAATGTTTCCGTCTGCTTTGGTAAGGTAGAAAGTGCCGAGAAAATCTGCTGCAGCTTATCTTGATATCTATCCTTGCTTAGTTGTTCTGATACAGATTTCAGGCTCCCCTCAAGGCTGAATTTGACATCTTCTTGTCCCTTATTCTGGTTTAAAATATCCCGGTAGTGTTTAAAAGTGCTGAGTCATTGGCACTAAAACAACTATGCTGATCTAAGTCAAAAGAGTCATCATAAGTGTACTGTTACAGTGTTACCATTAGCTGCAGCGAAGTGTCGAGGACAATCAACTTCTGACGCATGCCTTCCGCTGGTGAAATTGAGAAGACAAAATGACTTCAACAAATTATGATAAAAAAACTTACATTGCATGCAATGGGATTAAATTCACGGTTAATTATAGGATGAACAGTCACTAAATATCTTAGTTCTAATCCAAATCCTTCCTGACAAGACAAGGCTGGAAGCGAACAGAACAAATGAGGATAATTAAATCTGTTAAGATTCAAGTACATACCCTATGGGACATATATATATCAATATCAGTTATTTAATAAAATAATAAATAAAATACAAAGCTCTATTCAACTTAAAGGGCAGGACACGGAACAATTTACCACAATCCTAAGGAACGATTTCACAAACATTTTTTCTCACAAGCTCATAATTTCCAACGTGTTAAAAGTTTTTATCACTCACTCTCCAGTGATGCTTCTTTTATTCCTTTCTTTACTTGCATGACATCGCTCTGAACAGAATCCAAGATCATTCCAAACTTGGTTAAAGAAGTTTCCATCATTCCGATCCGGTGCTGAAGTTCTTCATTTATCTGACCTGCTTAGTTAAACAAAGAATTTAGCACTCCACAGAAAGAAGAATTCACACATGCAAGAATATAAACTTAATTGATCCACATATAGATCTTGAATAGGAGAGCTAAACTGCTAGACTTTTCAGATAATTTATTTCACTCCATATGAAACTTACATTTATGATCTGGAACACGAGCAGCACTCCATTTGCGCACTAGATTGCAAGAAGATCTAGAGACTGGCAATTGACTCTCTTCACGTTTATAGCTAATTACTGGTAAGCAAGACGGCTTCTTCACAGAGTTCTCTTGCTCCTGAGAACTGAATCTCTGCATAGAAAATGAAGAAAAAGCAAAGGAAAAAAGTGGAATGATGAATTCATATTCAGTTGTATTTTATATACAATAAACAAATAGCTCATAGAAAATTGTTTCGTTTAATTTTGCTCAATTAATTCCATCACAGTCCAAAACCATTACATGAGACACCATTCTATTCATGAAGGTTTGGCAAGGGAGCTACAAAGGGGTCCAGACGAGGCAACTATTCCCTGTAAAGGAATCAAAAACGTTTTGAAAGTGGCAAAACACACACTTTGAAGGGGGTTCTCGCCCCTCTAATTTAGACATAATATGTACAACAGAAGTGAATAGCAGATGGAAGAGCCCTTTCGACAAGAGTGAGTCTAGGTGTAAGCATAGTCATTGAGCAATAGAACAACAAAACAGCTAAAGGAACTAGATCTTCACAGCTTATAATTTCCATATCTATCAGAAATAAAATGAAGGTCAGTTTGACAGCTAATCCCCTCCGTAATCTTTTACTGTACGATGGTAAATTATAAGTGTTTACATGTTGTCACAAAAGAACAGTGAGAAATCTGCTTGATTGACCTAATCACTTTCACTTAAGATTCACAATCTGGAACTCCAAAAGCTTCCACAATTCAGGCTCGCCTTCTCTCAAAGCAGATATCAAAATACAATGATTTGAAATTACACCTTATCCAATTCCTTAACCAAGAACCTCAACTCAATCGAGCTTAATAGTGAAAAAACTATAAAATGTAGGGCGACAAATATTTGAATTTCTAGAGAACAATTTACCACAGAATTCCAATTCACTGTTCTCTTATAATGCTCCATTTTCTCATTAACACAAATAAAGTCGAATCAAAATGAGAATCAACCTGATCAATTGTCAGAGCTTCATCAAGAGAAGTCTGAGAGATCTGAGAAAATATGCCATGCTGAGATGAAAATCCCTGTGAAAATGACTGTTGTGATTGTTGTGATCGAAGCTGTGATGCTTGTTGTGGTCCAACTGGTATAGAGCTCGATCTCCTTCATATCATAAAAAGAACAATCAGGACAATTAAGCAGGACAGAATTCTCAAAACAATGAAGACATCTTTAAATACCTTCTCTCATATCTTATTAAAAAATCGCCTAATTAACTGACAACGAAAATCTTAACATGACATAAACATATATTCTCATATTCTCCAGTTTTTCTTAGAAACAGTTAATTTAAGTCTTTAAGATCAGACAAAAGGCTAAACACACGAGCGAAGAAGCAAAATAGTGAATATTTTAGTTTCACTCTCCGAAAAAAATAAAATGAACGGACAAAGCTAAAGTAAGCAGCTGTTTTATTTATTTATTTATTTCATCTCTCTCGTTTTTTTTTTTTTTTTAAATTCTCAGCATCCAAGCAAATCTCACAAAGAAATCAAAATCAGTTCACCTCCTTCAGATCATTTTAAATGAGAGGAAATATTGGATTGGAAAACGAAATTAAACACTCGATTCATTCTGCTTGGCGACTGAGAAAACAGAGGAAAATCTATGTGAAAGAAAAAAAGTCACACCGTTGTTTTTGTTGTTCAATTTTTGAAATCTCGAAAGCTAAGCTAAACAAAAACAGAAACTCATTTTCTTTAGTCTTAGTGAATTTTCTTAGAATCCAAACAGAAGCGAGTCGTAATAGTAAAATCGAACCTTGATTGCGGAGGAAGTACCGAAATGGAGCTGAGATCGCAAGCTTTGTTGATCTTCAACTTCATTTGATCGTGTTAGTGATTTTGAGATCTCAATGAGGAGAAATGGGACCCCAATTTGATTGATTGAAACCAGGTTTGGCGGTTAAGCGAGAAATTGATTTTTTAATTCAAATGAACAATCGAGAGAGACAGAGATCGGTTATGAGTGGAGAGATTTTTGAAATGTGAATTGACAAGGTTTATATGTTAGGCATGGCGGGAAAGAGGCTTGCGTCTTTGCCCCTGTATTACTAGTTGGGTCGGGCTTGAATTTCCTCAGTCGTGGGCCATGGATAAAGCAAGGCTTGGAACTTTCTTTTCCTTTCAACCCTGTCACTAAGCCTCGTGTTTGATATAGTAATACATATTATTTTTTAAAGTTTTTTTAAAAAAAATATATTAAAAAAATATTTTTTATTTTTAAAAATTTATTATTTAAATCAACATATTAAAAAAATTTAAAAATATAAAAAATTAATTTGAAGTAAAAAAAATAAAAAATTTACAAAACTACTATTCAATTGAAACACCAAACACCCTCTTAATACAACGCTACGTTGCGAGTCAAATCATTTTTTTGTGCATAAAACCATCTAAATATAACATCTCTAAAACATTAAAAAAAAAATCTATCAACATAAAAAAAATAAAAAAACATTTAAAAACACAAGATTAAATTGGCTATGATTTTTCTTTATCGGTCTTGATATATATTTTTTAAAAAATATCGAGACTTAAAAAAACTATCATCAAACATTCATCATCGAATGAAACCCATAAACACTAAAATCAACATTTTTAGTGGTCGGAATTCATGTGAACCGAGAAATTTCTCTCTTTCTCTGGATTCAAGCAACTTTTTTTTTTATCTCTTTAACTCATGAACCGGAAAAAAAAGAAAAAAAACCAAAAATAATTTTTTTAAAAAAAATATAGGAACAGTTAAATTTGGAAGATAAAAGTTGGAGGATGGAAATGGTTTCTTCCCAAAAAGTTTAGATGGGTCATAATATTTCTCCATATTTCACACTACGGTTCCCCATAATTTAATATTTCTTTCATTAAATAATTTGACATATCAGTTACTAAATTAAATTGAAAAATAATAAATCTTAATAACCAAATTAAGAAAAAGCCACATGTTCATTTCTATAGTGAAATCCCAGGTCTTCTAGTATAAGTTAAATGAGGAATTTTCACTATTAAAAAACAAATTAATTTAACACTGACTGTAAATTTGAATTTCTTTTCTTGCAACTTTCCAGCTCGTCCAACAATGCAAGGGTTGTGTTTGCTATTGTGTAAATTTTCTTTTCTTTCAAAATGGATAGCACATCCAAAGATTCCTCAAGCTCATCCCCACGTATATAAAGCAAAACTCTTCAAGATTCATTCCTTTTTTTTAAAAAAATGAATTTCTGGGTTCTTTTCTCAATCATAATAATTAGGAATTAAATGCAACGCAGGATTTTTTAGTGGTGCGCTCCCCTTCAAATGAAGGGTTCCCTAGAATTCGAGGGTGTTTAATTAGTGAATTTGCTTCATCTATTAAATTAAAAAAGAAAAAGAAAAAGGAAGGGAGGATCTCAGGATTCAAAACCAAAGGTTGGAATCAAAGCTCTCAGCTTGAAAGATTTGATGAAAGTTGGATCAAAGATATTTTTCAGGGGCACATAATCGTTCTTGGAGATTTGACCTAAAACTTGATGAAAAGACCGTGGAACAAAATGAAGAAAACCTTAGCAGTCAATAATTAAAATAATTATTTATGTTAAGACTTCTTCCACCTATCTAGCAGTCAGTAATTAAAATAATATTCCCTAACCTAACCGGCTTTCTTCATAGTCGACTCTTGCAGTATCAGCATGGGATCACATAATATTCTCTCTTTTTTTAAATCACAACAAATATTTTCAACTTATTTGTTAGCTAAAACCAAAGTTTTTGCTCGGACTATTTTTAAAGAATTATACCCTACGTTGACGTGGTTGTGTTCCTAACTAACTAACATTTGTGGGATCACATAATTAATATAAGTGCTCTGGTAAGATATATATTCCTAATCTAACACTTATTTTTCTGGCATGTTGATAAAATTAATGTTCTATGATCAGTAGCCATAATTAAGGAGCGAAATCTCGACGTTCGTAAGCGTGATTCTGACCTCCAGTGCATGGTTGCCCCGTAACACCCCTTCCGATTCGAGAACAAATAGCGTTCAAAGGCAGGATTCGAGGTTGATCTTTCCCCCGGCAGCAGACCCAGCTCTCAGATGTATCTATTGAAGCAGCACAAGCAGTTAGAGATGCAGTTCCATCAGTTCCGTAAAGATCGGAGGGCCTTTCCCCTTGCGCCTGGTCGTTACATAAGGTCGTACGTAGAAGAAACAATCTGATATCGCTGCATTAATAAAAGCCAGGCACACATTTTCCATGCAACATGATATTTCTTGTGATGCAGCCCAATGGGACTCCATGCCTCTTAACATTTTCTTTTCCATGTAGTCTATATTCTTTGGAAAATGATGTATTCGTATGTTTGGTACACATGAACCATTGATTTAAAATCGGCAGTTCGAATTTCTTTTGCTATAAATAAATTAACACGCGTGAAAAAGACATGTAAACATATACTATCATCTCAAAGTCAAAGATATAATAATTAACTTTAAACCATAGATTGGGTTGGTCATACATGATGTTGTAAATAATATAATTTAATATTATTTAAGAAATTATTCCAAAACATTTCAATTTTACATTGAAAATACTATATTTTCTTCTTCTTAAGTTGAAGTATTTAAAATTAATAGACTTTCAATTTTATATTTGAAAAATAATATTTTTTTTTAGTGTTTATATAGTGAACAATAATATGAGTTGGTAACCAACTAGAAAGGATGATAGGCTTGCACATATAAGATTGTGTTGAATAAGAGAAAAATCTTTGTTTCCTCCCGGCACGTGGAGCAACACCTATATTTTATGAGCTTTTTTTCTCTAATAATAATTTATTTTTTTGCCCTTAAACTGAAATCATATTTTTTGAAGCTCCTACAATTTATTTTGCTAACAGCTATTTATTTTCTCTAACAACTATTTATTTTCTTTAATAACTATATTTTAAAGGCTGGATGCGCTATTTAATTCTATTTTAATTCTCCATTTAATTTCTCCATAAATGTTATAGATTGTAGGTCTATATACAAACACCTACACTTCTTGAAAGAGAAAATATAATTCATTTAGGTTGCATTACTTTGTTATTTTAGACTTGTTTCTTCTTCCCTCAATTCTAGAGGAGGAACCCGTTGAATCCTGAGAGATAGTTTTTTTGTTAAAGAAATATCCTTAATAACAGTGTATGTAACACACCTCGGGTTTTCTATTTGTTCCCTTCATTTTGTTTATATTCTTCTTCCATTGTTTCTTTACCAACAATCTTAAGGATGAAACCGAGTCAAACAACAAGAAATTACGGAAATATAATGTAATTAGTGAGATGTCTAACTTACAATAAGAATTTTTAATTCATAGGAATTAAAAGCTTCACCAATAATTTTGTAAGTCAAATCTTATTCTTTCTATGATATGGTTCATAGTCCAAAAGATATCAGGTTAGATATATTACACTTAATAGATATAAATTCAGCAAGTATATTCTTACTCCAAAAATCTTTTGAAATATGTGGGGAATTGTTCATAAATAACCCATGGCACTGTATATTTTTGTATTTTAAAAATAATTAAAATTATTTATTTATTTTACTTTAAATTAATATTTTTAAATTATTTTAATGTGCTGATATCAAAAATAATTTTTTAAAAATAAAAAATATTATTTTAATACATTTCCAAGTAAAAAATACTTTAAAAAACAACAACAACTAAATTTCCAAACATACTTTTAGATAACTCATACAAAACTGAAAGTAACTCCTATTTAACAGTTTTAAAAACGTGGTGTGGACTAAATAATAAGTTAAACAAAACAGAATGTTTCTTATCAATAGAGATTACAAACAAATCAATAACAAAAATAATATGTTAAATAATATTTTTTCTTCTTCTAACTAATATATTTTTTATGTTTTCAAATCATTTTAATGCACTAATATCAAAAATAATTTTTAAAAAATAAAAAATATATTATTTTGATACATTTCCAAGTTAAAAGCACTTTGAAAAACAACTGCAACAACATTTTAATCAAACATTTTATACATGTTTTCTATTTCTTCCTTTCATTTTATTTCTATTCTTCCTCCACTTTTCCTTTTACCAACACGTGCATGATACTTCATGTTTTGAGAAACTTAGGAATTATGTTATAAAGAGTTGCAATAAAATAATTATTGAAATTTCACCTAATTATCAATTTAAATCTTTACAGCAAATTAATTTTGTAATTAACATGATGTCCGAGTAAGAATTTGAATAGTATTACCTTTTTCTTTCTACTAACCAAATAAATTTCAGCATATACACCTTGAGAGGAGTCTTTTGAAAGCTACCGTTAATATTATAAAAATATCATGGGATCTCACATAAAGCTTATTATTCAAGATGGGAGTGTTTCTTTGACAATTTCAAAGTCAATTTTTCACGTGCATGCGAATTTTAGGCCCTGTTGTTGATAACGCAGTTGATTTGGCTTAAGAAACAATTAATCTAGCTTATCGTTTGGTCAAAAGCGAGTAAAAAATTGTAGTAAGACCTGCAGGTTTTCTTAAGAAAAACCATATTAACTAACCATGAAACCTTAGTCATTAAAAGCCACTTTGGATACTTGGAATATCTTTTCCTTTTGTTCGTATAAGATTTTTTAAATTATTTTTTATTTGAAAAAATATTAAATTAATATTTTTAATATTTTTTTATAGTTTTGATATATTAAAATAAAAAAAACATTTATTTTAATAATTATAAAAAAAACTATTCTAGCCAAAAAACAAAAGACACCCCCTAACATTACAGTATTACAAGGTCCACAATAGATTGTCAGAAGAATTTATTACGGACCCGCTGTATTTAATTGAATTATCCTTCTTCAAAGCACAACAAATCAAGGACAGTGATGGGATGATTGGCGTGAAATTAAATTAACGCGGCTGGGAAGGTAGGCGTCCCTTGATTGTATAGCTGGTGCAACCGTGCAAATCTTTTGGGTGCGAGCAGTGTCGGTGATAATTTAAAATATTTTTTATTTAAAAATAAATTAAAATAATTTTTTATGTCAGTATATCAAAACTAAAAATATAAAAAAATTATTTTAAATAAAAACAAAAAAAATACGATTTACACTGTATTTTCAAATACATCTTTTATTTTTTTTATTTTTTTTTTATTTACGTGGGTGTCCGGACCAGTTTGCGCGCATCACGACTAATCTCACAGCCCACTAAACATCCTGCAAACCTAGTGAGCATGTAAGGGACCGCGGGGTGAGGCATGCACAATAAAATTCAAACTCAGATACAGAAAAAAAAAAACAAGCCACTGTCACCACTGGCCAATAACTCAAATGCCATCTTTTATTGTTATAAAAGAAAGAGGTGAGAGAGGGATGGAGG
>Ga0307515_10015593_pt1 | contig 13984 bp, 13 predicted proteins | sample 17_EM_MG_FD_194513 | JGI IMG/M metagenome (GOLD analysis project Ga0307515, IMG submission 194513) | Populus trichocarpa ectomycorrhiza microbial communities from riparian zone in the Pacific Northwest, United States - 17_EM | ecosystem: Host-associated > Plants > Roots > Unclassified | place... | reverse complement strand
GATCTGGTCGCAGTCTATGACCGCGATCCCGCGACCTCGCGCTTCATCGATCCCTTGCTTTACTTCAAGGGCTTCCACGCCCTGCAGACCCATCGGCTGGCACACTGGCTGTACAAAAAAGGGCGCAAGGATTTCGCCAATTATCTGCAGAGCCGGGCGTCGGCAGTGTTCCAGACCGACATCAACCCGGCGGCTACCATCGGCCGCGGTATTTTCCTCGATCACGCCACCGGTTTCGTCTGCGGTGAGACCGCTGTCATCGAGGACGACGTTTCGATCCTGCACGGTGTGACGCTCGGCGGCACCGGCAAGGAGAATGAGGACCGTCATCCCAAGATTCGCCGTGGCGTGCTGATCGGGGCTGGCGCGAAAATTCTCGGCAATATCGAGATCGGTCACTGCGCGCGCATTGCCGCAGGCTCCGTGGTGGTCAAGCCGGTGCCGCATAACGTCACCGTGGCCGGCGTTCCTGCCAAGATCGTCGGCGAGGCCGGCTGTGCCGAGCCGTCACGCACCATGGACCAGATGCTCAACGCGATCGGGATCTGACCCGCAGGACCTGACCTGACTGCTTTCTGAGGCGTCGATCTCGTGAAGATACGGCTGGCGGTCCGCGTCGTCTCGGCCTAAAACTCCCCGGAAACCCAAACATACCCAAGATATTCGATTGGAGACCGCCGTGGACGTTCAGGAAGTCAGGAAGCTCGACGCCTATCTCAAGCGCGTGTTCGGCAACCCCAAAATTCGCGTGGTGCCGCGGCCGAAGAAGGATGATTCCGCCGAGGTCTATATCGGCGAAGAGTTCATCGGCGTCCTGTTCGTCGACGATGAAGACGACGATCGTTCGTTCCAGTTCCAGATGGCGATCCTCGAAGAGGACCTGGTCGATCAGGGCTGATTTCGGGCGAATGTAGGGTGGGCAAAGGCGCGCATGCGCCGTGCCCACCATCTATCGAAACCGTTGTTCTTGAGTGGTGGGCACACTTGCGCTTTGCCCACCCTACGAAGCCAAAGCTACCCCTTCGGCCCGCGCAATTGCGCCGTCAAACGGTCCATCGCATTGGCGACGTCGCGCCACTGCGATAGCCAGCTTCGCGGAAAGCGGAACGTCAGGTCGGCGCCGTCGACGCGGCGCTCGCTCAGGCACATTCCAGGCGTTACACCGTCGCGCGTGCAGCGCGCGTTGAGGCCTGGCGCGGCGGCTGTGAACAGATCCTCGTTGGCATAGGGCGAGCCGTCGCGAAACGCGCGCATGGCCAAGCCGTCATCGACCGGCGTTGCGGCCGATTCCAGATAACGTGGATAAATGGTGCGGACGCGGGTGTCGGGCGCCAGCGTATCGTTGTGCGCCGAGATCGACAGGAATATCCGGTCGATCGGTTGCACCTTTTCCTCGACCGTATCGGCGCTGACATGCCGGGGCATTTCGGGCGCTTCGAGCGAGGGGAACATGAAGGAGAGATCGACGCGCTCCTGCGGACCGGAGTGTCGCTGGATTTTCCGGCGGATCGCCGGCGTCGGCACGTTGAAGAGGGTAGCGCCCACGCTGACCGGTAAACGCGACGGTGCGTTCGCCGCTCCGCTGCCCCAGGTCGGCCACAGCAAATAGGCGACGAGCACCATTGCGCCGACAGCGACCGTGGCCGCCACCATGATCAGGACCATGTGCGAGCGGGGGTCCTTGCGGGTGTCGCGGGCGATGTGTTGGGCCGCCGAAAGCAATGTCATGAAAGAGGCATCGGTTGGGTTCGAGGCTGGGGCCGAATCACCTCGGGAATATGCCACGGGGAAGAGGATTTCCGTATGATTTCACCGGTGCCGCAATGCGCGAGCCATGCGTAAACGAGGCGACGGCCGCCGGCTGTTAACCCTTCCTTAAGGATGCTGTGGCGGTGGGCCGCCAATTTTGCGAAAGCAGGGCGCGTTTTGTTGAGTAGCGGAAGTGTTTCATGTCGCCCGATGCGTTGAATTCCCTGTTTTCCCTGTTCATCGGCTTTGCCGTCGCTGGCGCGTTAGCCAGCGGCTATCAGGCGATGGCGGCTCGCCCTGCGGGCTTCGGGTTGCTCGGGGAAGGCGTTGCGCCGAAGACGTTTGCTGCGGTTCCGTTTCTGGTTTTTGCCGCCCCCTTCATCATCATGCGCAACACGTTGCGCGGCGCGAGGATCGAACGCCGCCGCTTCGAATTCGTGATGATGGCAACCGTGCTTTCCGGCTTCTGGAGCCTGATGTCCGGTACGTTTTTGCTGATGACATTGCGTGCCACAGGCCTGCTCGCCTGAAGCCGGCCCGCCTGCGGCCGGCTACTTTGCTTGATCACGCGCCAGCCTCTATGCCAAGGTCTTCCGTGAACGGAGACCATCGTTATGGCGATCTACGAACTCGACGGGCAGGGCCCTGATCTTCCCGCGGATGGAAACTACTTCATCGCCGATACCGCTACCGTCATCGGCAAGGTTCGTCTCAAGAATTCAGCCAGCGTGTGGTTCGGCGCGGTGTTGCGCGGCGACAATGAGTGGATCGAGATCGGCGAAGGTTCCAACGTGCAGGACAATTCGACCTGCCACACCGACCCCGGCTTTCCGCTTGTCATCGGCAAGAACTGCACCGTCGGCCACAACGTCATCCTGCACGGCTGCACGCTCGAGGACGGCGCGCTGGTCGGGATGGGCTCGATCGTGATGAACGGCGCCCGGATCGGCCGCGGCAGTGTTGTCGGCGCGGGATCTGTGATCACTGAGGGCAAGGAGTTCCCCGAGCTTTCCCTGATCATCGGCTCGCCCGCGCGCGTGATCCGCACGCTGTCGCCCGAGCAGGCGGAGGCGATGGGACGTGCGGCAAAGTCCTACGCCATCAACGGGCCGCGATTCAAAAACGGCCTGAAGAAGATCGGCTGAAACAGCGCCTCGCAGTCGCGCGCAGGCGTGGTGCTGGCCGGATAAGCGGCGTCGAGCTAGACGCCGTCATTCGATTGACTAAGATGAGGGGGTGTGGCCGTAACAACTATTTGGGTATTGGATGGATCTCCAGCGGCTCCGCTACTTCGTTGCTGTTGCCGAAGAGCGCCACATTACGCGCGCGGCCGCACGTTTGGGGATGGCGCAACCACCTCTCAGTCAACAGATTCGCCTTCTGGAAGGCGAAATAAATACCCGCCTTTTTGATCGACTGCCAAAAGGCGTTGCATTAACGGCCGCGGGCGCGGCATTGCTGGAAGACGCACGGGCCATACTCGACGCGGCAGATCGTGCCAGTCGTCGCGCACAACGGGTCGGCGCGGGGGCAGAAGGTGACCTCGTCGGTGGCTTCACAACATCCGCGGCTCTACATCCACTGGTGCCCCGCTTGCTTCGCGGTTACCACGAGAGTCATTCCGCAATTTCACTTGATCTGCATGAGAACAACGCCGCTGAACTTACTGAAGCGGTCCTGAGCAAGCGCCTGGACTTTGCCATCGTGCGCGTGCCGGTAGCCCGTCCACGGGGACTGGCCTTCGTGGATCTCGGCAGCGAAAGATTGGTTGTTGCACTTCCTGTGCGGCACGAGCTCCCGATCCGAAAATCACGTGATGGAATTGGCAAGATCTCGATCGGAGTCCTCAAGGATGAGAACTTTATCCTGGTGCGTCGCCATGATGCACCCGGCATCTATGCAAATATCGTAGAGGCCTGCCGTTTAACCGGCTTCGAACCAAAGGTGGTCGCCGAAGTGAGCCGCATGCTGACGAACCTGAACCTGGTCGCGGCTGGGATTGGTGTATCCCTCGTTCCGGAATCGATGCGTCATGTCGCTAACGCCGGTGTCGTTTACGCGACACCGGAAGCGCCGGCTGCAGCCCAGAGACTGCTGAGCGCCCCGATGACGCTCATCCATCGTTCAGATGAGGCGAGGCCGGCGGTCTGTGCCTTTATCGCCCAGGCACAACGCCTCGCCGGCGCCAAAACACCGACCTGAGGCGCATTAAGCGATCTGAAGGGCCCGCCTGTTCGTTTTGCGATAGCTGAAGAGGGCAAGGCCCGCGAAGCCCAGCAACATCATCGCCCATGTCGATGGCTCAGGTACCGCGGAAACAGGGCCGCCGGCTGCGACGGTAAAGTACGCGACTTGTTGTAGCAAAATTGCCTCACTGCTCGAGATGCCGAGATCCGCCGCTGCCTGGTCGCCGCCGCCGAGTTTGCGGGGATCGAATCCGGTGATCTCGTCGAACAGCACGAGAGCGTTGAGATATGAGCCGTATTGGCTTGGGTGGTAGCCAGTTGGAACCAGGCAGCAAGCGTCTAGTGGGTTGTTGTCCCACAGGTTGATCATACCTGCCGGGATCGTATTTCCCGGAACGTCCGAATAGAGATAGGGGTTCTTCACGGCGAGCCCGATATTCATCGCCGTGATCCATGCGTCGCCGGCTAATGCGACGCCCATGTGGCTTTTGGTCGGGTTATTAGTATTCCAGTTGTTCGCCGCGCCGGTATAGGCGTTGTGCAGGGCGCTTGTCATCTGGGCGTTCGGATTGGCAGCACCGTAGTACGGCGAATATTGGTCGCCGAGCTGGCCTCCGGGATCGTTTGCGCCGCCGGTGGTGCTACCTCCGAAGATCGGGTTGTTCGGGTTGGTACTGTTGTAGCCATAGTTGGCCAAGGGCCCGGTCTGATAGAGCGTGATCGGGATCGGGGCCTTGCCTGCGGCGACATCGGCTGCAGTGATCTTGTTGGCGAGGCCTTCAACGCCCTTAACGAAATTCGCCGGGTTGCCGCGCGTCGCGCGGGTCTGATCAACTCCGTTGACATTAACCGTAACGGTCGTGGGCAGCGGCTGAAAAGTTTGATCCTGCAGCACCACCTTGTTCCATTGGGAGTTGCCGATGATAGCCGAATTGGTGGCACTGCCCAGGAAGTTTGCGCCATTCAGCGTGGCGCTGGCGACCGCCATGATCGAGACATTGTAGTTCAGGCCAGCTTGCTGCGTCATCTTCAGGAAAACACCGGGGACGCCGCCAAAAGGCCCGGTCTCGCTGTATTGGCTCGAGGTGTTCGTGTTGAGATAGTTGAGCTGAGCGCTCACAGTCGAGCCGGGAATCGGAGGGTTGGCCTGACTGGGTACAGAGGGGGCAACCTTTTCCGCGGCAGAGCATGATGCTGCCGAACTGCAGAGCAGGTCATGCACGTGCGGAGTGCTTACTGCACCGGGGCCGGTGTCGTAACCAGACATGTAGTTCCGCACCGGATTATACTTGCCAAAGGTGTAGCTGTTGCCGACGAACAGGATATTGACGACGTCGGCGCGCGCCGTACCTGTCATTCCCGCGGAAAGCACTGCCACCGCAAGCAGGGGTAGGGCAGGCCTGATAAATTCACCACGCAACGCAATCATGAGAGATCCCCCCGAGGTTATTTTTTTCGGGCAGACGGTCCCTTGCGTCAGGCAGATAGTCAAATACGAAAAATCTTCGCTGCAATACGATATTCGTATCGCCAGGATCGGCCGCGGCGGTGTGGTCGGCGCGGGATCTGTCATCACCGAGGGCAAGGAGCTTCCCGAGCTTTCCCTGATCATCGGCTCGCCCGCGCGCGTGATCCGCACGCTTTCGCCCGAGCAGGCGGACGCGATGGGACGTGCGGCGAAGTCCTACGCCATCAACGGGCCGCGATTCAAAATCGGCCGGAAGAAGATCGGCTGAAGCAGTGCTGCGCGATTTCCCGGACGGCCGGTCACCGTTGGAGCGCTTACGATTTCGTCTTTCGTGCAGGGCCGGATCGCGCCTTGCCTTTGCCGGTGCCCTCTCGATCGCAACGCTTTTGCGTAGTGCGTCCTTCAGGTCGATTGGAATGCCGTGCTTTTTCAGCAGGTCTGCGAAGGCCTCGTCGGCGAGTTCCCCAGAGGTCGCCATCCTGTCGCGCGCAAGCTGCTTTGGCTTGTCGAACGTATCGTCGTCAAAGGCGATCAGTTTACGCATGGCTAACCATCTACTGCGCTGGTGGCGGGAACCCGTGGCTGCCGGGATGGTATCGGGCTTGCTGCCGTATTACTACCGGTTGTAAATTTAAGACGGCGATAGCGCCGTGCCGTCTATGCTCTCGCATTTCTCAAACGAACGAGTATTTCGATGGCCGCCGCGACCTCGAGCACCCAGATGCCAGGAATTGGAGTCCTCAGAAGGATTGCGCCCGGCCTCGTCCGGTCGATCAACGATCTGACCGTCACCGAGAAGGTTTACGGCACCGTCATCGGGTTGATCATCGTCACCACCGTTCTCCTCGTGATGTCGATCCAGACGGTGCGGCTGCAGACCGGATATCGGCACTTGCAGACTTCGTCCGCGCAGGCCGCAAACAATGTCGGCCGCGTCAATGGCCTGATCTACGCGATCGTGATGGAGTCGCGTGGCATCTACATGTCCACCGAACGGAAGAAGGTGAAACAGTACGGCGACGAGCTGCTCAAGCGCAATGCGGAGCTCGCGGGTGTGCTGGCAGGCTGGGAGGCGACGATCCTCTCCGACGACGAGGAACAGTTTTCGGCCTTCAAACGGCGGATTGCCCAGTTCATCGAGTTCCGCAAGGAGCTGGTGCGGCTTGCGGTCGACGTCAGTCCGGCGGCCGCGCGCGAGTTGGGCGACAATGACGCCAATCGCACCCTGCGGACCCAGCTCAACGCTGATCTCGAGGCGCTGGCCAGAATATACAATGAGCGCGCCCGGGAGGCCGCCGAACTCGGCGACCAGGGACGATACGCCTCCTGGTATCTGCTGATGCTCGGAGTCGGCGCCATGATCTTTGCCGCGCTCAACGTGTTTGTCGTGAAGACATCGGTCGTCGGGCCGGTATCCGAAATCGCGCAGGCCACCGACCGGATCGCCGCCGGAAACCTCGACAGCGAGATTCCGTATTGCGATCGTGCGGACGAGATCGGACGTCTTGCCGTTGCCGTGCTGAATTTCCGCAACGCCGTCAGTCGCAACGTCGAACTCGAACAGCTCGGGCGCGGCACCGCCAAGCAACGCGATACAGCGATGGATGAGCGCGACAAATTCAACGACAAGTACCTGGCGACAAAATGGCAATTGTCGGCGGCGATCAACAGCATGCCGCAAGGCATCATCATGCTGGATGCCAAGGCGACGGTGCTCGCGATCAACGACCCGTATCGGAAAATCTACAGTCTGCCGGCGACCATCAAGGCCGGATCCTCGCTCGAGGATATTCTGCAACATCGTGCCGAAAGCGGATTGTTCACGGGCGACGTCAAGACATATCTCGCCGGGATCATCGAGCGCATCGCCAGGCGGCAGCCCTCGTTCGACGAAATCGTGCTTTCCGATGGGCGCGCCATCAGCATCCAGGAGCGGGCGATGGAGGGCGGCGGCTGGGTGGCGCTGCATGAAGACGTGACCGCGCCGCGGCAGCATCAGAGGATCCTGGAGCGGACCGAGCAGTTCCTGGTGACGGTCGTCGAAAACATTCCGGAAGGCATTGTCGTCAAGGACGCGCGCAACCAGCGTTATGTTTTCGTCAACAAGGCTGCCGAAGCGATGATCGGCATGTCGCGCGCGGAGATCATGGGCAAGACGGCGCGTGAGCTGTTTCCGGTCGAGGCGGCCGAATTGATCGAACGACGCGACCGCGAACTCATCGAGCGCAAACAGCAGACCGAGGCGATCGTCGACACCGTCGACAATCCGGTCCGGGGCCGGCGCACGATTGCAGTGCGCAGGCTCCAGGTCGGCGGTCCTGACCGCGAATCCCATCTGTTCGTGAGCATGATCGAGGATCGGACCGACCAGGCCGGTACGGCGGCCTGAGCGTCTCCGCCGGTCAGGCGTGCGCCACTGTCATTCAGCCTTGATGTTGGCGTCCTTGATGATCTGCTCGTACTTCGCCATCTCGTCTTTGATGTAGCCGGCGAAATAATCCGGTGTGGAGCCGATCGGTTCGAATCCGAGCAGCGCGAAGCGCTCCTTGACCTCCGGCCGCTGTACGATCTTGGCGACCTCGGCTTGAATCTTCGTGACCAGGTCGGCGGGCAAGCCCTTCGGGGCCCACAGGCCGTACCAGGAGCCGAAATCGAAGCCTTTCATGCCGGACTCGGCCACGGTCGGAATCTCCGGAGCGATGTCGACGCGCTTGGTGCTGGTGATGGCCAACGCCTTGATGCTTCCGGCTTTCGCCAGCGGCAGCGAGGACAGCATCGGATCGGCGATCAGCTGCACCTGGCCGCTCATCAGATCCGTCAGTGCGGGGCTTGCGCCCTTGTAGGGGATCACCAGGGTGTCGACACCCGCATCGCGCTTGAGCAATTCGATCGCCATGTGGCCGGCCGAGCCGAAGCTCGACGTTGCGAAGGTGTATTTGTTCGGATCCTTGCGAACCAGGTCGAAGAATTCCTTGAGATTCTTGGCGGGCGTCTGCGCCGAGGTGCTGACGATCAGCGGTCCGCTGGCCACCAGCGAAATCGGCGTGAAGTCGGTGACCACGTCGTAGGGAACGACCTTGTGCAGGAACGGCGTCACCACATGGATCGACGCGGTCAGCATCAGCGTGTAACCGTCCGGTGCCGCCTTGGCGACATAGTTCGCACCGACGATGCCGCCGGCGCCACCGGCGCGGTTCTCCACGATGAAGCTCCGCCCGAACGACTCGTTCAGCTTTTGCGCGAGAAGGCGCGCAACGCCGTCGACAGATCCCCCGGCGGGATAGGGCACCACGACGGTCACCACGCGGCTCGGATAGGTGTCGGCCTTGACCGGCGCCGCGGCAAGCCCGAACAGGGCGGTGCCCAGCAGGGCAAGGACATGAAGTCTTTTCATTGAGGATCCTCTCGTTGCATTAGAAGGTCCCTGGGTAGCTTCCCCCGTCGACCAGTATGTTTTGGCCGGTGACGAACCCGGCATGGTCTGAACACAAAAATGCGCAGTAGGCCCCGAGCTCCGCCGGACGGCCGTAACGTTTGGCCGGATTGGCGGCCGCGCGTTCGCGCCAGATCTGGTCGAACGATTTGCCGCCGGGTTCGAGCATGCCTTCGATGTGTTTGACCTGCGCGTCGCTGTCGAAAATGCCCGGAAGCAGATTGTTGATGGTGACGTTGCGCGACACGGTCTGCCGCGAAAGGCCGGCGACAAAGCCGGCGAGGCCCGAGCGTGCGCCGTTCGACAGGCCGAGCTCGGCTTGCGGAATCTTGATGCTGCGCGAGAGGATGTTGACGATCCGGCCGAAGCCGCGCGCCATCATTCCATCGACGGTTAGTCGCATCGTCTCGATTGGTCCCAGCATCATGGCATCGAGCGCGGCGATCCATTCGTCGCGCCGCCACTCCCGGAAATCGCCCGGCAGCGGGCCGTCGGCATTGTTGAGCAGGATGTCGGGTTCGGGGCAGGCCGCAAGTGCAGCGGCCCGGCCGTCCGCCGTGGTGATGTCGGCCACCACGCCCGTCACCGTGGCGCCGGTCGCGGCGCGAATCTCCGCACAGGCCTTGTCGATCACCTCGCGGGTTCGGGCTGCGATGGTGACATCGACGCCTTCCTGGGCAAGCGCCATGGCGCACGCCTTGCCCAATCCGCGACTGGCGCCGAACAGGAGAGCCTTCCGGCCGCGAATACCGAGGTCCATGATTCAGAAGTCCTGATTCAGGCCGCGATCGCCGACAGCGGCTTGATGTTGTAGCCGTAGCGCTTGTCGAGTCCGAGCTCCTGGACAATGCGAATGCCCTTCGCCAGCGCCTCGCCTTCGAGGTTGTTGAGCGGCTTGCGCAGGTCACCCGCCGGCATGCCCAACGCCTTCATCAGCGATTTCACCGCCACCGGATTGATCGCCGAATAGGTGTAGTGCAGCAGCGGCAGCAGTCCGAGATAGGCGTTCTTGAAGCCTTCAGCCTCGGCATAGCTGGTCCACGGCGTCGAGATGGTGGCGAGTTCGGCCGGCGCGATATTGCCGGTCATGTTGGCGGTGCCGTGGCCGCCGAGGCTCATGGTCGGCACGACGAGGCCGAGATTGGGGCTGTCGCAGCACATCACGGAGACGGTCGGCTTGCCGGCCAGTACCTGAGCGACCTGGCCGACGCGGCCGGTGGATTCCTTGTGCACCACATAGTTCGGGTGCTTGAAGATCCGCAGCAGGTGGTCCCAGTGCAGGTCGCTCTTCACCCGCGGCGGGTTATTGTAGATGCCGAGCGGCAGGTCGGTGGCATCGGCGACGTCGAGGAAGAAGCGCTCGATGTCGTCTTCCGGTGCGCAGATGTAGGCGGGAGCTGCGAGGATCGCGCCGTCGGCGCCGTTGTCCTTGGCGAACTTCACGCTGGCGATGGTCGACTCGGTGTTGTTGCCGGTGCAGCCGAAGAAGATCGGCATACGGCCGGTCTTCATTTTCGCGGTTTCGACGATGACCTGCTTCTTTTCTTCGGGGGAGAGCATCGAGCTCTCGCCGGTCGATCCCATGATCAGGATGGCGCTGGTGCCGTGGTCTTCATGAAATTTGAGCAGGCTGCGAAACGCAGCGAAGTCCACCGAGCCGTCCTTGTTGAACGGCGTGATCAGGGCGACGAATGAACCGGTCAGTTTCTTGTTCGACATCTCATGTCTCCTTTCGATTTCACACATTCTAGCGATTGTCAGTTGCGATTGTCAGTTGAACGTCTCGTCACGTGTTGTCGCGCGCTCGGAAAATAGCGGCGGGGTCCAGGCCTCCATGGGTGGCAACGGTGCCTCCCAGCGCTCGATCTCGATCAGCGCACTCAGCGCACTCGGGCCCTGGGTCAGCCGCGAAGTGCCGATATCCAGGGTGAGAACGTTGGGATTGCCGTGCCGCTCGGGCTCGCCATCGCTCGCGGCCGGATCGAACCAGGCGCCGGTGGCCATCATCGCGACGCGCGGCAGCACGGCGGCATCGACCTCAGCGGCGGCGAGGCAGGCTCCGCGGTCGTTGAAGACGCGAACCACGTCGCCGCTCCGGATGCCCCGCGGATCGGCGTCCTGCGGATGGAGTCTGATCCGCTCGCGCCCGTGCAGCTTGCGGCCGCGTGACACCGAGGCCGGGTCCATCTGGCTGTGCAGCCGGTCCGCCGGCTGGTGGGTGATCAGATGCAGCGGCCAGCGCTCGCTTTTCGCGCTGCCGAGCCATTCGGCCGGCGCGAGCCAGGCCGGGTGCGGCGGACAATCCGCATAGCCGAAACCGGCGATGGTCTGCGACGCGATCTCGATCTTGCCGGACGGCGTCTTCAGGGGATGAAGCTGCGGATCCCTGCGAAAATCGTCGAACAACACGAAATCGTCGTCGGGCGGCGGCAGTTCGACAAAGCCGTCGGCCCAGAAGGTGTCGAAGTCCGGGAGTGCAACGTTCTTCTTGGCGGAGCCGGTCTGCATACGCTCATAGATCCAGCGGCACCACGCCATCTCGTCGCGGCCTTCGGTGAAGGCATGCTCGTAGCCGAGGCGGCCGGCGAGGGCGCGGAAAATCTCGAAATCGCTTCTTGCCTCGCCGATCGGCGCAATGGCGCGATGCATGGCGAACACGAAGGGATCGCGCGACGAGCCGCCGACATCGTTGCGTTCCAGCGTGGTTGTCGCCGGCAGCACGATATCGGCATGACGCGCCGTCGGCGTCCACCAGCTGTCGTGAACGATAACAGTCTCCGGCTTCTGCCAGGCCCGGCGCAGGCGGTTGAGATCCTGATGATGATGGAACGGATTGCCGCCGGCCCAATACACCAGCCGGATATCGGGATAGATCCCGGAACGGCCGTTGAACTCATAGGCGCCGTTCGGCTCGAGCAGCATGTCGGTGACCCGGGCGACGGGAATCGCACTGTCGGCCGGATTGGGTGGTGTCGAGATTTCCGGACCCGGCAGGTCGGTGCGCGGCACGCCGACGCCGTTGAGCGATCCATGGCCGAAGGCGAATCCGCCGCCCGGCAGGCCGATGCCGCCGAGCATCGCGGCCAGGGCAATCGACGCCCAGTAAGGCTGTTCGCCATGATGGGCGCGCTGCAGCGACCAGGTGCAGGTGATCAGGCTACGGGTCTTTGACGCGCGCCGCGCGAGATCGCGGATGCTGTCCGCATCGATGCCGCAGATCGCGGCGGCCCAGTCGGCATCCTTCGGCGTCGCGTCGTCCTCGCCCAGCAGATAGCGGCGCAGCGTTTCGAAACCGGTGCAGTAGCGATTCAGAAATTCCGCGTCGTGCCGCTGCTCGACCAGCAGCGTGTGCGCAAGCGCCAGCATCAGCGCGGTGTCGGTATTCGGGCGGATGGCGAGCCATTGAGCGCCGAGAAACCCGGGCGCATCCGCGCGTGTCGGGCTCACCACCACAAACTCGATGCCCGCGGCCTTGGCACGCATGAGCCAGGATTCCAGCACATGCGAGCCGGTGCCGCCGGATGTCACCTGGCTGTTCTCGAGGCGCAGCCCGCCGAACGCGATCACCAGTCTGGTATGCTTGACCACCGAATTCCAGTCGGTGACGCGGCCGGTGACCGGCTGGTAGGTGCCGATGACATGGGGCAGCAGAAACTGCGCCGCGCCCCAGCTGTAGTTTCCGATCTGGTCGACGCAGCCGCCGCCGAGAAATAGGAAGCGGCGAACCAGCGTCCGCGCATGATGCAGCCGTCCCGCCGAGGACCAGCCGTAGGAGCCGCCGAACACGGCCGTGTCGCCGTAAGCACCGCGCACCCGCGTCAATTCGCCGGCGACGAGATCGAGCGCTTCGTCCCAACTGACTTCCCGGAAGCGATCGGTCCCGCTGCGCGGCCGTCCCTCGCGCCAGCCTTCACGGATCGCCGGCTTGGCAATTCGCAGCGGCGAGTGAACCATCTCCGGGATGGCGGTCAGCATCGGTGACGGCGCCGCATCGCGCCCGAACGGCTCGCATCCGATCACCCGGCCGTTCTCAACCAGGGCGCTGAATGCGCCCCAGTGAGCCAGCGAAGGTGTTCGGGCAATGGTCATCACAAACCAGGTTCCATGGTGCTCCGCCGATCTCTCCCCGCGGGCATCCGGCCGATGGGGGCGACGCGGACAGCTCTTAGCGGGAAAAGCAGCTGTTGTAGAGGGATCGGCGCGGACATCGTGAACGCCTTACGCCGCCTTACGCCGCGTTGCGCCGGGGCGCTTCGTCCTCGCCGAGTGCGAAGGCGACGGCGGAATCGGCGTGCAGCAGCGTGGAATCGAACGTCGGCAGGTCGAAATGATCCGGGCCGATCAAGAGGCCGATTTCGGTACAGCCGAGGATCACGCCGTCGGCGCCGGCCGCCTTGGCCTTCGCGATCACGTCGAGGTAGCGCTGCCGCGACGTGTTGCGCACCACACCCTGGCAGAGTTCGCCGAAGATGATGTCATGCACCGCGGTGCGGTCCTCCGCATCCGGCACCATCGCCGAAATGCCGTGCTTGTCGCGCAGCTGCGTCAGATAGAAGTCCTGCTCCATGGTGTAGCGGGTCGCGAGCAGCAGCGGCTGCCGCACGCCTGCTGCCTTCACCGCCTGCCCGGTGACGTCGGTAATATGCAGCAGCGGCACCGAAACAGCGCTCTGCACGGAATCAGCGAGCTTATGCATGGTGTTGGTGCAGATCACGATGCAGGCAGCACCAGCGGTCTCCAGATCGCGCGCGAAGCCCGCGAGCACCGCACCGGCCTTGTCCCACGCATCCGCCTTCTGCAGCTCCACGATCTTGTCGAAGTCGACCGAGCGCATCAGCACTTCGGCCGAATGCAGGCCGCCGAGCCGATCGCGCACGCGCTCATTGATCCGCCGGTAGTACACCGCGGTGCTCTCCCAGCTCATGCCCCCTAAAAGCCCGATCGTTCGCATGCCGCTCGCCTCTGTCTGTGCCGAATCCGTGTCGGTGACGATAGCAAACAGACGGCGCAACGATGACGTCGAAGTTTTCGAGATTTGCTCTATTTGTGCAATCTCATTGCTTTGATCTGAAAGAATGAGATATTATTTTTCAATTATTGTTATGAATAGGAAATAGGCAGCCCAAGCCCAAGAGAAAGGCGATGCAA